>Ga0209550_10005740_pt1 | contig 11600 bp, 20 predicted proteins | sample LauGreSuBDMM15SN_2_FD_187567 | JGI IMG/M metagenome (GOLD analysis project Ga0209550, IMG submission 187567) | Freshwater lake microbial communities from Lake Michigan, USA - Su13.BD.MM15.SN (SPAdes) (version 5) | ecosystem: Environmental > Aquatic > Freshwater > Lake | place: Lake Michigan... | reverse complement strand
CCCCGCGACGTTTCAACCAATAAATCGCACAGAAAGATCCGCTGAAGAGAATCCCTTCGACGCAAATGAATGCGAGCAAACGTTCCGCAAATTTCTTGGATGGATCCAGGTATTTCTGGGCCCATGCAGCCTTCTTACGGACGGGAGGCATGGTTTCAATAGCTCTGAACAATCCCAAAGCTTCTTTGGGATCGGCCAAAGCATCGATTAATAATGCGTATTGCTCGGAATGCACGGCTTCAATCATCATTTGACACGCATAAAATTGCCTGGCTTCAGGAATCTGGATTTCTTTGGCGAAATTGGCCGCCAAATTTTCCATCACGATCCCATCGCTCCCGGCAAAAAAGGCCAAGATGTGTTTGATAAAGTACCGATCGTCTTCGGTCAACTTGACGTTCCAATCATTGACGTCTTCGAGCAACGACACTTCATCGGGCGTCCAGAAACTCGCAATGGCTTTTTTGTACATGTCAAACAATCCCTGGTAGCGTAAAGGAAACAACGTGAACCGCAAGGGGTTGTCTTCCAAGAGAGGTTCATCGATTTTTTCACATAATTTATCGTAGCCACCAATGAGCACATCACCGAGCACAATTTGAGGAAACGATGGCTTCTCTATAAAGTGCCCGAGATCTTTGAAACGGTGAATCAATTCGGCACCAGTGGAAATGTCGACGGTATCATACTCGTACCCCTTTTCTTCGAGTAATGCCACGGCTTTGTGACACCATGCACATGACCCATCAGCCTTGACAAACACCACGTAGCGATCCATGATAGTCATCAAAGATTATTTCGAGGTGGCTTTAAATGTCTTTGATAGCTTTTCCCAAGCGTTCTTTTTGTTCTTGGAATGCTTGGCCTTGTTGTGTTCGCGTTGTTTGGGAGATAAAGCATTTCTGATCGAACGGATCCAATCACGATCTCTCTGGAAAATCATAGCATGCTCAGGATACTTGCGTTTGTTATAAATGTACAACACATTGAGTTTGCGGATGACGTACGCTGACCCCCAAAAGTTCATGGCTTTGGCCAGGGCGGCATGACGCGTGGAGGTCGAATCTTTCATGTGATACCCGAAATATCCCAGAGATCCAGAAAACGCAGGATCGAGTTTGATTTTTACAATGGTCATGTATCGTCCACAGAAGAAATTTTTTGGTGTGCCGATTCGATGGCCAAATTCACGCTGTTTTTCAGGTACTGTTCTGCTTCGTCTTCAGGATTCCAAGAGTCCCAGGATGCCTCAGCAGCACACATTTCGACACACAACGTGCATGCACAATGACCATCACGTTCGACTCGTTCATATTGAGGAATGTCTTTGGCCATATCCGAAGATGACGAAGCGGTATCTTCGGTTTCAGAATCAGTATCATCCTCGATACTTTCGAATATGTACCGTTCCATATCTTCAATCTCTTGAATGACGTCAGGTTGGTCTACCGTAAACAGAAAATGCTTGGCCTGATGTTTGAGTGCGACGTTGACGTCCGCTGCGGTCACCTCTTTACGATTCGCATGGTGTGCCCATATCCCCGCATATTCTCCAGCTTTTTGAGTCATGACGGTCACAGTCGCAATCAATCGCTTTCGAGTATCATGCAAAGACTCGTGTTCTTCAACCACCCCGCCGATTCCAGAACGCATAGGAGGGAGGTGTCGAGGATCCATGATGATACAAGACTTAAAGATCTCCACACCTCGAGTCTTTAAATTCTTTCCTCGGCCAAATGCAGGTTCGTAAAGAATTCACGTCGATCCTTGTGAATCCAGGGGAAAAGGAGTTTCAGTATGCAGTGGTGTCTTCTGTGGCTTTAAGTTGTTTATTGACTATGGATTTCGTGCCGAATTCGAAACCACCTCCAGTTGCAGAAATGGTCAAACACGAACTTCCCAGAGTCTTGGACGTCGTCGCGAAAACTCAACGTCTCGGTCCAGTCGAAGTCGAACTTCATACGGGCTACTGCGCTGACCCAGCCGAACTGTTGGTCAACGTCACCAGAAGCGTTTCTGATTATGTCAAGGCGACCAAAGCTGTCTTGAATCATGGACACGAAGATATGGTGTTGTCGGCCTTGCAGTATTCTCGAAAACCACCCACGGCGACAGAATCCCGTTTGCAAATAATGACCAGAGATGTTGCCGTGGCATTGAAGGTTGACATTCCAGATGGATTTCATGAATTCATCGGGGATGCCTATGATACAGTGCATGGAGCGTTGATCAGAGTGTGAATGCAAAAAAAAATAATGCCATGTAACTCTCATATATGTCGGTCTTTCTCGAAGCAGTCGTTGTCGGTCTTGCCTTGGCCATGCTCATGGGTTTCTCCAACTGGGTCTTTCCTATCCGAGGGTCCAGAGATGCAATCGTCACTGGATTTCTCTTAGGAGGTCTCTTTCATCTCGTCTGCGAAATGACCAAGGTCAATCGCTGGTATTGCACCCACGGGACGGCATGTGCCCTGATGACAAGGACTTAAAGACACCTTCCCTTAAGACCATGAAATTTGTCTGGGTTCTTTGTAGTTTCTAGGTAGTTTTCTGGGGGAAGTGGTATTTTTTCTAGGCGTTTAGATTTTCAGGTACGGGATTTGTCGGCACAGATGAATTCTCATCGACGGCTCCAGAGTAGACAAACTTGCGATTGTACTTGACTTGGGGACGATGAGTGTACTTGATGATACGTCCACCGCGATTGATCTCTTTGGGCTCGATTTCCAATCTGTTTCCATCGAATTCTCTGACCTCGCGTGTTCCCGTTTGTCGCAGGAGGATCTTGGTGTGTCCACGACTTGCCGCTTTCAAAGCAGCATATCTCCAATCCGTCGAAATGAATCTTCCAAGTGCCGTCATGTCATCAGGAGAATGCAACATAAAGGTGCGTCTGGGTTTCTTCTCATTTTGGGATTGTTCGGGCTCTTGGGCAGGGACGTCGCGGATAATGGTAGTCGCCATGATGGGAAGCTCACACTTTTGTTTTTTCATTCAAACGCAGGATGTCATCGGAGCATGGATTTGCGATAACGGGAGACGTTTCAACTCCATGTTCTATTCCATTTCCAGTACCAATAAAAACTTACGCCGCATTACCCCCAGAAACTGCAACGTATCCACCATGACGATCTGTGGCCGTATCAATGCCAAGATCGATGTGGCCTCCATTTGGAACTCGTTGGAATCTGCATGTACCCCCTATGGTCTCGATATCCCCTCGGCCGAGAGCCCCAAAAAGAAAACCAAGACCTTTTTCAACCAACTCACCATCAAAGCCAACAAAACCAGCATCAAATTGTTTTCCAACGGGTCTGTGCAAGTCACTGGCGCAAGAAGTTCCGTGCATTTTGCAGACGTCATGGATCGCGTATGCTCTGCGATAGGAAGATTGATCGGGACCACCCCTTGTTTGGAATCTGCATCGATTTCTTTGATCAATGCCGTTTTTTCAGCTTCCATCAAGCTTCCTTTGAGAATCTTGCGTCAAGCATTGGAAGATGCAGGTCACGCCGCAAGTTATGACCCCGATGCCTACCCTGGAATCAATGCCAAGATTTTCATGGATCCTCATTACATTACCGTCATGATTTTTACCTCTGGAACCGTGATCATTAGCGGAGCCAGAACTCCTGAACACGTGTCCTCCGTGTACCATACCATATGTACCATCATCGATACTCTCGATATTCAAATGATTGAAAGCCCCCCTGCACACTGCTCGGTCGCTACGCTCAATATGTATTCTGTCATAAATGGATACTCTTCTCGCATCGCACACTTGTGTCTCGATGGTGAATAAACGAATGAATTTTTGTATTTTTTGTGTATGATATGATATATAATTACAAATTAACAAATGAAACCATTTTTGGTAGTTTTTTTCTGTTAGTTTTTTTTTCTCTTTCTGTTTCAACACAATGCCCGCCCTTCAACCAGTCTCTAATCCAAGGATGTTTACAGAATTTCGTTCGAGTTCAATCACGAATGCTGAAAAACCTGTAAAAACGCCTGCTCAGCAACAACAGAAGAAGTAAACAACATACGCATAAAAAGAACCCCTCGAGCAGCTGCCGGAGCATTCTCGATCAACTGCCGCACCTTGGCAGGATCCTGCAGGTCCACGTACAACTGGTGGAATTTTTGAACGTATGGTTTGACGAATCCGCGCTTCAGTAATTTGCATAAAGATTCTCTAGGAGTAATGTCCCAATGTAATTCCGTTGAATATTGGTTTGTTTGCGAGCGATATTCAACGGAAAGATCTGTATACGGATTGTTTCGACCTCCAAATGCCGTGAGCACGTCGAACGTTCCATACATATTCACCCCATCCACTCGACACCCAGCAGTCTTCCCGAGGGCCAGGTATTGTGGCATGTCCAAAGGTCCAGAAACCACGGCATAGAGCATTAAATTTCCCGTCCCAAATTTCGCCGCAGTGGAGAGTGCTAATCGAGGGGTAGTGGCTTCGCCTCGAAGAATATGGCGTCCCCTGGATTCCAATAGGTCGCATAAATCTCTGACCGTCAATGTCCCATCGGATTGCTCGAATTCGAGGTACAAGTGTTTGAGGTCGACCACGTGCATGTAAAGTATCTTTTTGACTTTGGATGCGACGAGTCTCTTCCTTCGTTGCACCACGCTGTCATTTTGAACCGTCACTTGCACATCATAACGAGTTCTTTGAAGAGTCGACGGGACAAATTTATACAATCTTTCCTTTGGATTATACATGTTACTGATTAGAAGGTATCCGGACCGGGGGGTGGATCAAATACCCTGTCCACCTGGTCCACATGCGAAAACAATTTTTCGTAATGATCAAACGTCTCTGCAGTTTCAGTGAGAAATTCGACCTCGCCGAGTTGATCTTCGTCCAGTAATTCGAGTGCGAGTCCACGTGCACCGATAGGAAGCGTCTCTAAAAAATCCAGGCGCTTCATTTGGATGTCGCGGGGCGGAATGTTGACGTGGAGACCGGTGCGACAGGTGCGAGGTCGGATCGGACACACGTGCTGAACATATGCCTGGAAGTATTGAGGAACGATGCTTTCTGGAATGACCATTGATACACGACACATCCTTTTTTTTCATAAATCAAACGATACCTGTTTTTGCGACGTTTTCTATCAGACCGTCATAATTCATGTGCACCGCGACAGGATTCCATGATGTATGACGGAGAACGTGTACGTTGTCTTGTCGAGGGCATTTCGTCGATTTTTTATGACACATTTTTGCAATATCATTCGAATAAATCACGTGTTTGATGGAGATTCCATGCGTCATTTCCATCGGAGGAATGAAGATGCTCCCATAACTCACCACCCGAAGTAACGATGTATCCACATTGGAACAGTGGTTTTTCAGGTACATGGCTACCCTGGACACCACAGAGCCTCCGTAACTATGACCGACCAGCGTCACCCGCTCCTTTCGACGCAAACTCTGACACACTTCATCGATAATTTTCCTGACAAATGGGGTTGGGTCGAGTAAAATCCCGTGTTTTACAAGCGTTTTCCAAATGTCATACGTCATCGACCGAGGTTCTTTATCGTTACAAAAAACATCGACGGAACCAAAATTTGGGTGTTTGATGTCACGTAATTTCTCTCGGCGTTGATTTATACCTTTTTGAAACACGTCGCATCCATACCCATATACGACAATCATACGACCATGATGTGACGCTTGAGATGGTGTGTGAAGAGGCATGTGTGGAACGTGAGACTGACGACTTTGACTTTGACTAGGCGGTGCGAGTTGACGTTGGACCTCATGTTTTTTAAAACGGAAGCGCTGTATTTTTTGTACGACTGGAGAGTATCTCATCACGGCTTTGGATGTGACATGGTCCGTGGTGCTCATTATAAATCAAGGTGTCTTGAGAGATTCTATAGAAAATAATTTCTCGAGATACCAGGCGACATGGAAAAAAAAAGACTTCGTTGTAAAGCAGTACGCGATTTACAAACTGTCGAGCTGCCATACGCTCCAGGGGGGATGAGGTACCGTATCTCAAAGAACGAGGCATTGTGTATTCTCGATGGATTTACTGGATTTGACGGTATTCAATACAAAGGATGTCACGTTATTGATACGGTTCCGATGGTGTATTTGAGGAATGGGCATCTGTATACGGCTCCTCATATTGCCAGTATTATTAGAAACGAAATCATGTATTCTGCAGTGCACGTCGCATTACAATCTCTCGAAAAGATGACGACATTTCTTGATTATGTATGGTATACGATCGGACATCCTCCAGAGGTATGGACATATCGCGCAATTTATGAAGAATGCGTACGTCATGTATATATTACAAATAATGCTTTATAATGCTTCATGTATGTATATGTTCTTTTGTAACGAATCCACTTATGTCAGAGCGACAGTGACCGACGTCGCCGTGTCGTTGTAGGAACCTTCAAAGTTAATTTCGACAGGTCCGACGTACGTTTTGGTTTCGACGGTAGGCTCTTGGGTCAACATAAATGACGAGGATGGAGGGGGGATAGTGAATTTCACAGTCGCAGTCAATCCTTCAGGGACAATCATGGAAGAATATCCAGACTTTCCATTGGCAAGAGGCAAGACGACTTCAGGACCGCATTTGATGATCTGGGTAGGATATTTATCCGTCGATGTAAATCCATATTCGCTGAATACTCTGACGCCAGTAGTGCACAATGGATTTGTCAATGCAGTTTTCGTCGATGTCCCTTTAGCAGGTGATTTTTTCTTGCGACGACATTGTTTCTGTTCGAACTCGGTACCCATGCCCCAGGTACATCCCGTGCCTTCCCAACCCAAAGGACATTTCCATCCATCATCGGTTTGGATACGGGCTTGCCAATCATATTTGCTCCAAAGGCTCCTCTTTGCCTTGGTACGACATAATTTTTTATCATTCACATCTCCTTCGAATGATTCAGATTGTTTAGTATACATAAGGTATACGGCGAGAATGACGACTGCATACATGATATACACCGATTGCATGGTGAAGTACACATGAGAAAATATTAATCTTCCAAACGTATTGTTGAAATAATGGAGGTTTTAGGTCAATATTCCAGATCGTTGTGGAATGCATATCACAAAACGCTCAAGAAAAAACAACGGAATAAATTGAAAAAAGATGACGAAATAAAATTAGCAAAAGTGTTGTTTGAAGTCAAGAAATTGTGCACGTTGGTCGACAAACAGCGAGATGCTTGGGAACGGGGTCAAGAAAAAAGATGGCCGATCGATCCATATGCCGTGCGAGATCCAGACAGCCCCTTGGTGTTCGCTTTGAAAGACTACCCCCACATGGCGCCGGAAATCAAAAAATTTATGGACAGATCTGCTGTAGAGTATGTCAAAATATTTGGTGAAATATGATGGTGATCTTGGTGTCTCATCAAGCCGTGCGGTATATGATAGACCCGTCAGAAAAACAACTTGAAATATTAGGTCATTTACCGTATGACCCAACAAGTCCGGGAGACTCATTGCTTGATATATGTCGCGATCTAAATGACGAGTATGCTGATGAATTGTATGATGTATTGACCTCGGACCAATGGCAACACATCCCATGTGGAGGATGGACGCCTCCCATGCCGATTGATCATATTTTTATGACACATGTCGACTGTATCATGTAACGATTAAAACCCGACTTTGTACTCGATGCTGCGGTCTCCTTTGATGCTGGCAAACGTGCCGCGGCTCAGGGGTTCTGGCATCGTGGATGCATCTTTGAGATACACTAAATACCCTTTGACGCCAGATGTCACCTGTTCCACAAGAATTTCCAGGGCGATTTTATTCAATCGCTTGATTTCTTCTTTGCCACCTTCATTATTGGAAAATGCTTCGTAGACGCCTTTCATAATGCCCGTGACTTCGACATCTGATTGACGATCGACAGTGTACCCTGTAGCACGGTGAACTTGTTTGATCAACTGCTTTTGAATGCCATCCAAATTGGTCTTGGAGAAGAACGCTCGACTGAGGTCGGTGTCACAGTGAGAGACCATTACCGTCTACGAAGAAAATATTTCGCGGTATTCGTCAATGTCTACACACCACTCGAGTCTGGATGGATGCCACGTCTTCTGAATGAACTCTTCATATGTCGATTCCCAAAACTGTATGCGTTGTTTTGCAACTACAGATTCATACACATCGAATTCCTTGGTCTTGGATGTGACAAGGTCTTCACGGATCCCATGACAGTGCGCAAACGTCAACCACACGGGCAAGCCATCTTTGTACGTAAACGTATCCGCAGCGTGTAAATTTATGATACATCCAGGGTGATCACCGGCCCATTCCCAGGTCGTCCCATGAAGAACACCGAGCAACATATCAGGGACGGTCTGAAGACATTCTCGTGGATGTGCACCGATACTCACGCCAGCAATCATCGTGGGAAATGGATGGGTCTTTGCGAGGTGCGAATGTCGTATACCAAGACGCACGACATCGACAGGTTCTCTCACACACACGATATTTTCACAATAAAAGTATTCTGGCGGGAGTTGACCCGATACTACTCCAGAGGATTCCAGAAATGCGAGGATCGATGACAATACGGTCTCCATTTTTTTGACGACTTCTTTTTCGAAAGTATCTTTAAGTCTGCTCATCAAACCAGGGTCAAACAAGTCGAAGCATATAAAGAAAAATCTTGTCTCGAAGGCTTCATATTCAATTCAATATGAGAGCTTGGGGAGTGTGTTTTATTCTTGCCGTCTGTTTCTGCAGCGGTACGGCTTCTCGAATTGTACATTCGTCTGGAGACACCGCATGTGCATTTTACCTCGATGCACCCGTATCTCTTTCAGATGAGCCCACCAAAGATGCTTTTGTCATTGCGCTGAAGACTTTTACTGGCGATGCACCCCTCCGCTTTAATAATGGCACAAATGACGTCGCTGTGATTTTGAAGTCTCATAAAGATGCCGTGGCTCTTTGCAATGCATTGACCACAGACCTCGTCCTTCCAGAAGATGTCTTTGGGTCTTTGGCGCGGGTGTTGCCAAGCACTTCACACTCGATTTCCAGCAGGAAGTGTACCTATGGAGGATCGTGCAGATGGTGGTGGGGAAATTGCCAGCTGTACAGAACCTGCGGCAAGGGGTACGTCACCGGAGGCGTCTCTGGTGCCGGAGACCTGTATGGGAGCGCGTGTACTTCTTCTTGCAAATCTAAATGTTATTCGTATTGCCAATGTCCTAATGATACGTCATGCTATGGGAAAAAGTGATGGCGGTGTGTGCATCGCTGCATAACACGTTTTACACAATACACTATGCATATTCCATAACAGAGTGTATATAACTGTGTAACATATCATGCACCAAGCGACGTAGAATATGTTCATTTTTAATTTTAGTTTGCGATATAATCACAGAATAATGCATTGCAGGTTGTAGGTTGTATAACATCGGAATGTATTGAAATTTGCGAGATTAGGGGAGATTAGGGGAGATTCGGGCAAGATTAGGGGAGTTTTTTTCTGGCGGCCCAGGTCGCCCGAAGCGCTGCGTGTCGAGCATTTAGTTTTTTGAACAATGCCCGTTTGCGATTGTTCATTTCGGAAGCGGCCTGGATTTTCGGGAGCGTTTCCAAATGGCGTCGATGTGTATTCTGGTTTTCCTGCGTGGTCGACTCCATGAATTTAGTCATGGCTTTGAGTTGGGCGCCCGCAAAGGCCGTGGCTTTATATGACCGACTACGGACCAATGAGTACACATGGCGCTGTCCGCTCGGATCGTTTGGAAGCTTCTCGCGGATTTTTTGACGCAAGTTTGTATCAGAAATCACCGGGTACTTTTGAATCAAAGACCAGGCAATCGGGTCGTAGTGTCGGACTCTAGAAATCGCGTCGCGCTTGGATATCTTCTCTTTGATTTTCATTTCGACGCATCTTCGCATATCGATATTTTTCAAGTATAACGGGGGAATTCCTTGCGCTTTCCAATTCTTCGTCAATTCTGCATATGCATCACACGCGCGATCGAACTTGGCTTTGATCTTGGCTTCTAAAGACATCAGTTACATTCTCGATACATTTTATTCATCGATACGGCTGGCCAAACAAAATTTGAGGCTTCCCAAACTTGCCACGTTGTACGACAACACCAGAGGGTATTCTTTCTTCAGGTACATTTGGACGGTATTGCACAACCCCGAAGCTCTCGTGAACAAACTGAGGTACCGTAAAGAAAAGACGCCATCTACATTTTCTCCAGTATTTTCCAAGACTGACATGCACCCATCAGATTCGCCAATGTGCGTCGATTGACTCGCGAAATTCCCATCGCACGATAATTTCAACACAGATCCTTCGATCGAAATGGTCATGAAATCGCCCAGGTTGGTCATTTCTCTGCACAATCTCTGAAAATAGGCGCTGGGTAATGTGAGCACGCGATCAAACGTCACGTCTGGCACGTTGATCATTTCCGCATCGCAATCGAGCAACTTGAGTTTGTATTCGGTCAAGGCGTTTTTCTCGGAATTTTGGATCGTGATCCCTAATTCAAATTGGTTGCCGGATTCGATGTACATGGTAATGCAATCGTGACTCGATGCCGTTTTTAGAAGCTTCCAGACGCTGCTCATATTAATCCCAGTGACAATCTGAGAAGGACAATGAAATTCGTCGAAACTCTCGCCGTCGAGCTTCAAATAAATCAAAGCGCATCGAGCACCGTCCATGGTAAGAACTTTGAGACCACCGCCATCTTTGGACACCGGTTCCCAGGTCAAATTCGTATCATGGATGATGTGACACAACGTTTCAAAGAGTCCACGAAGGGCACCTCCTTGGACGGTTTTCACGTAGAGCGAGTACCCGCTGAGATCAGGTTCCTCCATCTTTTTTTTAATGTGGATACACAAGTCTTTAAGTATCTTCAGAAAGGAGTAAACAGCGTGCTTTCGACAGTTTCATCAGTTTCGAGATCCGTATACGTGAGTCCACCGCCGACGCCTTCTCCCAGGACGGTCGCATAGGCTTCCAGTGGTAAGTTGGCTTCGTACGCTTGGATCCATTCGAATGCTTTGGTACCGACGTACGTTTGTCCATTTTCTGTGACTGTGGGAACAGCAGTCAATCCATTTACTTGGGTACGATCGATGTTGACCACTTTGACACGCATCTTCAATTTGTCCAGGGTTTTTAATAAACGAAGACAATTGGGACATTGCATGGAAACGTAGACGATCGTGCCCATTTTCTCTAGGCACCAGATATTTATTTTATGGTTTTATCTCATGACGACACAGAACATCGCCAAGAAAATCATTGCCGAAATCGAAAAAGGAACTATCGATCCTACAGATGCATTGGACATTGTTAAGAAGGTTGCAAAAATCGTTCATGGAGACAAAGAAGCTGCCGTCGATGTCATTGATATCCTGGCCAGAGGACAAGATAAAATTCTCGGGACACCAGATGACCTGATTCCTCCACAAACCGTCAAACAATTGAAAGCGCTCTTGGATACCGCCTTGGTCGCGCAACTTGCCTATGAACTGTCCACCTCCAGGTGTTGGTGTTTTTAATTTGTTTTCAAAAGTCAAAAAACATGTGGA
>Ga0209550_10005739_pt1 | contig 11601 bp, 11 predicted proteins | sample LauGreSuBDMM15SN_2_FD_187567 | JGI IMG/M metagenome (GOLD analysis project Ga0209550, IMG submission 187567) | Freshwater lake microbial communities from Lake Michigan, USA - Su13.BD.MM15.SN (SPAdes) (version 5) | ecosystem: Environmental > Aquatic > Freshwater > Lake | place: Lake Michigan... | reverse complement strand
TAATTTCTGGGTCGGGAATATCTTGGACACTTACTGGGACTCTATCAATCTCTCCAGTTTGCGGGTTATTCACAAATGTAAAAAATTGAACGCGATATAAATTTTCCATTGGTTGTTCTACTTGTGGAAGTGCTACGACTGGATTTGGATTTGGGTTGGGGTCTAATGACGTTCTACAAATTGGACAAGGACATACCGCTTTACCATTACACCATTGTTCAATACATGCGCGATGAAAGTTGTGATGACAGTTCGTTTCAAATGTCGTATTAGGTGTCATAGGTTCCTCACACATAATACAATTTTCGTCTTCTCCAAATCCACCAAAAAAACGGAATCGTTTTCCACTTTTTTTATACTTACGACGAGATGTTCGTTTTTTGTGCTTTCTAGTATTTTTTTTAACTGATTTTTTTGGGATACGTTTTTTACTAAATCTTTTTCTAGAGATGGGCATATATATTATCACTAGAAATTTATTGAAACAGACGCTCTGATTTATGATTACTTTCTTGTTTTTTGAGTTTTTCTTCTTTTATTTGAATACTTTTTAGATTTTCTTTTTTTATTAGATTTTCTAGATTTTTTATGTTTTCTTTTACCGCCACTATGAATATCATAAATACTACTACATCGTTGCAACCAAACTGTAGGTCCGTTTGTAGTAGGACAAAAATGGTTTCTAAGTGGATTTCGCAACCAGTATTCATCCAGACAAGTGGTATGAAACTTATGCCCCTCACGACAACATCGGCAGTTTTCAGTGGTAGTTATTTCTTCCAAACAAATTCCACATTCAGCAACTCTTAATTCATTTCTCATTCTTTGTATTTCTTCTTCTGTATAAAATCCCGCACATCTTTCTCGTATATCTCGCAAAGTAGTATCTATATTTGGGTCTGGAATATATGGTTGTCCCGCCATTCGCGCTTCAAACACCTCTTCATCAGTTGTTGTATACTTATGTGTGTCTTGTATGTATTCTTGATTTGGTGAAAGAAAACCGTGTTTGCAAAATCTTTCGCTTGGTCTTCTTTCCGACATTATATGTAGTGATAGATTTAAATTATAAATGAGGTTTTTTCAAAAGTTGTTTCCAGTTCTGAATACGTTCTAAAGAATATTGGTGTAGTTCCATAGATTTTGACAAAGAATAATCTGTCAGAAACAGTTTGTCGTTATTGTGTTGTAAAACCCGATTTTCAAATAAATACATAGCGTCTTCAAATGCGCAGTCAATGTTGTCATTACATAAATGAATTTTATAAATCATACATCTATCAAAATCATAGGCGGTTAATAGGTCTGCTTCACGAACAATATGATAGGCGTGTTGATATTCACCCAAGTTGGGAAATCCATTTTTTTTCACATAGGAGTAAGACATTGTGGAAATGATTTGTTTCACCGCATCAATTTCGCGTGTTGTTATTTTTTTTTGTAAAAATTCCTCAATATCGGATATACCTTGTTCTGGGTCAACATATTTCTTATCGCACATATCGTGGATAATTGCCGATATGTAAATTACATTTTCTTGACTTTTTAGAGCGGGATTTAGACGAACTTCGCCTTCATAAATATTATGAGCAAAATGTAGGACGTTCATACTGTGACCAAGTCCGTGAGACTCATCAATGCAATAACGCTTAGTCGTAAGTAACACAAACTGTAGTAATTTTGTTAGTAGTAACATTTTATAAGTGTAGGTTGATATGTTGTATAGATAACATCTCTTTAATTTATTTCAATTATTTTTTTTATAAAAAAATTGAAACTAAAGTTTCATAATCTAAGAAAGATACACAACAAATGGCACAGTCACAATCAAAAATGATACAAGAAGAATCATACGAAGAAGAAGTAAATTGGCAAAACAAACTAGTTTTGTATATAGAAGAAATAGACAGTGATAAAAAATCTCCGGATATGCGCTGTTTTATAATCTATGATGATGATGAGAAAGAATACTTAATAAGTGGAATGAGAAGAGAAGGGTTTGTTACGGGAGAACAGCATAAATTTTACTGTAAAAAAAGAACAAACCTTTTGAATTACTTAAAGTCAATATTTGACCCAAAAAATGAAGTAAACATAATATTATACAACTATATAAATTATCCACCGTACAAAGAAAATGAATTAACGCAACTAAATTTCAAACAGTTACATTTATTAACAAATAAAAAAAAAGAAATTGTTGGTTATGATGGTGTTAAATTGACTGATTATTCAAGTTGGAACTATATAACGATGCACTTGAAAAATTTGGAATTTGTTAGATACTAAACTTTACAATAATAATTTATACAACATTTTTTTATTCACAACAATTAAATATGTATTTCAAAATAATATAAAGAGAGACCGCTATATAATATACTACAACAATATGTCAGCAAGCGCAGTTGTAACATCTGGTGACCGTTTCATGGGTCGTGTAAAGTGGTTTAATAACAAGGCGGGTTATGGTTTCATTACCGTAACAAGTGGTCCAAAGACCGATTCGGATATTTTTGTCCATCATAAGGCAATCAACGTATCTGTGGAACAGTACAGATATTTGGTCCAAGGTGAATATATTGAGTTCAGTCTTGAGCAACTAAAGGATAGTGCTCACGAGTTCCAAGCAGTAAATGTATCTGGTATCAATGGAGGTAGACTAATGTGTGAGACAAGACGTGAGTTTAGACAAACCCGGGTGTCATACAAAAGCGAACCAGTTGAAGGGTCATCTGTTTCAACTTCAGATGTGGTTCCAGTTCCAAGGTCGGTACGCCCACCGTTATTAAGAGTACCATCTGTTTCAGCTTCAGATGCAGTTCCAAGGTCAGTACGCGCACCTAGAGCAAGAGGTGATGGTCCTCGTGACGGACAAGAATGGACTCCAGCGTCAAGACCAAGAAAGCCTACGAGTAGTAGACCAGTGAAGAAACCAACTTCTAATGTTCAGGCATAAACCATATAAAGTAAAAAACGTAGTTAGAATATAGTCATTATTTTTGTAATAAAGTATAATTACAAAAATAAAATATATAAGTATAAAATAATAGTATTTGTAATGTCAGATATACAAAATGAAAAAATGAAGGATATAAATGCAAGACTAGGTATTCAAGATGATTTAAATGTAGAGAAAAATAGAAAACTTATTTTTGTATATTCTCCTCCAAAGGTGGGTTCTACTACATTAGTTTCTTCATTAAGATTGTCTGCGTCAGATAAATTAACTATATTGCATTTACACAATGAAATAATGTTGAAAGTTTTATACGATATAAAGGATGTTACAATAAATGAAATAATAAACTACAATAAACATCTGGGAAAAATTGTATATGTAATTGATATATTTCGGACGCCAATAGAACATAAGATGTCATCTTTCTTTGAAAATATAGAGACGTTCCATTTTAATACGACTGTAGGGGATTTGAATACTTATGATATTAAAAAATTAGTAACTCGGTTTAATAACTTGTTTCCACATTTAGCGCCAAGCGACCATTTCAAAGACAAGTATGAAATAGCTGCACCCGAAAAGTTTGATTTTGAGAGAAAGTATATACTGGTTGAAAAAAATGGAGTTAAATATATAAAGTTGCGGTTGAAAGATTCAAATGCATGGAGGGGGATATTGAGAGAAGTATTACACGTTGATATTTTTCTAGTAAACGACTACGAAACAGATAGTAAAGCAATAAAGGATGTTTACATAAACTTTAAAAACAACTATAAAATTCCGAGTAACTTATTAGAAAACATTAAAATTTCGTCATCTTTATCTTATTATTTAAATGACGAAGAGAGAAATGAATACGTTCAAAGTTGGCAAAATAAAAGCATAGACGAATCCCATACACCATATACGGTTGATGAATACAACTTATATAATAAAATTACCTTAGAAAATCATCATATGAGTGAGATTCAAACCGACCACTATATGGATTGCGGGTGTGTTTGTGTAGCGTGTGAGAGAAAAAGAATAATAATATTAGAAAAACTTAGACGAGGTGAAAATACAAAAGAACGAATTGTTCACGAAGAGACAAAACAACAGTATATGATTGAAAGGGTAAATACGATAAAAAATAAAGTGATGAATAAAATAAATATGTTGAATAAAGCCCAACAAAATAATAATAATAAAAGAAACAGACCCAGAAAAATAATAAAAAATAACTTCACAAAATTAGGCACAAATATGTAAAAAATATTGTTATTATTATTCTTCAAGTATACGTCTCACAGTAATAGTGTTATTTTTTCTTGCCGAGTCATATTCTTCTTGTGTTTCAAAATAAAAGTCAATTTCTTTATGTAAAGGGTCATACCTACCCATTGCAACACGGTCTGTATAATGATATATAATATTATTGTCGTCTATTAAAAACTTTACACTATTGTGTATAAATAGCTTAGCAATAATAATTTGTTTTTCTTGTTTTGGGGGTGACAAAATTATTTTTTTCATTTATTGTTATTAGGATCGTTTTGTAATATTAGAACGTAAAATATAATCAAGTTTCAATTTTAAATTATAATTGAAACTTAACAATAATAGTATAATATACAAACAATATAAAATGTTACGTTTCGTTTTAACTTTACTTTTGTTCCAACAAGTTCTTGCATGGAATGCTAAAAACAAATTAAACTTGAGAAATATAGTCATATCTTCTGCACTAATGACAACGATAACAAAAAGGATAAATAACGAGTTAGTAAATGAAACGTTATTCATGAATGATATTACAAATATCAACTCGCATAGTCAACAAATGAGTATATTGTTTGATTCATTGCTAGTGTTGTTGTTAGTTACTCAATATAAAAGTATCATGAATTATGATGAAAAATTAGTGGATGTACAGTTATATTATGACACACAGAAGTCAGCTAATAAATTTATACTCGTTGCACTGTTTGTTTTTACAAGAAATATAGAAAACGCTATTTAAGATGGAAAATAAAAAAAATTGAATTCTTTTTTACAAATAGTATGATTTTAGAATACTAATATAAACTATCTTTGAGAATGAGTATCGTAACTAAGCAACTAATTATCAATGAAATCCGTTTACCAACGGATATGATTAATATTATAAAAGACTATAGTTTTTATAATATTGAAGAAGTCGCAAAAAAAAATAAAGAAAAAGTGTGTCATGTTATTCTTTCGGCAGAATACACTAGAGCAAATAGATTCAACCACGACCCAACATATTCGGATAATGAAGAAACTTGGTGTTTTGGATATGCACATCTTGACAGTTCTTGTGTAGAGTCAATTCAACTCCAAGCGACAAATTGTTCAACTTGTGGTAATTACATATATTACAGTCACGACTACACCATAAATTCAATTACTTGTCATTGTTGGGACCAAATTCACGAAGAGTGGAATATAGAAGATTTGTATTCTGACGATGAAGAAGAGGTTGGACAAGAAGAAGTTACGGATTAGACGTATGAAGAAGGAGAGACCTAGGTTGCGTGGCATCAAACGGAGGATTTTATAATTAAAAAAAAGAGTAGTATAAAAAAATTTACATAAAAAATAAAAAAACAAACAGACTTACAATTTAAATCGGCATTTGAATGTAAAAAGGTGTAATATAAATTCAATTATTTGTCATTGTTAAACAAATTTTTTGAATCACTTTTTGAATAGTCAACTACCTATGACTGAGCTATGCGATGGGAACGTAGACGGTAGTACTAGTGACTAGTGATGGGTGTCTCATTCAGATTTCTTTTCTTTTTCCGCTTATTTTTCTTTCAACACCTCAAATATAGCACTAGTATTGGTGCTTTTTTCATTTCTTCCGTAAGGAAGGTCTTCTACTAACAGTTTGGCCACCCTTAAAGGAGTCATATTACTATTATTTTTTTGATTAATATCAGCTCCTTTACCTATCAAAAAATTAACTATATCAAGATTATCTCCATAAATAGCAAGATGTAGAGGGGTATTACCATCCCCATTTTTATCATCAATTTTAACTCCTTTATTGAACAATAAATCAATTATTTTAATATTACTTCCATGAATGGCAATTTCTATAGGATTTGCGCCATCTTTACTCAATTGACTAACATTAGCCCCTTTATCTATCAACAACTGAACTATATTATAACTTACTCTGTAATTTTCTTCTCCATTTACTATTTCATTATTACTATTTTTAACGGCCACTAGTAAAGGAGTGATACTATGATATAAATCATATTGAATATCATCATTAACATTAGCTCCCTTATCTATCAACAATTCAACTATATCATAATTATTTGCAAAAATGGCCGCAATTAAAGGAGTCATTCTCATTTCATATTTTAATGAATAACGAGGCACGTTAAGATTAGTTGCGTCATCTATCAATTTTGTAATTATTTCTTTAGGCTTGTCAGTTTCAATGGCTTTTATTAGAGACTCAACTGTTGAACTATTTGTAATACGTCTTCTAAAATCATTCAGAGATCCACTAAAATTAAATTTCTTTTTTATATTACTATCTTCTACTTCTTTTTGGTTAGGATCTACGAATGATGAATTTACATCAGTATCGTAGTAATTTTTTACACTTCCTTCTCCACCTTTCCTAATCATCATATGTCTTTTCACTCTGGTTTTGTTCTTTTTTCCATTTTTCCTAAATTTCTTAAATGTTTTTCTTTTATTATTTTTCTGTTTCCTACTTTTCATATATAATAAAGGTGTAGAAAAAAAAATTAGTATAAAAAAATTTACGCAAAAAATAAAAAAAGTTGAAAGAAAAAAATACAAAAATATAAAATGCACAAAAACAAATTAACTTACCAAATTATTAAAATAACAATGTCAACCGAAACTATTGAATGCTGCATTTGCTTTGAAACCATTGGTGAAAAGAACAATTGTGTAACTCCTTGCGGTCACAAGTTTTGTTTTGTATGTTTAACCAAAGCGTTAACAAACAATAACACTTGTCCTTGCTGTCGTGAAGTTTTATTACAATCATCTGAAGAAGATGAAGATGATGAAAGTGAATGGGAAGAAAATTCAAACTCAGATGATGAAGATGATAATTCTGACCAAGAGGATGAAGAGGATGAATACGACATTAATATTAGAAACACTGGACGAGAAATGAAAGTAGAAGATTTTACTGATAATAGTTTAGAATTATACAAAAAAATGAGAGAAAGAGGAATTACAAAAAAAGAATTAATGCAGTCAGTTTTATCATACTTTGTTGTATTCGGTAATCCAGATTTATCTGAAGAATTATTTACTCAAACAGAAGAAATAAATGACAAAATTTCAAAAATATTAAAAGATTCAGTCCTAGAGTTAAATAAAGAGTTAAAAGAAAAAGAAAGTTTAAATAAAGAACAAATGATGTTTTTAAAAGAAGACAAAGAGAGAAATATAAACGCATTAGATATGATTGCTTTAAATTATGCATAAACTCCATAAAAAATAATAAAAAATATACCTATTCTTAGGTTTATTTTTTTTTATAAAAATGCTTTATCAATAAATTTAAAGTGATACCATTATATTGTAACCTCTTTTACCCGGATTGTTATTTATGTCAACCCCCTTGCTTTTTTCTTCTTTGTAATTTATTTTTTCCAACTCGTCTTTAAAAATTTTTTGTGTTTTTAAGTTTTTTTTATCGTTTGTTTTACACCAAATTACATATATTTGGTATATGTCTCTTATACCAAATCTTAAACTTTTATTATCTGTTTTTTTAAAACAAGAATTTGTGAAGAGTAGCACATCATTATTAACCAATGGTGCAATTGAATTATTTGTTTGAATAACCTTTTCACTTGGTAAAGGTGTTATAATATCCAAGGAAAATATTTCTGGTTTATCTTTATCATACAAATACAACCAACCATCTGGAGTTTTCCAATAATATTTATTTGGTAGTGTGCACTCATCTTCTATAAAGTTATCGTTATCATAATTTGTGTATCCGTGAACATTTTTTTGTTTGTATTCTTCTTTAATAATAGAATACTTTACTTCATTGCCGTGAACAATATACGGATTTTTTTTAATATCATTTGTTTGTCTTGGTAAACATTTTTTATTTGTTGTAATAGTAATGTGTATATTGTCATACTTATCATAAACCAAAATATTGTATGTATTTGGTTTGCGTATTGTAATATAATAATTATAAGGTACATTGTTTTCAATAGCACTTTGTATACCATCATATCTATCGCTGTTAGCGCTTCCCTTTTTAATTTGAACGACTCTATCTAGTTTAAAATTATTAAGTTGTGGAAATTTGTTCAATACACTTTCATTTAAATTTACCCTATCAAAATTAAGAATACTATTTTTAGAAATATATAAAGGAATACCTCCATCATAATATCCATATTTATCGATAAATTCATCAGTGTTCATTTTTTTTATTTCATTAACACAAATGTAACTAGGAAATTTTAGTTCTTCGCACCATTCTTTTATTTCAGAGTCACTCATGTCATCAATACTTATTAACGAATAACCATTCATTTTCTTATCAAAATGTTTAATATGTTTTATATTTTTTCGTTTTTTTGACACATCAATATACTTCATATATTTACCAAACTTCAAGTCACCATTATCAAAAATTTTATTTTCTAATAAATCCTTAATTTCTTCCCAACCATCACAGTCCATTATAAATTTTTCAATTTCTTTTATGAATTTTACATAAAAGTTTAACATAACATCTTCAACCAACGGTGTAGTCCATAAAGTAAGTTTTATACTTCCATCCTTTAGTTCTTCATCATTTGATTTTTGTTGGATTCTAATGCTTTGCGAACCATCTGTGCAATTTAACGAAGAATGAAAAACCTTATATTGGTCCGTTAAATGTAGTGAAAACTTATCATAGTCATCACTTGTAAATGAATAACCACGGTCTCCATATTTACCAGTGATTGTTATTATAGTTTTACATAAAATTGGAATATCACTTTTTTCAAATAAAATTCTTAATAATTTATAAACAAATTTTATGTTTAATATTTGTGTATTGATATTGAAATAACAATAATCATTCGCAAGTTTTTCATATTTTTCAGTATCTATAAACGAATCATACACTCCTCCAGTTTGCCATAGTCGTTGAGTTGTGGATGATTGTTTTGAATCCCATTCAGACCATCGTTTAATTTCTTGTTCGTATTTTTTAGATAAGTATAACCTTAAACAGTTTCCATGATAAATTACAATAAACAAATTGGAAAAGTCTTTAACTATTTTATCTATCAAACAAAATTGATTAACTCGTATTTTTTCTTCACTTATTAATAAGGAATTATACTTAACTGTTGGTCGTTTTATTATTTCTTCTATTAATTTTTTAATATTGATATTATAGTCTTTAACAATATCATAACTTTTTTTTTTTATACTATAGTCTGCATCGTGATAATCCCACCAAGGTTCAACAAGTGTAGTGTTAAAGTGTATAGAACCATTGAATAATCCATAATAATCATTTGACCTTTTCATTTTATGAACCTTTGATGTTTTAACTTGTATACTAGTCTGGTCACTCAAGCTAGTTGTTACATTATATAACAATGATTGTGCTGTGCCAGTAATATGCAAAACATATTTTACTTTTTTATATATTTTTGCAAGTAACATTTCACAAGCAGTAGAATCTTTTTTATCATTGTCATTACTTCTGTCGTTTGAAGATGTTGGGCACATTAAATCACTTTCATCCGATAATGTTGTCAGAGGAACAAGTTCATCATTATAATAAATATACTCACTAAATTTTGCATTTATTTTTGCTAACTGAGAATGATTCATTAAACAACAAAATATATCATTTGAATTAATTGCTTCTTTACTGCTTAGTTTATTAATAGTATCGTTGGTACTTATGTCTTTTAGCTCTGGAAGTTTATAATCTTTCCAAAATTCAACACTATTTTCTTGAAAGTAATCTTGGAGTTCGTCATTAAACTCTTGAAAAATATTTTTAATAAATTGAATATTGAAGTTGTAATTTTCTGTGCCAGTTATATCATCTTGTAACTGTTTTTGGTCTACTATCAAATTTCTGAAAATATATAAAACTGGTCTTTTCAGTACATAAACTGAAATCCACATTATAATACATGCGTGAACTCTTTTTCCAAGTTGTATGTCTCCCCATAGTAATTCTATTATTGATTTTTCATTTTCATCTAAATTAAGAGCATTCAATAAATCTTCTTCAAAAGAAGGCGAACTAATATTTTTTGGAATATTTTTTAATTTTATTGGAGTACTTCCCCAGTTATGTCTTTCTAAACTTTCTCCATTAATATATCTACACTTATCTAACATTATATTTATTATTTTTTCAAGTGGTTTTTTAAATATTTCATTTCTTTTTTTGTAAAAGTTGGAAATTTTATCTTCAAGGTATGACATTTTCTTCTTATTTGTATATATATATTATATAGGCATTTTTTAAGTCAATTTTTTTTATATATTATTTTTTTGCCTTTAAAAATGCCTACACTATTATCACAATTATTAAACACAGTATTTATAAAAAAATTGATTTTTTATTTAAATTACCCATATAAATTAACCAGCAAAAATAACCACAGACAAAAATGTCCTTAGCACCTTGGATAAAACAATATGAATCTGAATTAATAGAAGAATATTTATCACGAAACACTAATCCAGAGGTGATATCATATTTGGAAAAGTATCCTAAAATGATACATTGGAAGTATTTATCAGAAAATCCAGTTGCAATTGAAATATTGAAAAAAAATAAACATCACGTTGACTGGAAAAAGATATGTTTAAATCCACACCCACAAGCAATGGAAATGATAAAGGAACATTATTCGCATTATTTAAAAAGATGGAAAGAAAAGGGAATAAGAACACCCCCGCATATGGTTCTAAGTTGGGAGAATCTTTCAAAAAACCCAAATGCAGTTGAATTTTTAAAAGAAAATCCTCAAAATGTGTGTTGGTATTTTCAAGAAAATGAGAATGACTGGGAGGGAGGGCCAGAAAAAAGTATAAGTGATGAAGAAGTAGACAAAAAAAATCCAGATGAAATACACTATGGTTATTTATCAGAAAACCTTTCTGCAATTTATTATTTGAGAGAAAACTCACATTTAATAATGGGAGATTGGTTATCAACGAACACGAATGGTATAGAGTTATTAGAGGAAAACCCCGAATTAATAAATTGGTACTGGTTTTCTGAAAATCCTCGTGCTGTCCATATACTTCAGAAACATTTAGGTAATGTAGATTGGGGTCAATTATCAAAAAATTCCAATGCAATTTATTTGTTGGAACAAAATTTAGAAAAAATAGACTGGACATATTTGTCGGCAAATGAAAATGCAGTTTATTTGTTGGACAAATTTCCAGAAAGAATAGACTGGAGATGGTTGTGTAAGAATCCAAATGCTGGTAAAATATTTGAAAAGTATTTGGACCCAAAAAATGACAAATACGCAAATCTGAATATATTCAACAAATTGGACTGGAGTTGGTTGTCGGAGAATCCTTGTATATTTGCGAAAAAAGATGAAAAAATAGAAAACAATTACTGG
>Ga0209550_10005738_pt1 | contig 11605 bp, 11 predicted proteins | sample LauGreSuBDMM15SN_2_FD_187567 | JGI IMG/M metagenome (GOLD analysis project Ga0209550, IMG submission 187567) | Freshwater lake microbial communities from Lake Michigan, USA - Su13.BD.MM15.SN (SPAdes) (version 5) | ecosystem: Environmental > Aquatic > Freshwater > Lake | place: Lake Michigan... | reverse complement strand
CTCTCTTCGGAGCGGTGGATGAGTGGTTTAAGTCGCACGCCTGGAAAGCGTGTGTGGGTTAATAGCCCACCGCGGGTTCGAATCCCGCCTGCTCCGCCAGAAACCCAGTAAAAACGCGCCTTGGGGCGCGTTTTTCTTTTCTGTATGCCACGCGGTATGCCATTCGATGCCCGATGGATACCTCACAACAGCCCCTCCTCTGCAAAGCTCAGCACCTTAGAACGTGTGACGATCATGTGATCGAGCACTCGCACATCCACCAACGCAAGCGCGCTTTTCAGAGTCAGTGTGAGTGCTTCATCTGCCCTTGATGGTTGAGGTGAACCACTTGGATGGTTGTGACACAAGATGACTGCTGCAGCGTTACGCTTCAACGACTCAAGAACAACCTCTCTTGGATAGACTGACGTTTGAGACAAAGTGCCCCTGAAGAGCTCTTCATAAGCGATGACTCGGTTTTGTGAGTCCATGAATAAAACCGCGAAAACTTCATGCGGTCGGTCACCAAGCCTCAATCTCAAATAGTCTTTGACTGCATCGGGTGACTGCAAAGTGTCTGTCTGTTGGATTTCACAGGCAAGTAATTCCAATGCCTGCCGGATAATGGGATGCTCTGCGTAATTTGCCATTCGTACTCCTTTGGGGTTGTACATATGGCAAGCTTGCTACTTCCCCCGGTGGGGAGGCCCCCCAATGGGGGCGGGGGGTGGGGCCATGAAGACGAGTCGCTCATAGTGCGTGAGCAATTTTTCAAAACATACACACCTTTTGATTGGGCAGTGGATTCGTATTCGTTGTGCAAGAAAGATGAACATGACCAAGGGACGGCACGCTCGCACCGTTTTCGTCAACATAAAATTGCGTTAAGAGTTGCAGGCCTATGTTGCAAAGGCCAAGTGTGTTGACAGAAGCTATCCGTTCTTTGCAAGCCAAAAAAGCATGCTAACGGGGTTCAGCGCAAACAGCCTGGCACATACTATTGCGTTGTTATACGCTGATGCAGGCCTGCAAGTCGCAAGAAGTCACAGCGTTCGCAGGACGTTTTTGACCTCACTGGCTAACAAGGGCACTGCGATTCACATCCTCAAAACTTTGGCAGGCCATAGAAGCATCCAGACCACTGCCACATATTTTTATAGCAGCCCCAGCCAGTTGAAGGCTGCGGTTGAACTTGTCTAGGCCTGATCTCGACGGGTCTGACCGCAGAGAAGCAACGGATTCATTTGAAAAATAATTTAAAATTAACAAATTTATATTAAATTTTAATTGTTAAATGTTAAGAATTTAAAAATAAAATTCAAGGGTTGGCACGTCAATTAAATGTATTGCATTTTTTGCTGCGAGACGATATAATTTTATAAAAAGGAGTATTCATGAAAAAATTTCTCACTGCTTTCGCTACTCTTGCAGCTGCCTTTGCCGCAGACGCTGCCCCTACTCCTGCAAACGCTGCAGCCTCTTCATTTGTGAAAGATTCACAGAACATCTCTATGGCTCAGACTTCATCTCTTGGTGAGAACATCTCAATCAAGGATGCTAATGGTGATGAGTTCAATTTTGTACTTAAGAGAGCTGAAGATACTGGCTTAATGATGGCTTATCACTCTTCGCACAGATCACACAGTTCGCACAGTTCGCACAGATCCCACTACTCTAGTCGCTAATGCTCGCATTTTGAACGCTCCGACAGTCCGCCTTTGGCGGACTTTTTTATATGGAATTTCATAATGAAATTGAATTTGAACAAAGAAATCTATAGCCTCGAAGCAACTCAAAAAGCAGCTTATCGTTTCATTGATCGAGTCACGATACTGATCGAACCAGCTGGCGAAGAGTGGCTCTGCGAAATTGAGCCCGTAGCAGGCCACGAAGATAAGTTTAACGATCACATAGCCGACTTCAAGCGAGAGCTGCTTGATCAACAGCTACGAAAGCAAATCAAGGAAGAGACTCAAGATGTGCGTAACCTGATATTGGCCTACACGTTTTCACGCACAGGATTACAGGGGTGACAAAATTTAGTCCTCTTGTTGAATACAAGGCAACTCAGGGCCAGTATCAACTGCTGCCCTTCAAATTTGAGCCCTTGGATGATCACGACGTGGTGATCACAAACTATGTGGGTGAGTTCGCCTTTATTTCGCGCGAAGACCTAGAAACGACTCTTAGCAAGAAGCTCGATCCGAATAGCAAAATTTACTCCTTACTGCGTTCTCGCCACTTCATCAAAGAGAATGGGGATGAAGCAAGCATTGAGTTGTTGGGTCTAAAGACTCGAACAAAGTACAGCAATCTACGAAACTTCACTAACTTACACATCTTCGTGGTTACGCTGCGCTGCGATCACAGCTGCCAATACTGCCAAGTCTCGCGTCAGTCTGAAAACAAGGTTGCCTTTGATATGACGATTGACATGGCTGAAAAAGCCCTTGCAATCGTCTTCAGATCGCCGAACCCTGCCATCAAAATCGAATTCCAGGGCGGTGAGCCATTACTCAACTTCGATCTCGTCAAGCATATCGTACTTAGTGCAAAAGAGATCAACGAAACTCAAAACCGTGATCTTCAATTTGTGATCACGAGCACATTGACTCTGGTGACCGACGAAATTTTGCTTTTTTGCAAGGCTCATAAAGTCTATCTATCCACCTCGCTCGATGGTCCAGAGGACCTGCACAATCGGAACCGACCTAGACCAGGCCGTGATAGCTACGAACGGTTCGTAGAGGGCCTTGAAAGAACGCGAGGCGTGCTCGGCTTTGATGCTGTCTCGGCTTTAATGACTACTTCACCGGCTAGCCTGACACGAGCCAAAGATATTGTTGACGAGTACCTCAGGCATGGCTTTGATGGAATCTTCTTTCGCCATTTATCGCCCTATGGATTTGCGATTAAAACAAAGAGCTATGGTGCATACAACGTAGATAGGTGGCTGAAGTTTTATGAAGAAGGGCTAGACTACATCATCGAACTTAACAAGCAAGGCGTGCGGTTCACAGAGCAATTCGCTGCGCTAATGTTGACCAAAATGCTGACGTCAAACGATCCAGGCTATGTTGACTTAATGAATCCATCGGGTGCTGGCATCGCAGCCGTAGTCTTCAACTACGACGGGGACATTTATGCTTCCGATGAAAGTCGAATGCTACGAGAAATGGACGATACAACCTTTAAGATTGGTAACCTCTTTACGAGCAGCTATGAGGATGTATTTACCAATGAGGTACTGCTTGGCGCACTCGAAGATTCATTCACGTTGTCTGCTCCAATGTGCAGTGATTGTGCTTTTGAGCCTTGGTGCGGAGCTGATCCGGTGTACCACCATGCAATGCATGGAGATGTTCTCGGCCGCAAGCCCGAGTCAGAATTTTGCAAGCGCATCATGGGCGTGGTGAAGTTGCTCCTAGAGCGCATGAAGTCTGACCCGCAGGTCAAAACTATTTTTATGAGGTGGGCAAACAGATGCTGATGCTCTCCGGCCGAGTCGTTCGTAAGTCAGACGTACTTTCTGACATCAAGGAACCGCGTCTTTACAGTCTGTCGACCAACCCCTACTTGCCTTTGCCCCTAAGAGGTAAGAAGGCTTTCCTAGCTAGAGATTCTTCACCTGTACCTACTGGCTTCGGACACTACTTTGTTCTTCCTAGTGCATCTTCGGAGGGGTTTCCACCTGACAAAACAACCGGTCTGGGCCTAGAGTTTGACTACTTCGGCGATGGGGATGTCGTTAGTTTGTTGCCCGACGGCCGTATTCGATCGCTCTTTCGTGCCAACTCAAACCACAACAGCATCTTACTGACTGAGCAATGTAACCACTATTGCCTGATGTGTTCGCAGCCGCCAAAGCGCGTTGATGACAGCTGGCTGCTCACAGAAGCCTTCGAGGCTATCAAGATGATGCCTCGCGAAACAAAAGAAATTGGTTTCACTGGAGGAGAACCCACGATATACGGAGATGACTTCATCAAGCTACTCCATCACACCAAAAGTTGGCTGCCCCAAACGAGCTTGCATGTTCTGTCCAATGGGCGAGCCTTTGCAGATGAGGCGTTTTCCAAGGCTTACGCTCAGGTGGAACACCCAGATCTCATGGTCGGAATTCCGATTTACTCTGCCGATGCGAGTGTGCATGACTATGTCGTTCAATCTAAGGGGGCGTTTGATGAGACCGTGCGAGGCGTACTCAACCTCAAACGCTATGGACAGAGAGTTGAGATTCGAGTAGTCATCCACAAACAAACCTGTGAAGGTTTGTCCGAGCTAGCAAATTTTATTTCTCGCAACCTCCTCTTTGTCGATCAAGTGGCATTGATGGGACTTGAGCATATCGGCTTTGCTAGAGCTAATATCGATAGTCTTTGGGTAGATCCAATTGAATACAAGGATCAGCTCAGTGAAGCAGTAAAAATTTTGACAAGCTACGGAGTACGTACAGCGGTCTACAACCATCCTCTTTGCTTGGTAAATTCAGATGTCTTGCCTGTATACGTAAAGTCGATTTCCGATTGGAAAAACGAGTTTGCCAAGGAATGTGAACCTTGCCTCCGGAAGAGCGAGTGCGGTGGATTCTTTTCATCAGGTATCCGTAACGGATACAGCCAGTCCATCACACCCTTTTTGTGAAAATTCATAGTGTTGTTACACCACACTTTTATTGATTTGAATCGGCTATTCAATGGCTAAATCTACTGCGTCAGACAGGGCGTTCGGAATATTGCTTTGCGTCTGTTCGGCATCTGGAGCCTTCTACGCCTTTTGGAAATCAAACTTAGCTATATCTGTGTCACTAACCTTGATCACCACCGTCATGGTAGTCATGCTGCTGTGCTGTCCGAACAAATTCACTAGACTAAAGCATGGATGGCTTTGGCTAGGCGAGCGACTTGGCTCTATTGTCAGTCCAATAGTTTTGGCAGCACTCTACTTCATCGTATTGACTCCTACTGCTGTTATTTCACGCTGGCTTGGCCGAGACGCCTTGAGGCTTAAACGCCCTAGCTGTTCTACTTATTGGATTCCGCGGCAACAGCTCGAGCGCTCGCAAAGTGATTTTTTTAGACAGCAATACTAAAAAATGAATCTTCTTTATGAACTTCTTCAGTTTCTCAGAGCCAGGAAAAAACTCTGGCTCCTGCCGATTATTTTGATCATGCTCGCGTTGGGAGGTTTGATGGTGGCAGCCAAAGGATCGATCCTCGCGCCGTTTATTTACACCATCTTTTGATCTGATGCGCGTTCTAGGAATTTCCGCTTATTACCATGATGCCGCTGCGTGTCTACTGGTGAACGGTGAGATCAAATGCGCGGCACAAGAAGAGCGATTCACTCGGATCAAGCATGATGCTAGTTTTCCAATAAACGCGATTCGATTCTGCCTTGAATTTTCCAACACACAACCGTCGGAAGTTGACTACGTCGTTTTCTATGACAAGCCTTTTTTGAAGTTTGAAAGACTTCTTGAAACTTACCTTGCTTTTGCTCCGAGAGGGTTTCGCAGTTTCTCTTTGGCTCTTCCTAGTTGGATTAAGGACAAGCTATTTCAAAAATCTCAGTTGCTGCAAGACTTGACTGAGCACGTTGACCAAGGCGTAAAATGGACACCTCGCTTAGCTTTCTCTGAGCATCATCTGAGTCACGCGGCGAGCGCATTTTTCCCTTCACCCTTCGAGTCGGCGGCAATACTAACGATGGACGGAGTCGGGGAATGGACAACCACATCCATGGGATTCGGGAGTGGGAACAGTCTAGCGATTGAACGAGAGATTCAATTTCCTCATTCGATTGGGCTCCTTTACTCGGCGTTTACTTACTACCTGGGCTTTCGAGTGAACTCAGGAGAGTACAAGGTGATGGGGTTGGCACCTTATGGCACTCCAAAGTACATAAGTTTAATTAAAGATAATCTCATTGATATAAAAGCCGATGGATCGTTCGCTCTCAACCTGCGCTACTTCGATTACTGCACGGGCTTGACGATGACAAACGAAGCGTTTCATGAATTGTTCGGTGGAAGTCCACGGACAGCCGAAGGAACACTTGAGACTCGTCATCTTGATATCGCGGCCTCCATTCAAGCCGTAACTGAAGAAGTCGTACTGAATTTAGGGCGTGACGTATCACGTCAAACCGGCGCTCGAAATCTGTGTCTTGCTGGCGGTGTAGCATTGAACTGCGTAGCTAATGGAAAGCTCTCTCGGACTGGTATTTTTGATCGAATTTGGATTCAACCTGCTGCAGGCGATGCAGGTGGAGCGATCGGGGCGGCACTGGCCTTGTACTACCAGCTTCTTGGGAGAAGTCGCGTCGTATCCCCCGGCGATGGAATGAAGGGTGCTCTACTTGGACCAGAGTATTCTCAGAAAGATATTGAGCAACGCTTGTTGTCATGCGGCGCTCGCTTCACAGTACTAGAAGAAGGCGAACTGCTAACTAAAGCTGCCCAGAGTATCGCTAAAGGGGAGGCGATTGGATGGATGACTGGGCGCATGGAGTTTGGCCCTCGTGCCCTCGGTGCAAGAAGCATCCTAGCCGACCCTAGATTACCAACTACTCAGCGGCAACTTAATCTAAAGATTAAGTTTCGGGAGTCATTCCGTCCTTTCGCCCCAAGTGTCCGTGAAGAGGACGCAAATGAATGGTTCGACCTACGTGAGCCGAGCCCCTACATGTTACTGGTTGGGGAGGTAGGGGAGCAGCAGCGGCTTCAAGTAAACCAACATGACGATAAGATTTTTGGGTTGGATAAGCAATCAATACAACTTTCTACCATACCGGCCGTAACTCACGTTGACGGAACTGCGCGGGTTCAGACAGTCAGTATCGATGTAAATCCGAGGTTTCACGGATTACTGACCCGATTTAAGGAAATTACTGGATGTCCCGTATTGGTCAACACGTCTTTCAACGTAAGAGGTGAGCCAATCGTGAACACACCTGAAGATGCCTTTAGCTGCTTTATAGGCACAGGGCTTGATGCACTCGTCGTAGGTAATTGTTTTCTCGAAAAAAGCGAACAAACCGAAACACCGTCCAGGCCGCATTATGAGCTTTACTCTCTTGACTGACTAAACCTTAGTTGAAAACTTGAATGTCTACCCTTAGAGATCGCACAAAAAAAGCATTTTTTATTGCCGTATTGGTTATGCTTTTGCTAGGGACACTTACCTTAGCTGAGTTAATTGCTGGTTCAACCGGGAACGTGAAGCTAACTCGCACGGAAACGAAGAAATTCGTGAATGAGTCTGCTCCGTTGATTACAACCACGCGCTGGCTACAACCGAATTTAGCCGACGAGTTCATCAATGAACAACCAGATGGTGGACCTACCCGACTGCTTCGTACAGATCCATTTGGACTCGTTCTTGGCCCGCCAGACATTCAGTTCGAAGCTACAGCACGGAAAATACTTTTTCTTGGTGGGTCAACTACTGAGAACAATGAGGTGGATGAGCAGTATCGGTTTCCATTTCTTGCTCCGTTTCAACTTAGCAAGTCTAGCGGAAAAAATTTTGAAGGGCTGAATGCGGGAGTTCGTGGACACACCTCGCACGACAGCCTCAATCTCTACTTAAACCATCCTTCGCCCAGAATCCGGGAAGCTGAGATAGTCGTCGTAATGCACAACATTAATGACAGACTGCGACTCACACTGAATGAAACGTATAGATCCAACTTTGGAAATTATTCAGAGGCTACAGCCAGTGGACTCCTTGAGACAGGAAAAGGTCTAGCCCAGTTTTCTTGGGAATGGGCACGTCTTAACAGTAATGTGATGTTCCTCGCCGACGCAGTGATTCGGAAAATCCGTGATGCAGAGGGCGACCGTGGTATCAAGGTGACAGAGGAGGCTCTAGATCAGCATGCTGGTATCGCATCGAGCCGCATTCATCTTTATGAGCAGAGCCTTCGGAACCTCGTGGCCGTAATAAAAGCCAATGGCCAAGTCCCAGTGCTGATGACCCAGCCGCTTGGTCGGCCGTCCGTGGATCAAGATAGTTTTAACGACGCAATACGCAGTGTTGCAAAAACACAATCGGTTGTCCTTGTCGATCTTGCCAAAGAATTGAAGACTCTATCTGACGGCCCATCTCTTTTTTATGACGACCACATCCATTTTAATAATTTCGGATCTAAATGGGCATCAGAAAAGATTGCGCAAACGCTTCATCAGATCTTGAAAGAAAACAAGACGGACTCTCCTCAAAATAGGGTTTCTTGCGCTGACATACGCATAGGAGGAAAGTCGCTCCTAACTGCGACTCTTCATGAGGACGTACTACGGGGACGCTACCCCAGCTTCGACAATTCTTATCAGCGACTATTGTTTCAACTCAATCACTCTAAGGGGAGTGCGATTGTTATATTGAACGTTAAGACCGGTTCTAGAGATGAGATTTTTCGAAGCACTGATCCACTGGGACTTGAACATCCAACATGGCTTGATGAGCAGCGGATTCTTTTTACTCAACGATCTGGAGACGACCGCCGTCTGATGATCTTCGATCTTAGAGACAGAAAGACACAGGCCCTACTTACTGACCAAGGATTAAATGGTGCAATAGCTAACGTCGGCTTGGATGGTGTCATTTACTTTTCAGGATATCGACATGCCGATCAAAAGCCTCCAATATTGTATTCACTTAGGGAGCCGGGAGGCGTGCCTAACCCTCTTACCCTCCCTAGTGAAGAGAGCTGGCGACCATTCGCAAGTGCAAAGGATGACATCTATTTCATCAACAACGAGCCTGGACGATACCAAGTTCATGCAAAAAAACCGGATGATCAAGTCACTGCTAAGCGGCTTGTGAGTCCCTCAAACTTTGAGCAGTGGGATCCTGCTATTTCGACAGATGGATCAATGCTGGCATTTGCACAGCGCGAGGGTGGAAATTTCGATTTGTTTGTTATGCGATTGGACGACCGTGATCAGAAGCCTGTTAGACGTGTTGCGACTTCAGAGGACGAGTGGGATCCTCGATTTAGTCCTAGTGGACGCTTTCTCTTGTACGCTGCAACTTCGCCATTTGGCGATCAAATTCGCGCTGTCTGTCTAAAGTAGATTATTGCGAAAATACTAAATCGCTGTAAAACTACAAATCGAACCTTGTTTATTTTACTACCGCATATACACAATTTCGCTGATGTTTAACGTTGGCTTTAAATCTGTTTTTTATAAGCTAATTCATTTACACAGGCAATGTTGCGACAATTTTTTCAGGTGCCCTAATACGTGCTCAATAGTGAAAGCAAAAGGTCTTGGTTGGCCATGGCGTGTGTCACAAGCAAGGACCTTGTCTAGGGCGCTTTTCGGGATTTTGTCCATGCCATGCAGAGCACGCCACCCGCAGCATCCCCCGTCAATACCCCCGAAACAGCACCGTATGCACTTTGCTCCGAGCGACTGAGTTCTTTGTTTGTGTTCATTTTGACTGTAGATCTTCCGGTATTTTGCATTATGACTTGAACATGGCTTTTGAGGGCCGGTTATGGCATTTTGGTGCAGTGGCCCTGAGCCGAGTCCAAAGATAAGTAGGGTGGTAGGTTTTTTTATAAGGCATCAAATGTCCTACTTAACTTCCAATAGCAATGAATTTAAATAATTACGAATGCTATTTGACTCGGCTGATCCAAATAGAAAATATGAAGCACCGAACATTTGCGATATTAACGATCTATTTTTATCCCACCTGAAGTACGTTTCATCCGCATATCTTAATCCCTTTATAATTACGTCGAAATATATCGTTTCAAAATACAATAAATATTCAGGATCAGCGTAACTTCGTTCTGCAACAATAATAATTCCGAAACTTTCTAAATGCTTGAAAACATGTAGATATGCATCATCTGCCGAATATTTAAATTTCAGAATTGTTCCAGTAGGTGCTTTACGCCACCCAATGGCTTCATGGATATATTGACCGCCGCCTAAATCGACCCTTCTTAAATCAATTTCAACGTTATAGTTCTCAATGTACGGATTATTAGATGGCCCCAAAACAGATAGTGGTTTCAATCCTTTAACACGATTTTTAAATTCACCCTGTCGCAAGTAAACCTCTTCCTCTGTACTGAGTCTTCTAGTGTGATATGTTTTTTCCATATTTAAGATATCCAGTATTTCCCATTTGAGTAAATTCTACTTTTCATACTACGTGTGTCGTTAATAAAGCCTTTGGGCTCACAACCCATCCAAGGCCCCGGGTAACTCTTTAATAGTTCAAAACCGTTTCTTTTCAACCCATTCCTAGCCTCCCTTACTCCCTCGAGGCTTAGCGAATCAATGACAGCCGGGCGCTCTCTGCCGCCTTGATCTTGAAAAAAGTAAACAGTTGCAGTGTCATCGGCATTTCTTTCGATCAGCGCCCAGTTGTGGCACAACATACCCAGCACCTTGACCCACCAATCACGGTTGCTGATCTTAAAAACTGGTGGAGTCAGTTCCGCAATATTGAACTTTGAAGGGTCTTCAGGTTCATACCTTCGAGCCCGCCATGCTGTCTCATAGTCATACTCATCATCGCGTCCGACGAACTGGAAAGGCAAAGAGTCCTTCCTTTCAATGGCAAGCATCAATTGCTCAGCACGGGCTGCCATCTCTTCATCAAAGTCATAATCCAACATGAAGCGAGCTTTATCGAACTGCGCAAGCTGTCTGAAGATTTCAGCCCTAAGCAACAGATGAGAATTAGTGCGCTGATCAACTAACAGCAACATTTTTTGCAAGTTCTTCTGCTCATCAAACTCCAATTCAATACGGCCCCCCTCAATGCGTTCATCATTGGAACGCTGCCAACAGAGTAAGCGCAGGGGTAATTCGTAAGAACTATCGAAACGACCCCCTTGAATGAACTCAAAAATCTGCTGAGGAGAAGCCTGCTCATATTTCGCCACATCTAGGTACTTCTGCTTTTTTGCTTTCTTCTCGAGCCTAAGTACCAGACTCTCTGGGAGCATCTCCCCCACATCAAAAAAACCAGTCATGTCATACGTGTCATAGGAATCAATTTCCTCCATCAACGGCCAGAAAATTGAAGATTTGCAATGGGGGCAGGCAACAAGTAGCGGCGTTATCGGCAACATTGGAGCACTCATTTGTCCATCAGAGCGGAACTTGGCCCGACTGGTGTTTCCAGATGAAATGCTCCGACGCACAAATAGCCCACTGCATGACTGGCATTCATAGACGTAGGATGGTCCGGGCAGCATAAGTCTTCCTTTTGTAGAGGGCGGTCACCCTAGTTTTGGGTCTCGAAATGCCTGGCAAAGCAGGGGGGGTATCCGTCTAGGCAACCTTGGTAATCGCGGTCACCTAAGACTTCACCATACTGGTTGCTCCGCTACTTTGCGAACAGTGTTCGTATAATTTACTGCGTATGCTCAAATCCCCACAATCGGATCAAGTCAAAGTAACGCGCAAGGCTCTGGGCTTCACTCAGAAAGAATCTGCAGAGATGGTCCATTGCAGTCTGCGTGCTTGGCAGTTGTGGGAAGCCGGTGATCGCACAATGCCAGCCGGTATCTGGGAGCTCTTCGTGATCAAAACGGGGTTGCACCCACTGTACTCAAAGCAAATTTAAAGGCGTATTCAAGACACCCCACGAGA
>Ga0209550_10005737_pt1 | contig 11605 bp, 7 predicted proteins | sample LauGreSuBDMM15SN_2_FD_187567 | JGI IMG/M metagenome (GOLD analysis project Ga0209550, IMG submission 187567) | Freshwater lake microbial communities from Lake Michigan, USA - Su13.BD.MM15.SN (SPAdes) (version 5) | ecosystem: Environmental > Aquatic > Freshwater > Lake | place: Lake Michigan, USA... | reverse complement strand
AGGACGAGGACGAGGACGAGGACGCTATGCTTGGAGAATAGCTAAGTCTCCATCCGTCCATGGTTACGATCCGATGGCGGGTCATTCAGACCCCGATAATACAGTATAATTCGATGTCCAGTTGGGCAAACGTGATACATGTAAAGCTCTGGGCATATGCGGAGCCAGCGTGTGCATGGGCGTGTCAGTAGAGAGGCGACCGCGAGCGGTCGCGAGCGAGATCTCTCGACCCGCTTTCCCGACGGCTCGGCTACCAACGCCGACCCCGACGGCCTCCTCGCTCCTGTTCGACCGGAATTTGCACCTCCGGCTCCGCGTAGCGCGTTCCGGCACCCTCTTTTTGTCCCGCGGCTGCCGGCTTCCTCTCCCCCGGTGTACGTGTGGGGTGCTTTTCCGTCTTCCCATGTTTTCCCCATGTATTTTCCCATGGTATTTTCCCCAAGGGGTGCTCGCTTTTCACAACTCCGAGTGATGCAGGTGGCAACACGTCGATAAACGCGGTGAACCGGTGAGGGGTCGTGAAAGACTAACGGAAAAGTTACCTCTTTGATCACACTGACCAAGCGCCTCAATAGCGCAGCGCGCGCACCGTAATACGCGATGGTGTCGCCTCGATCGCGACGCCTAACCCTTAAGCCTAACCCGAACACACGGAAACCAATAACGGAAACTCCGACGGAGACACGGAGTGCACACAAGTTACAAGTTTCAAGTTTGGGCGAGAATATGGCCTGCGTTGTTAGCGGCCTTGTCATCACACTTGCCTCCGCAAGTGCCCCCATGTTCACACCTTTCCTTACACTGTTAAATTCACACATCAATTGTGCTGACACATGGCTTCCCCTTTAGCTTCACTTCCTGTCCGCGTCGACGTGTCCCGTGTGGTGGAACTGCCGACGGTGCTTCGCTTGATGTATGCCAGTTTCGCCGCTGGCGGCTGCCTCGGGCTCTGGGGCGGCGTGCTTGGGTGTACAGACTTCCTGTGCCAGGACCAGCCCGAGAAGCGCCGGCGAGCCCGCCAATTTGGAGCGCTCGTCACCATGCTTTGCGGGATCTCAGCAGCCGGCATCCTGGTGCTCACCGCTCCCAGCAGCAAGTCCAAGGCCTAGTGGCTGGTCGCTACACATTGTACTCTCATAATTGCAGAGTGAGCAGTGTCACAGGCACCCTGTGTGTGATGTTCTTACGCCATGATGGATGATGTTCTTACGCTGTGTGATGTTCTAACCCTGTGTGTGCTGTACGGCTCTGTAACCTCTAGCATCATCGAGGCGCTCACTGGTAGCGCGCCGGCGCCGTGACCATCGAACGAGCGTCATCGAGCGAGCGGAGCCTGCGCAGCATGGGCTCCGCAGTCGTCGCCACTGCTTTGCAGTGGCCGCCCGCGAGATCGAGGCCGGGCGTGCGCACTGAGATGGCCGAGTGCACCTCCTCGGGTGAGGCGCGCAGCCGTGTACTCGCGTACTGCAGCGGCAGCGGCTCTGCGCCATGGCGAGTCACCCAAGGATGAGCCGCCATCTCCGCGAGCGTGGCGCGCTGTGAAGGCTCCTTGTGAAGGATGCGCGCGAGGAGCTCCTTAGCGAGTGACGAAACCGGTGCCGTCGGAGGCGGCCCGCCGTCGGTGCGCGCGCCTGCAGCGCCCGAAACGGCGTCGGCCGAAACGGCACCGGTCGACGGGCTGGCGGCGGCCGCGCTCGTCACCCCTGCCGTTGGAAAGCGGAGTGGCTGGGTGCGGATGGCGCGCTCGATGGTGGCCGCGGCGCCGAGGAAGGAGGTTGAGCGACTCGCAAGGGTGGCTAGCGATGCCGGATCCTGAGGACGATCACGGATGGCAGTGACTGTCCCGTCGGGCAAGATGGCCACCTCGCCGCCGTCGTCGTCGTCGTCGCTGTCGCTCTCGCCCAGCCTCGCGCCCGCAGCTATGGAAATGAGCAACTCCGTTGAGCTCACCAAGCCTGCGGCCTCGGCTGCGGCCTCGGCTGCGGACTCGCCGCGAGCGCTCGCTTTGTCTCCGGTGTCCTCGTCGTCGGCACCGCCCTTTGCTGGCCATGGGCTCGTCGCGTGCGGTGCGTCCACCAAGGATGCCTCGGAGGCAGCCAGCGGGAATGGCAGCCGACCAAAGAGCATCACGAACAGGCACACGCCCAAGCTCCAAACATCGGCTTGGGAGCCATTATGAGGGCCAGGCACGTACGTCTCAGGCGCCCGAAACGCTGGGGTTCCGTCCGAGGACTCAAGGAGCAGCGCGGACGAGGCACGTCGCAGTGTCGCGCGCGCCTCGGCGACTGCCCACGCACGTACGTCCGCACTAGCGGCGCCCGCCCCGTCGGCCGTCCCGCCCGCCGTCCCGTCAGCCGTCCTGCCTGCGCGGGAGTTGGCGGTGGCGTCTCTACTCGACTCGATCGCTGCGTTCGCTTTGAGTGGCGCCCGTGACGGCGCCGCAGCTGCCCTCGGTTTTTCGAGCGCCACCACCGCGCCCTGCAGCGTCGTGCCGGGCGCCTCGACCGGCGTGAGCGCCGTACCGGGCGCAGCCGCCGGCTTGAGCGTCGTTCCGGGCGCATCTGCCGGTATCAACGCCGTGACGGGCGCCGCTGCCGGGATGAGCGCCGCGCCGGGCGCCAATGCCGGCTTGAGCGTCTGCAGGAGTGTACTGATCACGCCGATCTCCTCCTCGAGATCGCGCCGCCACGCGGCGCGCCGCTCGCCTACCGGTACGAGCATGCGCGCGACGCCAAAGTCGGCGATCATGGCGCGCCCGTCGGCGGCAAGCAGGATGTTGTCGGGCTTCAGGTCCTGGTGCACAACGCCGTGCATATGGAGGTACGCGAGCCCGCTCAGGATGTCGCGGAAGCGCTGACGAGCGCGCTCCTCGCTGAGCGCCGACCAGGTGCGCCCGCCCGGGTGCGGCGCGCCCATGAGCGTCCCACCGGACACGTAGTCCATCACGAGGTGCAATCTCTCTGCCGCGAGATCGTCGATGACTGCATGCAGCCTGACGACATTTGGATGGCGCAGTTTCTTCATCACGGCGATCTCGTTGCCGACAGCCTCGAGCATGCTGCGGTAGCCGCCTGTGGAAGGGTCCCACTGGCGCTGCTTCGCGATCTCCAGCTTGCGGAAGGTCTTGAGCGCGAACAGTTCGCCGTCGGTGCGCTCGCACAGCCGCACGGTGCCAAAGCGGCCGCGCCCGATCACGTGCAGCTTGCGGTAGAAGAGGCCGCCGCCACCATTCAGAAGGCTGGTTGGCCCATCGTCGCGAGCAGCGCCATTGACTGAGCTCCCGACGCTCATCGTGCTGCCTGTGCTGCCATATGCCCAGCTGTGCCGTGCTGCAACACCTGCCGCCGCAAGTGCCCGCGGCATGCCGGCTGCTGAGTCAGCCGCGTGCGAGTCGTGGGCCTCATGGCCGAGCTCGGTGAGCACAGTCGTCATTCGGTTGTTGTCGCAGGAGATGCCGCACCATACTTGGAAGCTCCGGCTGTTGAGTTGGCCCATCACGTCGGCTGCCGAAGGCCCAAAGAGGCCGGTCGACGCCCTGCCGTCTTCATACCAACACGAAAAGTCAACGTTCACAGATCAGCACAAAAATTCCACAGACCGCGCGGCGCGCGCGCGCGCGCCGCGCAGCCGGTGGCACGGTCCCGTCTCCCGACCTCTTCGAGTGCGAGATGTCGTGTCGTGTGTAGAGACCGTGTGCGTGTTCCATGGTGCGTTCGTCGTGTATGTTGCCGGTTTTAGAAAAGTTGACCACATGCAGGCCCCGCTCCACTCACCCCCTCTCGCCCTCGACCAGCATGGCCCTCCATCTTCCATCTCGTCATGCATCTCGTCTGGCCCTGTCTCATCTGCCACACGCAGTGTGAGGCAGGGCTGTGAAAGGATCGTCATCCGATTCACTCTCCACAGAACAGCACGTCGTGCCCACGCGCCTTCTGCCCCTCGCCTTAGGTTCGCCTTAGGTTCGCCGCCGATCCATTCGAAGCCACCCATGGCGATCTCCCGCGATCTTGCGAGTTCATCGCCATGGGATGCTCACGAGATGGGGACGTCCTCTGGCCCTGCCTCGAGGATGCCCTCGGGCATTGCGCGTTCGGCCAGGGCGCCTGGCTTGCCGCCCGCGCCGAGGCCCTCGCCGTCTTTCGCGCCACCCACAGGCGGCGCGCACGCTGGCCCCATGGCCGCCGCGCGCGGCACGGCCGGTTTGCCTACGGCGACTCCGGCTGCCCTCCGATTATCTTCAGGTCCGGCTGCCCTCCGATGATCTTCAGGCGACTCCGGTTTCCGCCGTGCAGTCGAGGGACGCACCGAGAGCGGCCGGTTGGTCGACGGCAGCGTGTAGTTGTTCAGCGCCTTGGCCGCATTGTGCCCGTCGGCGGCCGTGGCGAACGAGACGTAGAAGCTTCCCTTGGGAGAGCCATCACTCTTCCTCTGGAGAAACACCTCCGCGAGCGCGCCGTATTGAGAGAAGAGCTGAGCCACGTCCTCCTCTGTGAAGGTGCGCGGGAGGTTCGTCACGTGCAGACGATCCCAAGCTTGGCCCTGCGACGGCGAGTCAGCCTGATCCGAGTGCGTCGTCGCCGACATCTGGCCCTCGAACCCGCTGCCTGTCCCGTTGCCGTGCCCGTGCCCCTTGCCGTTCGCATATCGTTGCATAGGGGGGTACAGCACGCTGGCGCCGTAGCGGGCACCGCCCATCTCGGCGCCGACTCGATGGTACATGCTTGAGTCGTCATGGGTTGGGCTGCCAGAGCCATCGGCGCCCCACGAGTGCGCCTCGGCGCCCCAGCTGCTGCCTGGTGGCGGCGGCGGCAGCTGCGTGCCATCCATCATCGCTTGCGAGTACGTACTGCCATAGGCCTGCTGCGAGTAGCCGTGCTGGGCATATCCGCCCGCGCCGTGCTGGGCATATCCGCCCGCGCCGTATGGCATCGCGTGCATGCCGGGCATGTGATCCATAGAGTTACCGCCGTAGGGATTCATGCCCATCGATGCGCCCATGCCCATCGGCCCCAAGCCCATGCTCGGCACCATCCCCATCGGCGTGTGCATCCCGACCGTCGCGGCGTGCATGCCGTTCATGCCGTTCATGGCGCCGGGCCCGCCCATCACCGCGCCAACGACGGCGCCCCCCATCATGCCCCCTCCCGTAGGGAGAGTCCCTCGACTGTGCCCGTGCATCGCCATCCATTGGCCGCCGTCAGCGCCGAGGCCCAGAGGCGCCATGCCGTACGGCGCCATGCCATACGACATGCCGTGCATTCCCATGTGCGGCGGTAAGCTCATCTGCCCCATCTGCCCGCCGCCGCCGGCTGCGCCGGCTGCGTCGCCGTAGCGCCCCCCCCCCCCCGCCCCTCCCGGCGGACTCATCTGCCCCCCGTACGTGCCCGCCGCCGCCGCGCGGTTCGGGTTGCGGGGCTCGAAGGGCTCTGCAAACTTGACGACCATCTGGCGCGCCGCGCCGGGCAGCGCGAACGTTCCGTGGAGCTGCATGCACGCCTGGTTGGCCGCCTCCTGTGTGTAGTAGCGAATGAAGGCGCACCCCTTCGAGCGCCCGTCCTTCTCTCGCATCATGAAGACCTCTGCGAGCGGCCCAAATTGTCCGAAGAGCGCGTACATCTCCGCCTCGCCCGTCGAGTACGGGATCATCCCCACGAAGATCTTGAAGCCGAGGGAGTTGAGGCCGAGGGGGGCCGCGGGAGGCACCGCCGCGCCGCCGGCGCTGCCGCCGCTCACGTGGGCAGCACTGCCCATGTGGCCACCGCTCATCCCATACGGCCCCATGCCCATCGAGGTGCCCATGACCGTTGGACCCATCCCCATGTGCGCGGCCATCGACCGGCTGTTGGTCGCGCCGTCTCGGGCGCCATAGCCCGTGGGCATGGCCGAGAGCCTCGTAGGCACGGCGCCGACGCCACCGCCCGAGACGGCGCTCTTGTGGCCGGTGGCGGTGGCGGAGGGCACATGCCCGGCCGCCGCACAGCCGTTGGACACAGGGCTCGTTGGGGCACTTTCGCGCGTTTCGGCAAATTGGATGCTGAGCGTCTGCTGCGCGCCGGGCAGCGTGCTCGTGTGATTGAGGGCGGCGCACGCGGCGACGGCGTCCGCGCGGCTGGCGAAGCGCACGAGCGCGGCGTTGCTCTTCAACGAACTGTCATCCAACCGCCGCGTGATCTGCACCTGCTTCACCTCACCGTGATCTCCGAAGAGCTCGCTCAGGTCAGCTTCGGTCGTCTCAAGAGGCACGTTGGTCACCACCAGACGGGTCTCCATCTTCTGACGGAGTCCCTCGGCAAACTTGACGACGAGCGGCTTGCCTGATGAGGGAGGCAATCGGAGGTCATCCGAAGTCATCAGAAGTCATCAGAAACCATCAGAGGCCATCTCAGGCCATCTCAGGACGAGCGGCTTACCGTTGAGCACTAGCTGGTCGCTCAGCGCGTCGATCGCCGCGCGCGCCGCCTCCTCCGTCGAGAAGGTCACGAAGCCGCAGCCGCGCGACATCTGAGTCGCCTTGTCCAAAATGATGCTCACCTCCTCGATGTGGCCAAAGGGCTCGAAGTGCGGGTGCAGCTGCTCGGCTGTCATCGAGACTGGAACCTGCGCGCCGCGGCCGGGGCGGGTGGGTGGCGCGCCCGGCATGCGAGAAGGCCGCCCAGGGCGGGTGGGCGCCGCGGCCGGCATGCGTGGAGGCCGTCGCAGCGCAGAGGGCTCGTGCGTAGGCATGCTGCGATCGCTGCTGCCACTGCGGCCGAGAGTGGCTGTGCCGCACCTGGCCCACGAAGAGTTTGAAGGGTGTCTTTGTCGGATCATCAGCATCGCCCACAGAGGTGGGCGGTGACTGAGGGCTGTCCATTCCGACGTAGAGGGTCGAGTTTCCAGGCCTGTTGCCTGGCGACCTGCAATGTGAGCGTCCGGGCGACACCGCCGTCAGCTTGAGCGGGAAGCCAAACGGTGGCGCAAAGGCTCAGGCAGCAGGCTGGACGGTCCAGGCAGGCTGCCAGGCAAACCGTGCCGGCGTGCAGCAGCAGGCCGTTCGCGCTGGTCGGCACTCTCACAGTCCGGTTCCCCTGGGCAGACTTGTCGGGAAGGATGCCGTCGGAAGATGTTACGATGCAGAAGATGCAAATTTTTATGGGAAATAATCTCGAACAAAACGCCGTCGGAGCTCCCGATATGTATTACATGATCTTAAACAGCATCAACGAAACTCTAAACAATGGTCACTCATGTTCTAGGACTCCCCACAAGCAGGGGTCGCTGGTGTTCCCCCCCCCGGTGTTCGGGTGTTCGTCGCGTCGCGCAACGTGTACTCAAACTCTGTCTCAGGACGTCAAGAATCAAGAACATCCTTGTACCTAACCAACACTATTTATTTCTATTTCGTCAAGATCGGCTACGTGTCATCACGTTCACGATCACGTTCACATTAAATGGCCACAGATACGTGTCATCAGCGACAGCGTACATAGTAGAGCGTGTAGTGCTTCGAGCGCCCAACAGGCGATCGAGTCGATTCCTATGTGTACTGACAATCGGCCGCCCTAATCCTGAACTTATGATTGTCCACTCAGTTTGTAATCAGGGTATGAGGAAGGGGTGCAAATCCAGATATTAATCCCTCCCCTACCCCCTTGGGTAAAAGTCGTCTCAGCCGTCAGCCGTGGCTCAGGGCAATCGGGGGCTTATCAGTGGCCATCGCGCGCAAATTCAACGCCTCCTGCGCGTGCGCCTCGAGCCGCCTCGCAAGGCCGGCCATGTCACGCTCGCGCGCCAGCTTCACTGGCGTGCAGCCGTAGCACTCGATGGCGATCGTGCTTGGGTCGGCCTTGGCGAGCGCATGTGCCACTGGCTCGTGGCCCTCCTCGACGGCAACGTGCAGCGCCGTCTTGCCATGCGGCGTCGCCCGAGGATCAGCTCCAGCACGCAGCAGCAGCTCGCACCCCTCGATGTTCCCCTGGCGAGCGACTTCGGTCAGCGCCTCGGCTAATGTGTCACGCGTGCAGTAGCACGACGAGATCAAGTGTCGCAGCGGTGTGAGGCTCTCCTGGAACGTGGCCGCCTCACGGAGCGCTCGTGCCACATGCGTGGCGGCGGCGGGGTCGGCATCGGCGTCGGGCACAGCGTGAGCCATCGAGAATGCGTACTCTCCGTGCGCGCTGTACGACGTCTCGGACGGAAGCCGCGCATAGTTTCGGCCGGTGGCCATGTCGCAATTGAATTGAAGATGTCTCGACGACACCACGTGCTCTGGCAAAAGCTCTTGCCAGAAGAGCTGCGGTCGGAACCTGAGCTTGACTCCGGCGAGTCCACCGACAGAACGGCCCGGAAGGCAGTCGGATGCCTCCATTGTGCAAAACTCTGAGTGGCGCGCTCAAGTGGCGTGTGAATTGGCGTTAAACACGAATACATGTGTCTCAAAACCACGAAGGCAGCACAGGGAGTAGGGACCGTACAGTAAGCTCACAAAAAGGGCCGTCGCAAGGTCTTTACGTAAAGGTCCGGATGGCGGAACTGACAACTGTGACTCAACGTCGGTGCTGCTGGATCTATCGTATAGTAGTAATGAAAAGCCTGCAAATCATGGCCTCAGACTTTTTTGCGAGTTAACATTCGATCCGCTTCAAGTTCCTCTCCGACCGACGCGGTTATTCGATTACGAACACGTGTTGGTACACGAGGTCACGACGCGTGGACGCGATCGACGTCGACAACACGTGTGTGAATGTTGAGAACGACATGCTTTTGCGCAGCGCGCGCTCAACCAACAAAGAAGGAGTCCGCAATGCGCTCGCACCGCTCCTTTTCGCCGCCCTCCCACTTGGTGGCGCCGGCGGAGGTGAACAGGATGTACGCGACGCCCTCAACCTCGTAGACATCAGCAAAGGCGAACCGATCCGTCGCGCGCTGGTTGGCCGGCGTGATCACGGTATATTTGAGAGCGATGCGGCGTCGCGCCGTGGCGGCCCCCTCGGGCGCGTCGATCATCTTGGCCGACGTCGTCTTGTAGGCGTCGATCTCGACTCCCTCGCGAACCAGCTGCCCATCAGGGCTGAAGATCGACTCGGCAAACCACTGTTTCGGCGTCTCGGCGAGGGCGGTGCCGGGCAGCGGCGCCCTGAGCACGAAGACTCGCAGCCCCGAGTTGCCGTCGACGAATGCGATTCCTCCTAGCGCGCGGCCAATCTGCTGAAACTGCTGTGGGAAGTCAAAGTGCATCGTGAGCGAGAGCGCCTTGGCACCCTTGGGCGATGAAAGCTGATCCTCGTAGCGACTGTACTGCCCGAGCGGCGGCAGCGGCGAGATGTTGCCAGCGACGGAGAATCGCTGCGCGAACACGGCCGCGGAGGCACCTGCTGCGGCGGCTGGCGGACGGCAATGGCTCAGTATGGCAGCGGCGGTGGCCGAATTCAGCAGGGCCCGCCGCGGCATATTAGGCCAGGGCATTGTGAAAGTGAGTTGCCTGGCGAGAGTTGCGCGCGGTGGAACGGCATCGGAGTGAGCTGCCAGCGCCAGAAGCAAGAGTAGCCGCCCACACGTCGTCTCCCTTGCCATTGTCTCCCTTGCCATTGAAGGGGATTTGAAGGTTTCGGTCCCCGTCGCCGGGCCGCTTGATTGCGCCATGCGCGATTTCGTCATTCGCTGTACGAAAGCATCATGAAGCATCTCCCACTTGAGGCCCACGCTCCACAACCTACACCTAACCCTGCGTTCCCAACCATAGATTCCGATTAGGCGGCCGAGTGTTCATAGTCAATTCAACTTGCGTTGACTTGACCACTTTTGATTTGGAGTCTACAGAGTACAGTCATGATACTTGAATGGTTCACAGCCCCCCCAGTCAGTACCGGTTGCAACCGGTACGTACCGGTACTCGTCACTGTACGGCCCGAAATAGTCGGTTTTGCTTTCGGCGGTTTCACCCCATGTTTGAAACGTCGACTCGACTGTGGCGGTACACGGTACAGCGACGGAACGCGTACATAAAGTGCGACTGGTCGCCCGTCGTGTGCGCTGGGAATCTGCTTCCCCCCCTTCGGCATGTGACAGTTTGATTGTCACTCGTCACATCTCCAGCAGCTTCGCAAGGTAGTTGCGCAGCGCGGGCGACACGCCGGCGCGCCGCTCCTCGACGATGGCGAGTATTCCGTTCATGCCGCGCTTCTCGAGGGTGCGTCTGGCAGCCTCGATCTCGTCGAGACGCGCCTCGGCCTCATCGATGGCGTCCCACGCGCGATCTCGCTGCGATCTCAGCTGCGCCACGACGGCCTCGAGCGAGCGGTATTGCGAGCGATCTGCCTTGGTCTCCACCGCATCTCGATCCTCGAGCACAACCTCACCCGTGCGCTCAATCGACGAGCGTAGCGCGCGCAGCCGCTCGCTCGCCTCTTCGCGCCGACGGAGTAACTCCGTCTCCTCTGCCCGCAATCCTCGCAGCCGATCTTCCACCCGTTCCGCCAGGACCGCGAGCCGCCTGTCGATGTACGCGTTCTGCTTGGAGGAGACGCTCACGGCGGCGCGCGGTGTCCTCGAGGCGCTCCCGCTGCCGCCACTGCCGCCGCCGCGGCCGCGGCCGCTGCGACCGCTGCTGCGGCCGCCGCTGCCGCTGCTGCGGCCGCCGCTGCGACCGCTGTTGCGTCCGCCGCTGCGTCGGCTGGGCGCTGATTGAGCGTCGTCCTGGGCGTCGTTGGCTCGTTCGCTGCCCCGGCTTCGCCAGCGCCGCCAGCGCTCTCGCAGCCCCCACCCGAACCATCGCCGCCTCGGGGCATCGTCCTTGTCGTCGTCGCCCTCCTCCTCTTCCTCCTCCTCGTACTCGCGTGCTGAGCGGCGCCCGTCACGTCGCCTACGCGTGGGGGTACCGCCGAGAGTCGCCGCGACGCGCTCGAGCCCCTCGCTCACCCCCGCATTGTCCTGATCGTCCTCCTTGAATGGCTCGTCCTCCGCCCCTGCTCCGCGCCCTCCGCCCCACCGCCCGCGCCGCTGCCACGAGCCAAGCCGTCGAGGGCGACCTCCGTACACCATGTCCTCCGCACCACGATCTTCATCTTCTTCCTCATAGTACGAGGCCGTGCGCCGGCGCCGAGCCGATTGCGGCGCCGCCGACGCGCGCGGCCTGCTGCTCGACGGAAGGACGCGGCGCGCCCGGCGCCTCCGACCGACCGCCTCGTCCTCGTCCTCGTCCTCGTCCTCGTCCTCGTCCTCGTCCTCCCAAGGCGGTCGCCGCCCGCGCCCAGACTCCAGGCCACGCGGCGGGCCGGACTCCCACGGCGTGCCATCAAGGCGCGTGTACGGCCAGCCAAACGTGTCGTCCTCGCCCGGCTTGAAGAGGTACTCATCGCCCGAGGCATCCCACACGCCCAGCCACCAGCGGTACACTTGCGCACGCCAGGTCTGCTCTCGGCGGAGCAAGCCCTCGAACTCGACGACGCGCCAGTCGTCCTCGTCTGCGGCCGTCGTGCCCAGCTGCACTAGGGTGCGATCGAGCGCCTGCCCGTCCTGCTCGGCCCAATCGCGCTGCAGCCGCGAGCGCCACGCGAGCTCGCCCGCGTCGCGTCGCAGCCAGTCCGTCGCGCCCGGGTGGCGCTCACCAAACTTGGACAAGCTGCGG
>Ga0209550_10005734_pt1 | contig 11606 bp, 11 predicted proteins | sample LauGreSuBDMM15SN_2_FD_187567 | JGI IMG/M metagenome (GOLD analysis project Ga0209550, IMG submission 187567) | Freshwater lake microbial communities from Lake Michigan, USA - Su13.BD.MM15.SN (SPAdes) (version 5) | ecosystem: Environmental > Aquatic > Freshwater > Lake | place: Lake Michigan... | reverse complement strand
ATTGCGATGTACGCGTGGGCCATGCAAAATGTCCACGCACATAACTAACTAACTTTTGTTTTAACTAAATTCGACTTGGCTGTATACAAACCAGAATACGAATACGTTACAACCCGAAAACTGTATTCTCGCTTTGAGTTTAACCGAATTGAAAATGACGCTTTACCTGATGCATCTGTATACCGTGACTGCTTTGTAACCCACTTGCCCCGATACAAAACCTGAAGAGCCATTTTTTGTCCAGATACTTTCGTGCCGTTAACTGCCTTCATTGTTGCTGACAAGCTAAACGATTTACCTTGCTTTGCCTTAGTGGGCACCTTTGGGATAGCAATTGTCGAACTAGTTAATCCTTGGGCAATCAGAGCACTCTGAACTGACTTGCATGACGTCGTTGTAAATCCGGCAGCTTTAGCTTTGAGCAAAGTGAAGCAGGCATTGTTCATTGCTCTTCCGAATTCAAAATAACTTGCGGTAGCAGTCAAATTACTAGTGGCTGCAAAAACCAGTTGCGACATTCGAGCCGTTCCGAGACATTCGCTAGAAATATCACACAGATCGTTTACTGTTACAGAATTCGCATTAGACCCAAGCGCAGCTATCTTTACTTTGCCAACGGTCCCACCGTTGGCAAGCAAGAATGCCAGTCGATTAACTGGTCCACTGTTGTCGTGGCTATCTTTTGCTATCCAATTCTTATCAATTTTTAATACCGATGGTTCTCGTAGATTTCTAATTCCGCCGACTTGATAATCTTCCGCTATTGCCCAAGTGGGGTCGGCGGCTTCACCAGGAAATACATTTAACTGATCCATAGCTTCGCCAAAAATGTCAGAGATTGCCTCACTTAAGGCTGCAGTTTCTGACGTATCAGTCATTGGTGAACTAAAGGCCAGTGAGAAAGTTACACCGTGTGCAAGTTCGTGTGCGATTACATCGTCACTATTGTCAAAATATTTGCCTAGAAATATTCCGCTACAGGCTCCAGAGTTACATTCATTAGAGCTCCACGGCACCCAGAATGCATTTCCATATGGGCACGGGGCGTAGCGCCCATCAGATGCACATGCGTTGATAAAGGCACTGATGCGCGGGCTCAGATCACCGTTTACAGACTGTGAGATGTTACCTAAGTATTTTTCCTCGCTTATGTCTTGGCCTAGAACTGAACTGAAATAGTCCCAGGCTTTGATGATGTTTTGCTTTCCTACTTCTGTCGAAGTCGTACCCTGACCGGAAGTATTAACACCGCAAAGTGGTAGGCCTTGTGAGTTACTTGAAACATTTACAAATCGGTTGCCATTGATGTCGGAGGTTACACCTGTTGGAAAATTATATCCTTGAGTCATGTCAACCTGAAGATCGCATATAAATGGGTCCGCAGAAATGTGGCGAACAAATGGCAGTGACGATAGAACTTGCTTTCCGTCATGCGCAAGATAAGTCATTGAAATTGATGCGGCATCATTCAATACTGATGTTGCTGCTCGCCAGGCTAGATACTTGCCACTTGGAACGTCATCAACTAACGCACTATCTACGATTACCAGTTCTATCTCTGAAACAATGACTTGATCTTTGGTGATTCCCAAGTTCCGCGCAAGCATTGATTTCAGAATGTTGGTTGCTTGTAATTCACTGATTGCGGCTTTTGAGGCACCTGAATAATCTGAAATGGATTTCGTATAAGACAACAGGGAGCCATCTTTATCTACCGTGACAGCTAGCAACGAGTTTGCTACCTCAATGCCGGCTATAGTCTGCCCAAATCTCACAACGGACATTCCGGCAACGCCATCAATCGCTGCTGATGGCTGAAATTGATTTGAATCAACTCCCCAGCTGGCAGCATTGGAAATTAGATGGCTAAGAGCGGCCTTGACTTCATCGCGCTCAATTCGACCAAGTGACTCTGGGCTTGTGACTACTTCTGACTCAAACAATGAAGCAGTAGACGTCGTCGGATTTGGACCGGATATGGCATTTGCTGGCTGAGTTGATACCAGACCAGCGATTAGCACAAAACTCATCAGGAAAAGTCGAATTCTTTTTGCCCGCAGCAAGTTGCTCACTTAACTAATCTACGTCAGACAAGGTAAAAACATAACCCACCTAAATCCAAGAACTGCCCAAGAATCTATGTTGCGATAGTCTGCAATTACCCATAAATAAGGCCCATGCACTGGGTGTTTACGAAGGCGATCAAATATGAGCGATTCAATGACCTTGCGATTAGTAGTAGGTCTGGCCATCACGGTAGTGCTTTCAGCCCTTGCCTTAAAGCGCATATGGTTTTTGTATCGATTAGTTCGCAGTGGTGAGCCAGCTGTGGATCGCACTGCTCAAAAAAGAGTTCGTGCTAAAGCCGAGGTCGTGGAAGTTTTTGGCCAAAAGAAACTTCTGGCTTGGACGGTTCCTGGCATTGCTCACGTTTTGGCTTTCTGGGGATTCATAGTTTTGTCGTTAACTATTGTGGAAGCCTTTGGCGCGTTATTTGACTCAGAATTTGCCATTCCAGTTATTGGACGCTCCCCGATTGTGGGTTTTGCTGAAGACTTGTTTTCAATTTTTGTTGTAGTTGGTATTGCAATGTTCGCGGTGATCCGCCTGTTTAGAAATCCAGTAAAGATGGGTCGTGAATCACGATTCTATGGTTCACACACAGGCGCAGCTTGGTTTGTACTTTTCATGATTTTCAATGTGGTTTGGACTCTGCTTTTATATCGCGGCGCGCAATACAACGTCAGTGCTGAATTAGGTACAAACAATTTCCCATTCATGGCTGGTGGTGCGTTTGCATCAGAAGCAACTGCAAGTTTGCTACAGCCACTTGGTCTACATGCAAATGAGTGGCTCGAAACGATTGGTATTTGGCTAAACATCGGAGTAATTCTTGGGTTCTTAGTTTTGGCACTTCATAGCAAGCATCTGCACATTGGCGCAGCGCCACTAAACGTGTTGTTCAGCCGTCGCCCTAATGCACTTGGTCCACTACTTCCAATTTATGTAGGTAAAGAAGTTTTAGATTTTGAAGATCCAGCCGACGATGCAATTTTTGGTCGTGGAAAAATTGAAGACTTTACTTGGAAAGGCAACTTAGATCTTTTGAGTTGTACTGAATGTGGTCGTTGCCAGGATCAATGTCCCGCTTGGAACACCGGTAAGCCTCTTAGTCCAAAACTTATGATTATGGATCTTCGCGATCACTTGTTTGCAAAAGCTCCATACATTCTCGCCGGCAGCGATGACACAAAACTTGAAGGAATGAGCGCTGCGGTTCAAGCCGAAGTAGCTCGTCCAATGGTTGGTTCTCGCTCCGATGATCCAAATGCATTAACTGATGGTTACGACGCAACGGGACATCGTTCAAGTGAAGGTGCTGTTATTGATTATGATGCGCTTTGGTCCTGCACATCTTGTGGCGCCTGTGTTCAGCAGTGTCCAGTTGACATTGAACACGTAGATCACTTCATGGATCTTCGTCGCCATCAAGTTCTAGTTGAATCTGAATTCCCAGCCGAACTAAACGGACTATTTAAGAACCTAGAAACCAAGGGAAATCCATGGGGAATGAACACCAGTGGACGCTTAACTTGGATTGAAGAAGTTGAGTTCCCAGTTCGGGTATTTGGTGTGAACGGCGAAGACAAAATCCCCGCAGATGTGGAATATCTATTCTGGGTTGGCTGTGCTGGTGCATATGACGATCGCGCAAAGCGAACTACCAAGGCAGTTGCAGAATTACTCCACACTGCAGGCATCGAGTTCATGGTTCTTGGTGAAGGCGAAACTTGTACTGGAGATCCTGCCCGTCGCGCGGGAAATGAATTCTTGTATCAAATGCAAGCTGCCCAAAATGTGGAGGTGCTAAATGAAATTGGTGCCCGGCGCATTGTCGTAACCTGCCCACATTGCTTAAACACAATTGCACGTGAGTATCCACAAATCGGTGGTGACTACGAAGTAGTGCACCACACAGTTTTACTTAATCAACTAGTTACTGAGAATCGCCTAACTATGTTGACTCCAGAAGATGAAACTGTGACGTATCACGATCCGTGTTACCTAGGTCGTCACAACAAGATCTACATGCCACCTCGTGAGTTAATCACAAACATGCCTGGCATCAATTTGGTGGAAATGGATCGCAATAAAGAAAAGTCTTTCTGTTGTGGCGCTGGTGGTGGCCGGATGTGGATGGAAGAAAGCATCGGAACTCGCGTCAACATGAATCGCGGCGATGAAGCTCTCTCGACTGGCGCAACCAAAATTGCAGTTGCGTGTCCATTCTGTTCTGTGATGTTAAATGACGCTGTCACAGTTCGCGGTCAAGAAGCTGGCGGCGATCCAGCAGCTGAAGTTGTCGACATTGCTACTTTGCTTTTGGATCGGGTTAAGCGCTAGGAAATTACAGTCCTATGAAAGTTTGCATGCGATCGACTTGGTGTCGGTCCACGCTGACCTTGGTATCTGGATCCGTAAACGCTTGAACCGTATGGATGTTCGGCGTCAGAACTCATTTGGAAAAAGCAAACTTGGCCGATCTTCATTCCTGGGTAAAGCAAAATCGGCAACGTAGCAACGTTTGCAAGTTCCAAGGTTACGTGGCCCGAAAAACCAGGATCAATAAATCCTGCAGTTGAGTGAGTTAGTAATCCAAGTCGTCCCAAACTTGATTTACCTTCAAGGCGAGCGGCGATGTTGGTTGGCAATGTGACAACTTCATAAGTACTGCCAAGAACAAACTCACCTGGATGCAAAACAAATGGTTCGTCGCCATTTGCTTCAACTTCGCGGGTTAAATCTGTTTGTTCAACGGAAGGATCAATGTGCGGGTAGCGATGATTTTCAAACACTCGGAAGAATTTATCCAGGCGAACATCAATGCTCGAAGGCTGAACCATTGCTGGTTCGTATGGGTCAATTCCAACCCGGCCCGACTCGATTTCGGTCTTTATGTCTTTGTCAGATAACAACACGTGATCAAGATTACTCAAAGCCTCGTTAGGCTGTGCCAACAGGTCTAATTATCTGAAAAACCCAATGCGGGTATGGCGTAATGGCAGCGCGACACCTCTCAAAGGCCCAAAAAGCGATTCGATTCCCACTTTCCGCTCGCGTAACCTAAAGGTATGTCTAAATCAAAGCGCATTATTGGCTCGGTCCTGTTGGCCGGCGTTGGTGCATTCGGTCCCATCTCTTCTGCATCAGCCCATACCGATTTAGTTAGCAGCTCACCCAGTGCAGATGAGATTGTAAATGCGTCCCAGGAATCTATTTCAATCACATTCAGCGAACCACCACTAGTTGATGGTGCTGCAATCGTTATTTTGAATTCGACTGGCGAGATTTTAGATACCCCCAATCCAACTCTTGACGGGGCGAGTCTTTCAATACCTTGGCCCGCTGACTTAACTCCTGGGCAAGTTACAGTCCAATGGCGAGCCACTGCAGATGATGGCCATGTACTCAGTGACGAGTTTGGATTTAACTACACCGCAGCCGCTGAAGGTGGCATGGCACCAGGTCCTTCAGATAGCGCAGCATCAACCGATCTAGCAGCCACGGAAACACCAGTTGCGATGCCACTTGCAACCGATGATTCTGCTGCCGAAAGCAGCAACAACTTAGTGGTTGGAATTGCAATCGTATCCTTAGTTGGATTAGTTGCAGCTGGCATGTTCCTGCGACGCAGTAAGTAGCACCTTTATGAATGGTTTTATTGCTCGACTGGGAATCTTCCTGCTTGCAATAACGTCCTTTTCAACCGTGCTAATTTACGGTGGCGCTGCTTGGGCTCCGCTTCCAGAAGGAATTCCTGACTCAGGACAAGCAACTAGTTGGACTTTGCAGTTGGCCGTATTGGCGCACGTAATCCTTGGACTTCGCGTTTTCGGATTACTTGTGACCTGGACTTTCATCGCGCCAACTTCTAGCGAAACAATTTCACGCGCAGGTCGTTCCGCAGTCTTACATGCAAGTTCAATCGCAGCTCTTTGGTCTTTGTCTGCAGTTGTCGCTGGATTAACCACAATGGCAAATGTTTTAGGTGTGCCATTTAAAGATGTCTTTCGCCAAGGGTTTATCGCTACGTACTTGATGTCCCTTCCACCATCTAGAAGTTACCTAATCGCAGCTCTTATTGCGCTGGCTATTGCTATTGCAGGCATATTTCTCGTCTCACTAAATTCAATTTCACTGTTGGCCGCGCTAGCTGGTGCTGGTATTACTGCGCCACTTTTAAATAGTCACGCTGCATCTCTAGGTAGTCACTCGTTGGCACTTACATCATCGGTTGCGCATGGGTTGGCTATGAGCGCATGGGTTGGTTGTCTTTGGGCAGTTTCTAGTTTTGTAAAAGCTAAGGACCTCAAGGTTGTTGCTCGCTTTTCTGCCTTAGCTGCAACCAGTGTTGCAGTTCTGGCTATTTCGGGTTTGGCTGCTGCTTTTGCCAGACTCGATTCTTTTAGTGATCTTTGGCTAAGTCGCTATGGGCAGATTGTGGTTTTAAAAACCATATTCTTTGCAATACTCATGATCCTGGCAATTCAAATTCGGGCCAGACTGACTTCAACTGGCAGTCTGAAAAAGTTTTTATCCCTTGAAGTTTCGATTATGGCGATCGCAATTGGTGTTGGCGTCGCACTTCATTCCACACCAATGAGTCGAGTATCTGCCCCACTAAATTCGGCTGGTGAAGAAATCCTTGGCTTTGCATATCCGCCACCCCCAACACTTTCCACACTTATCTTTGGCTGGAATCCGGAATGGTTCATGTTAACGATCAGTTTGGTTGCAGCGGCTCTTTACACGCTCGGATTGATTCGCGTAAGACAAAATCAGATCAAGTGGAGCCCGCTTCGCACCATTTCTTTCATGTTCGGGATTGGTTTAGTTATCTGGACAACTAATGCTGGAATCAGCATGTACTCAAAGGTTTCATTCCAGTATCACATGATCCAACACATGACCCTTTCAATGATTGCTCCCATATTTATCATCCTGAGTACACCTATCACATTGGCACTTCGCGCTCTTCCAGCTCAAAAAACTTCAGACCATAGAAGTATTCGGGAATGGATTTTGGCCCTACTTCATAGCGGTTATTCAAAGTTGATTACGCATCCACTTATGGTTTTGGCCATTTTCACATTTGGTTTGTATGGCTTGTACTTCACTCCGCTGTTTGCCACGTTAATGGCAAGCCACACCGGACATATCTTCATGGAGCTACATTTCTTGATTTCTGGATTGTTGTTCTCTTACGTTGTGATTGGCGCAGATCCAAGTCCGCGAAATGTTCCATATTGGGCCCGACTTATGATCGTTCTAGTTGGCCTTTCACTTCATGCATTCTTTGCAATTGCCATCATGCAGTCCAGTGAGCCAATCGGAGTTGACTGGTACATCCAAGTGCAACCGCCATGGATTCCAGATCTGCTCGCAGATACCACGGCTGGTGGCAGTATTGCCTGGGCACTTGGTGAGATTCCAACTTTCTTGCTTCTAGTAATCGTGGCAGCTATGTGGTCACGTAGCGACACAAGGTTGGCTAAACAAATTGATCGGGCAGCTGATCGTGATGGGGATGCAGATCTAAAGGCCTACAACGCGCAACTCGGCGTGCTAAATGATCGAGATAACGCGACTAACGAATAAACCGATCTTTTTGGAACGGATGTTCGTTTCTAAATTGAGCTACTTGAGATAAGTCAATCTCGGCATAAAGAACTTCTTCGGTAGTGCCAGCTTCTGCAACAATTTCGCCGCGCGGATTTACCACCATAGAGTGTCCGCCCAGCATGACGCTTCCATTTGGACCAACTTCATTGCAAGCAATCACCCAAGCTTGGTTTTCAATAGCTCTGGCTTGGTTTAACACTCGCCAATGGTTGATTCGAGGTGTTGGCCAGCCTGAAGTAATCAAAATTGTTTCTACGCCTTGATCACCCATCCCTCGGAACAATTCTGGGAATCTCAAGTCATAACAGATTGCCAACCCAACATGACCTACTGGGGTTTCTTTTGCGGTGACAATTTCAGTTCCACGGTTGAGCAAGATCGCTTCGCCATGATCAAACCCATAGAGATGCATTTTGCGATAAAAATTTACGATCTCCCCGGCTGGATTTATTAGGACTGCTGTGTTTGCCATTCCACCATCGGGCAGTCGTTCTACAAACGAACCACCATGTAACCAAAAATTTCCAGACTTCGCCTGAGCCTGGAGAGCAGTCACTAAATTGCCGTCTCGCGGCTCGGCGTAAGTATCTAGTGCGCCTGTATTGAAGGCCCCAATGCTCCAAAGTTCCGGAAGCACAACGAGTTCGCAGTTACCTTTTTGCTCGGCGACTAACTCCAGTACGCGTGGAATTCTCACAGCCGGCGATTCAGAGTCACTTACATCAACTTGCAGTAGAGCTACCCGGTTCATGGATTCAGTCTATTGAAAGCAACTTAATAGAAAAGCGCTGTTCTAGGTATCCAAAACCAATGTCGAACTAACTCCACGCGAAATGCACGGATACCCAATGTTAAGTACTTTGCTACCGCTTAAGCGGGACTGCTGTTTCTAGGTTCGCTTTCAGCTGGTGGTTCCTTGATCTGACAGATACGTTCTAACCAAAGGGCAACGACTACGGTTAGCAAACTTGCGACTGCAGTGACAGCGCAGATTCGAATCCGATCAGTGCCGGCGCTGGAATAGTCTGCTGCGATGTTGGCTAGTAATACTCCAACATAGAATCCAAGAGCCAACGAACCTACGCGGGAAGCAGACATTGCCAGTGCAGCAGTTCGGGCCGCAACGATCGGATGCAGGCGGTTCACAGTTGCATCTGGTTTTAGTCGAGCCCTAGTCATCAAGGTCCAGATAAGAAGAGTCACGAAAACCAGGATCATTGCAATTGCGGAACCGCTAGATACCGGCAGCCCTTGACTAAACAATGTTGGCCACAGTTGGGCAATCGACCAGCCCACCGCAGCAGCAAGGACCGCCAGTACGGCAAGTGTTCTGACTTTAGTTGCCTGCATCATGCGTGAGCCACCAGTTCTAGATCATTGCGGTATCGAACGCCTTCGACATCTAGGCCTGAAAGTAATTCAGCAACCGAAGCTTTTCCTGGAATAACAAAATCTGGGTCAAGCAGTGACCATGGCAACAAAACAAATGCTCGCTCATGTGCGCGCGGATGTGGTAACTCCAATTCGGCCGTAGCTAGAACTTCGTTATCCATTGCCAAAATGTCAATGTCTAGAGTTCTTGGTCCCCACCGTTCATTGCGCTGTCGATTTTGCTCAAGTTCAATTTGCTGGGTTGCGGCTAAAAACTGCTCTGGTGACAAGATAGTTTTAACAACTGCTACCGCATTCAGATACTGCCCTTGCTCCGGACCACCAACTGGGTCCGTCTCAAAAACTGGAGACACCGAGTGCACCTGAGTGCCTGTTACTGCATTTAGGGCATCTAGGGAATTTTGTAAATATTGAAACCGGTCACCCAGATTCGAACCCAGGCTAATTGTGGCTTTCATTACGGCAAAGTCCTTGATACCGATACGTTTTCAAACGGCACTTGAATTGGTGCGTTCGGTTTATGTACAGTCACGGTAACTGAGGTGACTCCTGCGATGTCTAAACATTCACGAGCAATTAAATCTGCTAATTTTTCGATCAAATCAAAAGGTTCACCGGTAATTGCAGTGTGCGCAATGTTGGCAAGTTCAGCGTAATTAACAGTATCGCGAACATCATCTGATTTAGCAGCAGCTGAAAAATCAGAAGTAACTTCAATGTCGACACTAAAGTTTTGGCCTTCGCGTTTTTCCTGCTCAAAAACTCCGTGGTAACCCGTTCCAGAAACTCCCGTTAAGAAAATTTTGTCAGTCATGGTGTCTTTGCAATCCGATCTACTACGGCAATTGCATCACTTGAAGATTTAACGTCATGGACTCGAACTGCCCATAAGCCACGCGCTGCCATAAGTGTTGAGATTGCAGTGGTTGCGCTCTCACGTTCATCTGAATTCCGCGGCACGCCATCTTTAATCAACAACTCACCTAGAAACTTTTTACGTGAGGCGCCCATCAAAATCGGTAGTCCCAATTCTTCAAGCACATCTAGATGCTTCAGAATTGGCCAGTTTTGATCAACAGTTTTTGCAAACCCAATGCCAGGATCAATCGCAATTCGTTCCCGCGCAATTCCTGCTGCCACAGCTACCTCAACTTGTTTGCTGATTTCATTTGTTACATCAGCAACTACATCTTGATAGTCAGTAAGAGTGTTCATTATGTTTGACGGTCCCCGCCAGTGCATCAAAATGTATGGGGTACTCAAACTTGCCACGAATTCCAAAATCTCTGGGTCAGACTTTCCACCACTAACGTCGTTGACCATGCAAGCCCCCGCAGCAACTGCTGCTTGCGCCACTTCTGCTCGCATAGTGTCAATGCTGATTGCAACCCCAGAATCAACCAGAGCTGAGATCACTGGCAAGACCCGATCAAGTTCTGCTTGCACTGAAATCCGTTCGGAACCAGGTCGAGTGGATTCGCCTCCAATGTCAATAATGTCAGCGCCATCTTTGATCATTTGCAATGCGTGATTAGTTGCAATCTCTGGATCATTAAAGCGACCACCATCGCTGAATGAATCTGGCGTGACGTTTAATACGCCCATAACAAGTGTGCGATCGAGATTGCGAAGATTGTCTGGCAGGCCACTTGGTTGCAACATGGAAAGTTACTTTCCGTTAATTAGTGACATCGCTTCAACACGCGTTGAAGGATCGCGTAGTTGGCCACGAACAACTGAAGTTAGAGTTGTGGATCCAGGTTTGCGGATTCCACGCATCGACATACAAAGATGCTCACATTCAATGACTACGATTACACCGCGTGCGCCCAAAATATCAGTCATTGCATCTGCAATTTGCGTCGTCAGACGTTCCTGGACCTGTGGTCGACGTGAATACATATCAACAAGTCGAGCAATTTTTGAAAGTCCTGTGATCTTTCCATCTTCACCTGGAATGTATCCGACGTGTCCAACTCCATGAAATGGTAGTAAGTGATGTTCGCATGTGGAGTAGATCGGAATATCACGAACCACAACTAATTCATCATGACCTAATGAAAAAGTGGTTGTTAATACATCCTGCGCAGTCTGATGAATCCCACCAAAGATTTCAGCGTATGACTTAGCTACTCGGGCTGGAGTTTGCGCCAAACCCTCACGATCTGGGTTTTCTCCGATACCAATTAGTAACTCTCGAATTGCGGCTTCTACTTTCACTGCATCAAAGGGTCGCAGTGCCGGCGGCTCGTTCAGTTGCTCGATTGGATCGATGCTCACGCGTCTGCCTGTGATGTTTCTGTGGCTTCAGGTTCACTTACCTCGGAGTTTGCGGTCTGTGAATCGGATGCATGTGTAACTGGCTTTGGACCAAATGCATTTGTCAGGGTGAGTGGCGGGACATCAACAGGTGGACGATCACTTGGACTTCGACGCGCTGAGCCAGTCCAAGCCGGACGACCTGGACGACGATTTAATGGCTCAAAGATCCGCTCAATTTCTTCGCGGTTCAAAGTTTCTTTCTCGAGAAG
>Ga0209550_10005733_pt1 | contig 11607 bp, 2 predicted proteins | sample LauGreSuBDMM15SN_2_FD_187567 | JGI IMG/M metagenome (GOLD analysis project Ga0209550, IMG submission 187567) | Freshwater lake microbial communities from Lake Michigan, USA - Su13.BD.MM15.SN (SPAdes) (version 5) | ecosystem: Environmental > Aquatic > Freshwater > Lake | place: Lake Michigan, USA... | reverse complement strand
CCAGTGCCGCGCACGCCGCTCTCGCGCCGGCGCATGGCGCTCGACAATATGCAGGACCTGCAGACTTGGCTCGATGAGGCGAAGACGGTCCAAGGTCGCGCGCTGCGCTCCAACTTCCTGGAGCAGCTCAACAAGGCGCTCATCAAGCCGTGCAAGGTGGGCACGGTGCACCACCCGACGCTGCTCGACTATCTCGACTCGGAGATCAAGCCGCTGCCCACGCCGTGCACGCGCGCACAGACGGACGAGGTCATCGACCAGATGCAAAAGGATCTCAAGAGGACCTTCCCCGAGGATGTGTACGAGTCGCTTGCGCAGATCGGTGTGCTACGCAAGCAGCCGCAGGTGGGCGGCCGGCGTGGCGCCAAGGCGGCGCCGATGCCCGCCTTTGGCCTCTGGTCGCAGGCGACCGCCAAGGAGGGCGACAAGTTTGCGCTCCTTGAGCGGTTGCTACCCGCGGCCATGCACCTGCTCGGCTGCGTGTGCAACACTGTCGGCATGGTCGACTACGGCCTCAAACGGGAGCAAGAAGGGCTAGGCGACTTCATCGTGGGCAGTGCCACCGCGATGCCGGCAATGAAGTACCGCGACCCGGTCGAAGTCTGGCTCGAGGACACGTACCCGACCACGACCGAACCGGCCGAGAAGCCGCCTGAAACCTATCTGGGCACGATCACGCTACCGTGCTCCACGGGCGAGCAGCTCGTCAATCTCGTCAAGACGCTCGCCAAGGGCGTGGAGGTGGACTTCGACGGTGACGAGGCGACGCTCACGAAGCAGGAGATCAATAACACCTTCAACCCAGACACGATGCACCCAACGCACCTGCGAAACGTAAGGCTGCAGATGCTCTTCCGGCACAAGGGTGTCGCCGTGTGCTTCGTCATCGAGGCTGAGCACAAAGACCTGCGCAAGTACTACGTCGAGATGGGCTACTCGGCGCACTACAATTTTTTCATGAATCGTGTCAACATGCCCAAGGGGCAATTCGACACCAAGTTCGAGACGTTGCTCGTCTTCCTCGTCGAAGCGATCGGTGTGCCTGTGCTGCTCTCGCTGCTGCTGCTCTGCTACTCGCTTGGCTCGGGCGGCTCGGGCGCCATCAGCCTCGAGGAGCTGCCGCAGGACCGGCTTCAGTTGTACAAGCTCGGGATCCTCTCGGGCATCAAGAAGCGGCTCGCCTACACGCAGCAGGCCAATGAAGCGGTCGCCGAAGTGACCGAGAAGGAGGAGGAGCAGGCGACCGACGCCCGCCCGCGCCGCGAGAAGCGCAAGGGTGCGCTCGATGTCTCGATGGGCGCGGGCTCGTCCTTCTCCGCCGCGGGCGGCGACGCCGCGGGCGGGCAGGAGGCCACCGCCGTCACCAAGAAGACGACGGTGAGCAACGATCCGGTGCTCGATCTCAACTCGGTGCTCCGTGGCAAGAAGGTTCGCGTCGTGCAGGGAGAGGATGACGTGGCAGAGTGCTACTCGCTCGTCGTGCGCGTCCTCGACAAGTACGCGGGCGGCAAGGGCTCGGATCTGCGTACGTCCATCACGGCGGTCGTGCCCAAGTCGCACTCGATGCACCTGCCCGTGACGGCGCTCGTCGAGTTCGTCATCGCGCCCAACAGCCAGAGCGAGACGCAGCTGCAAGAGACCGCCAAGAAGATGCTCCGGCGTGTCGCCGTCGAGAACCAGGAGAACGGGCGGCGCGAGTTCACCTCGAAGCACGTGGCCTGCGCGCTCGGCGCGACGCCCGAGGAGCTCGGGTTGTGGACGCGCCTCGATATGGACCGTGACTACGGCGTCGCGCTCACGGCGACGCTCGCGATGCAGTCGGACAAGGCGCCCGCGCAGTACCAGTTCAAGCACCTCTCCTTCCAGGAGGGGTTATACGCGGAGCATCTCATCCTGCTGGTGACGAGCCTCGCACCGCCGCAGGGCCCCGGCTGGGGCGGCTGGTCGAACGACAAGGCGGCCTCCGAGTTCCTCAACAACCGGTACATGAACAACACTTGCCGCATCGCCGCGGGCCACCTCGGTTCTCTGCTCGGCATGCAACGGCTCAACTGGAACTTCCACGCGCACCCGCTCTCGCCCAACGGCCGCTCGGCCCTCTGGTTTATCACCGACGACAACAACATGGTCGAGTCCATTACCGTGTCGCACAACGAGATCACGATGGACGACGTGCCAGGGCTCTCCAAGATGATCAATACGTGCAAGAGCCTCAAGGCGCTCGACCTGAGCGACAACGGCCTCGATCGGCTCACCGCCATCCCCGCCGACTGGTCTCGTGTGTGCGACTCGTTCGCGACGAACGTCACGCTCACGGACCTCAACCTGAACGAAAACAAGCTCGGCCAGGTTGGCGTGCGAATCGCCGCCAGGGCACTGCGCTCCTGTGTCGCCCTGACGAAGCTCGGCTTCGCGTACAATGAGCCGGGCGTCGAGCCCGCCCTTGCCGAGCTTGTACGTGTGCACCCGTCGCTCGTCTCGATTGACCTCCGCGAGCACCTCGATCGGCATCTGCCCTCGCGCGCCAAGGACGACATCGGGCGCGCGTGCCTCGAGAACAAGGCCCGCAAGCTCGGCTACTTGAGCTGCGATACCTTTGTGCTCTCCGAGACGACGACGTCTCTCACCTGGCCCAAGGATGCGTCCACATCCGATGCAGTGCTGCTCGCGGGTGTGATGATGACCAACACCGTGCTCACCACCTTCAACATCGGCAGCGGCGCGTCGCTGGCCAACTCGGCGCGATCGGCCATCGGCGAGGCGCTGCTGAACAACCCTGGCTCGCGCGTCGCCTTCTGCAACGACTTCGGGCTGGAGCCGAAAGTGACTGCTTGCGAGTTCGACCTCTCCCGTGCGGAGCTCAAGGAGGTTGAGCCGTTCAGACTGCTCGCCGGCTGCCTGCTCGGCAACCGCACGCTCACGCACGTGACGCTCAAGCAGCTGCGTTCGGACCAGATCCCGACGCTCGCGCTCGCGCTCCGTGGCAACTCGACGCTCTCGCGCCTCGACCTCATCCATATCTCGCGCACCGGTGGCCAGGCCGTGGTGAGGCTGCCCGTGCCAGAGCTCAACGGCTCCAAGTGGACGGGTACGCCCACGGCGGAGAAACCCCCGGAGGTGACCAAGGCCACCAAGGCCCCGGCGACCGGGAGCAAGGGCGCCGCGGCCGAGAAGGTCGCGGCTGAGAAGGCCGAAGCCGAGGCCATCGCCGAGGCCGCGGCCGACGGCGGTCGGGTGGTCGACTTGTCGCAGACTTGCATCGAAGGCCAGCTCGGTCGCGTGGCGTGCGAGATGATCGGCACGCTCATCGCCGCCAACACGATGCTCGAGTGCCTCAACCTGTCGAACACGGGCCTCGGAAACGCCATCGGCACCGAGGGCGAGGGCGGCCACATTCTGCTCAAGCCGCTCTGCGAGTCCGCGGTGTGCCCGCTGCGCGAGATCAATCTGACCAACATCGAGCTCAACGACAAGGCCGGCGCCAAGTTGCTCTCCTCCTTCTCGTCCGGTCTGTCTAAGAAGACGATGGGCTACGAGAAGATCACGTCTCTCCTGCTGGCCAATAACGACCTTGGCAAGCAGACGGGCGCAATGCTCAAGGAGGTACTCTGGGGGGAGAAGGCGCCCTGCCCCCTCAAGTTCCTGGACCTGCGCGGCAATGTGGGCCTCGATGGGTACGATACCGCCCTCGCGATCAAGCGCAACGAGTCGCTCACTTCGGTGGACATCCGCGACATCCCGTCGGCGAACACAGATGCAATCTACTCCTTCCTCGGCTCCTTTTTGCAGATGGAGCAGTGCAACTGCCGCCTTGGCTTCCTCGCGTGCGACGCCTTTCAGGTCTCTGCCGGCCAAAAGGAGCTCAAGCTCCAGTCGGCCAAGGATCGCAAGGCGTCCATCGAGGCGGCGGCGGCCGCAGCGGCGGCGGCTGCACGCGGCAGCTCCGTCAAGATCAAGGAGCCTGATCATCATGTGGCCGACTCGGGAGGAGTGTCGAACCCGGTGCTCATGCTCCTGGCGGGCGTGCTCCGGTTCAACACGTCGCTCGAGGACGTCATCGTCACCGAGACGGGCCTCGACAACGCGGCCGCCGCCTTCTTCCAGCTCGCGCTCAAGGATAACAAGACGCTCAAGCAGCTCGACATCTCGAACAATCCGATCGGCGCCGAGGGCGTGGCGCTGATCGCGGGGGCCGCGCGCATGCATCCGTGCCTCGAATCGATCAAGATTGACGGGGCGCGGCTGCCCGTGCCCGTGCTCCGCGGTGCCACAGGCACCGACACGGCACTCAACGTGGCCGACTGGGGACTCGGGCCGCTCTCGGGGCACGCGATTGGCGCGATCGCGCGTGAGAACCGCACGATGCAGGAGCTCAATGTGAAGAACAATCAGCTCGGCGCGAGCGGCATCGCAGCAATCGTCAGCGGCCTTGGGGAGGCACCCCTGCGCCTGCTCGACGTGGCCCGCAACGGGCTCGGCGGCGACGCCAAGGCGATGGAGGAGCTCGCGATGTCCATTTGCAGCAACCTGAATGCGATCGTCGACCTGCGGATGGATGAGGATGACATCGACTGCCCACCGGACGCCCTCGCGCCGCTGTGCAAGCTTCGCAACGTCCGCTCCCTCGCGCTCGATAGGAATCGGCTCACGGGCATCCCGTCGCTCATCGGCACGATGACGTCGTTGCGTAAGATCTCGCTTCACTCGAATCAGATCATCGAGTTGCCCGCGTCCATGTTCCTGCTCACCGCGCTCGAGGCGCTCGACCTGCACAAGAACTCGATCAAGGTGCTCCCCGCGACCATCGGCAACCTGCGCGCGCTCAACAAGCTCGATTTGTCCGAGAACAGGCTCCAGGAGCTTCCGGTGACCATCTGCGAGCTCAACGAGGCATTGCAACTCTCCGTTGGACGCAACCCGCTCGAGAAGCCCTCGATCGAGCAGGCACGCCAGGGCGTCGGCGCCATCCGCCGCTTCTTCGGTTTCGGTAAAGGGCGTGATCTCGAGGCGGTGCTCGACCCGGATCGCGAGTTTGCCGGACGGGTCATTGAGGATGAGGAGAGCGTCACCCAGCGCATTCGACCCGAGGGGCGCGAGGAGAACGCGCCGTCCCGGCACGACTGGGCACCTCCCGGCGGGATGATCCTGCTCTTCAACTGCTCGGGCGTCCCCTTTACCGTCGTCGACGGCGGTTCAGACCCGAGCTCGCTGCCCGACGGCGGTGATGTCGAGCTCGTCTCCGCGTTCAACCTGCAGGTTGTAGGCAATCTCCGGCCTAGCCAGAAGCACGGTGAGCCGTGGCTGGAGCGCGTGCTGCTCCACAATCGCTGGTTCCCATGGCGCACGGCCGAGCCGCCGCTGCCTGGCACGGCGGCACCCATAGTCACCATCCACATGCGCTGGCAGCCGACCGGCCAAGCCAAGCAGGTCCTCACGATCCTGGTCAGCCCGTGGCTCGCGTACGCGTGCGGCGTGGGCGCGCGCATGAAGACGGGCAACAACTTTGTGACCGTCGTCAAGATCCGACCCGACGACACCGTTGCCGTCAAGGTCGACAATGAGACCAAGGAGGGCGTTGAACTCTCGGTCGACCCGCGGCCTGATACGGTGTCCAGGACGGCGTCGGCCTCGTACAAGTCTGGCCAGAAGCTGCTGCTGATGCACGAGAATGCTATGCTCGACGCGGTCGTTGAGGAATGGATGGGCGTGCGCCGCGGCTCTCGCCACCGCGTGCGCCTGGGCAACCGTGGGTCCACCGGTAAGCGAGTCATCAAGGAGGTCGATCTCAACGAGGTGAACCACACGAAGCTTCTCTTCCCCACTGCATCGCGGTACGAGGACGCGCGCAACGCGTACCTCGACAAGCTCGTGCTCCAGCGCGCGACCATGCGCGACGAGGCTTTGGGCAGGGACCTGCCTGTGCGCGAGCAGCGCATCTTCCTCGATACGATTCATGTGCCCGGCGTGGGCGAGCCGATCGCCGGTCCCGCCGGTGCTCTTCCGGCCCCGCCGCCGGCCCCGCCGCCAAAAGACCACCGTACCTCAAAGGAGCGACCCGGCACGCCACCGCCGGTGGCTTTGCCGCCGGCCGCCAAAAAGGCCCAACCAGACACTCAAAAGCCGAAGGCCATTTCGGCGCATAAGCTTGTCGACGACACCATCGACCAGAGCGGAGGCCCGACGCACTTGCCCGCGCCCGCGTTCGTCCTGAGCGGTGGCAAGGCGGAGCACGAGCTCTTGCTCCAGCAGATGACGTATATTGTAGCGGCCAAGCTGCGCGACGGCTCCCCCGACCTCGGCCCTGTACGCCTCGTGCCGCTCGTCCTCTCCCTTACGAAGCTCAAGGAGCTGCTGATGGACGAGGCGACGGCCAAGAAGCCGCCGCGCGAGATCATCATTAAGTGCTTCGAGCTCGACTATCTCGCCTCGTCAGACATGCTCAAGCAGGCCATCGAGATGCGCGCGCTCATGGGCATCGTCGACGTTGAGAAGGAGTCGGACCTGCATGTCCTCGTGGCCAATCCCCTCATCTTCGAGGAGCTGCTTTCGCTGCGCCTCATCGTCGTCTGCGCGGGCGAGGAGCAGAGCATTCTCTCCTTGTGCCCCAAGGAGTTCAAGGCGCAAGCCGCCTTCTGCAAGCTCGCCGCGCTCGGCCTCTATCTGAACGAGGTCGAGATGAGCGAGAAGAGCTGTAAGGAGCTCCTCAAGCGCATGCGCGCCAGCGGTGGCACGCTCTACTCGCTCGTCACGTCGTTGCACCTCGCTTCTGCCGACTTTGGTCGGGAAGGCGCGTTGGCGCTGCAGGAGCTTTTGATGAGCCAAACGTGCACGATCACATCGCTCGACCTGAGCTGCACCAAGATCGATGGCTTCCCGCTGATACAGGCCTTCAAGGGCAACACGTCCGTCACGTCGCTCGACGTACGCCAGATCCCGGGCTTTGCCAACCTCTATCAGTCGCTGGGCGACTCGCTGCTGCAGGAAGGCGCCATGTGCCGCTTGGGCTACATGCGCTGCGACGCCTTCGAGGTGCTCGAGGGGGAGAAGGTGCTCAGCTTAAAGGAGACTCCCCTAGAGCCTGGGTCGGTGCGGTTGCTCCTGGGTTTGCTCAAGCATAACAAGACGGTCACCGAGGTCGACCTCACCGCCACCGACCTGGAGACGGCCGAGGCGCACTGGCTGGCGAAGGTGGTCGACACCTCAAAGACGCTGTCCGCGCTGCGCCTGCAGTACAACCCAGCGCTCGACGAGGAGTGCAAGGCGGCCATCCGCACCGCCGCGGCTTCAAAGCCTCAACTGCGCTTAGAGCTGTAGCAAGGCATGCGACCGATGCGTTGGACGAGCCCATCGGAGCCTCGTCCGCTTGTGGAGGGAAAGCACTCGGGTCAAGGGAAGGGCGAAGCATGTCGGCGGTTCTGTTTGCATGCCTGCGTTCTCTGTACGTTTCTACTCATGACATGTGGCATGCATCTCATTCGGTCGATGATGAGCGGGCTCATCGCCCACATGTTCGGCGCCCCGGCACGGCCCGGAGCAACGGCCCGGAGCGGCGCTGCGGTTGGATGTTGGTTGTGCGTGAGTGGTGAGCCGTCTGCTTCGAGAGCAACATGGTCATGGTACATGGACCGGACTTGAGTGCAGAGTCTGTGCGGTCTGCGGTGATATGAGAGCGTCTGATGTGTTCGACGTCCGGTCGGACCCGTGGAGCCGGCGGATGCCGAGGCGGCGAAGCCGGCGCGGAGGCACCGTGACGCTTAGCGCGGCGGACCGCCGGTCCGCGGCGTGTGCACCTATAATAATGGATTATGTTCGGCGACGGCCGCGTGCGGGAAATACAAATAGCGCGGTACGTTCGCGCGCGCCGCTCGACGCGCCGCCGGCCGCAGCGCCAGCGCGCAGCGGTGTCCGGTGACGATTTTTATCGGATTAACCCGGGTTCACCGTGGACAAGTCCGGTCCATCCATAGGGATTAGGGTCCATCGGTATTTGGTATTACGGCGAAATGTGATGGAAATGGTTCGGTGGTCCGGTCCATCCCCACGGTCAATGGGTCGGACCGGCGGGTTTCGGGTGGCCCCGAAGGGGCGCTAAGCCCAAAATGGGCCAAGGCCCAAGCCGCCACACATTCAAGAACATTCAACGGGGGGGCAGGAGTCAGAAAAGTATAAAGTTCTGTGGGCGCCCACACCCGCCCCCCCACAGCCCCACAGATGCAAGAACGTGTTCGAGGATCGCGCCCAACGGCTTACGTTACGATGTCGGATGCGGTCCTTGACCCGTACGGGGTGCTGTGCCTATTTCTGGTTTCCCCAAAATGGATCGGTTGTCGTTTCGCGTGTGGTTTCGTTTCCTTCTTCTCGCGGTGAACGCCTCGCAAAACTCGCCTCACGACATGGTGGTTCTCCATGAAGAGGCACGGAATTGGCTACTCGAACTGCCGGTGCCGCCGGCCTCACCTCTCGAGCCAGCACCACGGCCACGGCGACTCGGCTCTGCGTTGGCGCGTGTGGCCGAAGATGGACAAGGTGGGCCCAGCGGCGTGGAAGTCATAGGCAAGAAATCGAGCTTGCCGATGCACCGACGAAAAGGTAGCGCATTTCCGCGGCTTGTTTCGTTGAGAGCAGAGACTCGCCTCAATGTGCAAGATGAGCATTCACGGCGGTGGGTCTATGCGGAAGATGGAGATGACGATGATGTGGATGATGACACATGTCAGCTTCGGCTAGCAATGCGCAACAAGATCCGGTGGCAGGTTCGCCAACCACTGATCAGGAGGCCCATTGAGGTCGTTCGAGGGAATGGTGGCGTCCTGGGACTGTATTCGAAGCCGCTGTCGTACAGTTTGAAACGCCGAGTACCGCCGCTAGTCGACGCCATCGCGCCGCCACCTCTTGAGGAAGGAGAACCCCCACCGTTTGGGATGCATTGGCAGGAGGTACTTCCGTCACGTGTTGAAGCCATTCCTACGGAAGAGGAGGTGAAGGCGGAGCTGCTTGAATTCCTCGAGTCCGAGGTCAAGGCGGATGCGGAGATTTCTCTGCGCCGGGCATCTAAAAGACTGAGTCGCGCAATGAAGCTGTTCGCACCAAAAGCCGAGGTACAGAAACTTTCTCAGATTTTGGAAAGTGCATCTGAGAAACCTATACCGATGTTCGGCCCGAAAGCTGAAGCGTTTGCTGAGCAAATGCAAGACATGATCCAGGCGGAAGAAGCAAAGGAGCAACACGTCCAGATCTTTGAAGAGATTCGTGAAGAAGGGGAGCAAGCGACGTCCTTCCGAACTGTGGCGCCGAAGCCTCCGAAGCCACCGGAACCCGAGATTCCGGAGCTTCCGTACATCCCGGACCCTCCAAAGCCTAAGCCTCTTCCAAAGCCAAAGCCCCCTCCAACGCCAAAGCCTGTCGAGCCGCCGCCTCCGCAGTCGCCACTTCCTCTAGAGCCAGTGCCAGAACCAGTGCTAGCGTCAGAACCGGAGGCAGAGCCCAAAGCGGAGGCAGAGCCTGCAGCAGAGTCGCAGCCCGCGACGGAGGCCGAGCCAGCAGTGGAGCCCGCAGCAGAGCCGGAGCCCGTACGTGAGGCCGAGGCGGCAGTGGTTCTGGCTGAGCCTGAGCTTGAGCCTGAGCGAGAGGGGCAGTCAGAGCCAGAATTGGAGCCGGAGCTAGAGCAGGAGCTAGAGCCGGAACCAGAGCTGGAGCCAGAGCCGGATTCGCCGGAGGCACCACCGCTGCCGCCACCGAGGCCAAAGCCATTCAAACCCAAGTCAGGCAACTGGCAAAAAAGCCGCGGCCTGTTTTTAGCCATGCAGCGCCGACATCTCGAGCTCTCCCATGTTGAGCTTGCTCGAATGGGAGTGGAGGATCTAGTACCCGGGGACTTTATCAAGGTGGGCGACACATTCTTTGAGCCCTGCCCACCGCCCATAAAGCTCGAGGACACGTGGGAGGGGCTGGACAATGACATCATAGGGCCCGTGGAATTGGTGCGGACGCCAATGGCGACGTCGGCTGCAGCGGCTGCATTTGTAGCGAGGTCAAGGGCACAAATGGCAAAGGCAGTCGCTGCGGGGGCAGCGCGCCGTCAGGCAGAGGAGGCGGCACGTCTCGCGGCCGAGGCGGAGCGTCTCGCGGCTGAAGCGGCGCGTCTCTCAGAGGCCGAGCGGCTCGAGTGGGAGCAGGAGCGTCTCGCGGCAGAAGCGGCTGCGGCTGAAGCGGCACGTCTGGAAGCAGAGCGGCGCGCAGCCGAGGCAGCCGCGGCCGAAATGGCCCGCCTGGAAGCGGAAGGACACGAGCGGGAGCGCCTCGCGGCAGAAGCGGCCGCGGCTGAAGCGGCACGTCTGGAAGCAGAGCGGCTTGCCGCCGAGTCCGCCGCGGCCGAAGCAGCCCGTCAGGAGTCGGAGCGCCGCGAGCGGGAGCGACTCGAAGCCGAAGCTGCGCGTCTGGGGGCAGAGCAGCTCGAACGAGAGCGACTCGCCGCCGAGAAGGCAAGACTCGCTGCGGAGGAGAGGGCGAGAAAGGAGGCAGATCGGAAGGCAAGGCTGGAGGCAGAGAGGCGCGAGCGAGAGCGACTTGCGGCCGATAAAGCAGCCCGAAAGGAGGCGGGGCAGCTCGAGCGGGATCGACTCGCCGCTGAGCTCCGCGCAGCTGAATCGGCAAGGCTGGAGGAGGAGCGGCTCGAGCGGGAGCGTCTCGAGGCCGAGCTCGGCGCTGAAGCAGCGCGCCTGGAGGCTGACCGGCTCGAGCAGGAGCGACTCGTTGCTCAACTCGCGGCCGAGGAGGATGCTGAGCGGCTCGAGCGGGAGCGACTCGCTGCCGATGAGGCCGCGGCAGAGGCGGTTGATGCAGCCGCGGCCGTGGCTGCCATGGCTGAGCTGACGGCGGCGCTTACCGTGGTTGCGATCTTGCCAAAGCCGCCACCTCGGCCAGCGGCAAAGCCGACGCCGACAGCCTCGGATCGCTCGGCACCGCCTAAGCGGGCCAAACCGACGGTGCACACGCGAGCGATGGCAAGTGCATTTGGTTTGTCCTTGTGATATGCAACGTCCAGCGAGCAGCGTCCTACACGGGGCGTGCCTATACGTTTCGCGCTTTCGCGCACAGCTCTCATTCGTCTTAGATTCAATGATCAATCGTGATTTTCGCGATCCCGGGTCGCCACATTCGACGCCATATGAAACCGATTTATAACTTCCGATACATTCACCATAACCTCGACGCCACGATCCGTAACCATACCGGTTACCGCCATAGTGATAGTCGGCGCCTCGGTCGGACGACTTAACAACTTCACATCCGCGAAACGCGAATCTACTGAATCTGAAACTTGACACGCGTTGAGGTTGACACGCGTTGAGGTTTTTAGGATCTGGCCACGGTGCGTACGTGCGGCGACGGGACGCAGCGACGCACATGCGCTCCGGGCGCGTGCCGCGGGGCAGCGGGGTCCCGCGGGCGGGGAGGTGCGGCTGGCGGCCGCGCGAGACAGTTTTGGCTCAACACGGCGCGCGGCGTCGGTGTGCGGAGTGCGCCGGGACACGCGCGAGATGCGGAGATCGTACGTCGGGTATTAAGGTCGATATTAACAAAGGTAAGCAGCGTACAGTATTTCGA
>Ga0209550_10005732_pt1 | contig 11608 bp, 8 predicted proteins | sample LauGreSuBDMM15SN_2_FD_187567 | JGI IMG/M metagenome (GOLD analysis project Ga0209550, IMG submission 187567) | Freshwater lake microbial communities from Lake Michigan, USA - Su13.BD.MM15.SN (SPAdes) (version 5) | ecosystem: Environmental > Aquatic > Freshwater > Lake | place: Lake Michigan, USA... | reverse complement strand
CACTAACAGCTTGCCCTATTGCCTTCCAGTCGTTAGAGCCGGAGCCTAGCAAATAGCCATTCTCTTTCATGTGCAACTCGCAAATTCTTTCCTTGCCCAATTTCTTAAATTCCTTCACTGTATCATATCCTGCATCAGCCACATTGCAGAAATCATAATATACTTTTATATTTTTTGAGCCTACCTGGTCAATGATATCTATTTGTTCATCCGCATTGAGATAGGATTCTATGCCTAAAATGATTCTATTTTTTTCGGCATGAGGCGCTACTTTCTTTAACTGCCTAACTACTACTTCTTTACCCTTGGCATCATTTCGCAGGTCGTTTTTACCAAAAAAAGGAAGTAGCACCACAGGCACATTAAGATTCCTTGCAACATCTACACTATCCCATACCCATTGCTCAGTTCTGGGATCAGATTTATAAGGCACCCCATTTAATTCTCCCAGAGCAATACTGGAGATCGTAATTCCAGTTGCTTTAGAATAATTTAAGTACTCTTGTTGAACAGTTAAATCCCTCAAGCGAAGGTTATCACTTTGAGAACCCATACTGACCATTACTCCATCGAGGCCTATTTCTTTAGCAACATCAAAAACTCCAATATCGCAGTTTTTACCTAGGCTCCAATCACATGCTCCAATTTTAAAATTTCTTTTTTTAGAAGAAGATCCTGCAACTAAATCAAGTGAGCTTCCCGCAAAAGCAGTTGCCCAAGCTAATTGTTGAATAAATGTTCGCCTTGTAGTCATGTTTTTAAATTCAAAAATTAATTAATAACTGCTGTACCAAATGTAGGCTGATTATTTTTACTTACACAAAACTATTAATAAATAAAACTTACCACTTCCTATGCCTTCACACCTCTATATAAAAGAATTATTTAACTAAAGTGCATTGATAATATTTTAATTCTATCATATCGTTTGGTAAACCTTGTTGATTCCAGAATGAATGAATTGACAAAGCTGAACCAACAGCAGTCGCTTGAGCCATAGAAGCTGCATAAACTTGAATTTCTGGAAAAAATAATGCCAGCAAATTCATATAAACCTCATTTTTACTAAAGCCGCCATCTACAAAAATTTTCTTAGTATTTGTGTCCTTTAAAATCAATTGCGTTGAAAAAAATTGCTGTGCAATAATATCTAATATTAATTGATGATATGCTTCATTATCATTCGAAAAAATAGCTAAATCTCTTTTGCTAAAATCAGATGCTTTTAAATCAATTACTCCTTTGTTTTGTAAAACATTTTGCTGCAACTTGAAAATTATATTTTGATCATATTTAATTGAACCATAACGCAAAGCACTTTGATTAAAATAACTTGCAATTCTATTTACTTGTTGTTCATGTTCGAAACCAGCAAACAATCTAGATGCTTTTACTTTTTTTCCCTCATAGGTCATAAAACTAAGACAGTCATTTGATAATTCCTCATCCGATAGTGGTATTTGATTAAAAGGGTTTAAACTAATGCACCAGGTACCTGTTGAAATTAAAACGAAGGGCTCATGAAAATTTACTAAGTAAGGAATCAATGCCGCTGAACTATCATGCAGACCAATACCAACGAAATAGTTATTGCCCATAAAATTATTAGTCAATGCCTTATTGCCAGGTAAAGTAGGCGGCAACTTTTCTAACGCACCTTCCTGATTTACCCACTCATGATATTGCATCTTGGTAAAATCCCAGAGATTCGTATGACATCCAATGCTAGTAATATCAGCACAAGGAACACCTGTAATTAAATAACTTAGATACTGGGGTAAATGAAGAGCATATTTAATTTTTTTAAATAAATCGGGTCTTTCATACTTGATTCGATACAACTGCATTCCAGAATTTAAACTGCCTAAAACAGGAGAAGCACTTAGATGCGTGAAGGCTTTAACACCTCCGTAGGCATCATAAAATTGATTGTGAAGTTTTTCAGGATATTTTTTTAAATAGTTGTATAATGGAGTTAATGAATTTCCATTTTCATCTATATAAACTAAACTAGCTCCATAGGAAGAAAAATTAATAGCCTTGATATCAAATTCCTTCAAGCTGATTACTTCCTTCAATGAATCAAAAATATTCATCCGAAGACTTTCTAAATTATCACACGCATCACCATCTTCATCTACTGTTTCGGGAAATTTAGCAGATTTTTCATAGACTATTTTGTATTGGCTATCAAATAAAAATAATTTTTTATTTGTCTTTCCAATATCAAAAATTGCTATGACCGGTATTCGCTCCATTGATATTTTTTGCCTAATTAAATAATTATAAACTAAAAGATAAAAGTAATTAATTATTAAAAAATAACAAGATTTCAAAATCCATCCTACAAACCAGTAGCCACTGTAGCCACCCCTCTTTCTTTAATCAACTGCTCTCTTAATTTTAAAGACCGAAATAATTGAATAGGCTGTAAAGCTCCCCCAGATTGTATTCTAGCCTCTGCTACCAACGGACGAACGTCTATTCTAAATGCAGCCTGCAAAATTTCCTGCGCTTTCACTACATCATTTACTGACTGAGCATCTTTCAATGCATTGGTATCTACTATCAATGCTTGAGCATAAGCAATCATAATTGCCTCAATAGATTGCAATAAATCTTCCAGAGGATCCTTTACATTATGACTCGCATCAATCATCCAAGCTAAATCAGTGGCATGATTCATTGCTTTAGCATCCATCCCTTCCACTAATTCATTAAAAATTAAAAATAACTGATAAGGGTTAATACTTCCTACTGTTAAATCATCATCACCATATTTGCTATCATTGAAATGAAAACCTGCCAACTTATCTTCCATCATTAATAAAGAAACAATCTGTTCAATATTAGCATTCGGCAAGTGATGGCCAAGGTCAACCAGAGTAAAAGCTTTAGGCCCTAATTTAGAAGTATATAAAAGCGATTGCCCCCAATCACCAACCGTAGTAGAATAAAAATTAGGTTCGTAAGCCTTATATTCAACAAATATTTTCCAATCGGAAGGTAATGCTGCGTATATTTCTTGTAAACTTTCAAAAGTATTTTTCCAAGCGGTTCTAAAATTAAGTTGACCTGGAAAACATGAGCCATCGGATAACCACACAGTTAAGGATTTAGACCCCAATGCTATGCCATGCTTTATTACTTCTATATTATGTTCAATTGCCTGTCGACGAACCGCTTTATCAACATGTTGCAGCGATCCAAATTTATAACTATAAGTTTGATCCCTCTGATCTTGGAAGGTATTGGAATTAACTGCGTCAAATTTTAAATGATGATTTGCAGCGAGTACTTTAATCGCATTCGCATCAGAGGGAATATCCCAAGGAATATGTAATGAAATAGCACCACTTGACTGATTGAGGGCATGCAACAAACCAATATCATCAATTTTTTGTTCTATAGATCCTGGTTCACCACCTCCACTAAAACGACCAAATCTAGTCCCACCTGTACCCAATGCCCAGCTCGGAATAGCTACTTGGAAATCTTTTAGTTTTTGAATAATGGTAGTAATATTATCAATATCAGCCACTGCATATTCAAATCTTTTTTGATGATCAGTAAGCAAAGTATAGTTACTCTGCTCTATTAATTGCTTATTTAATAACATACTTAGTATTTTTATTGATACCTACAATTGAAAGTTAATCTAAATGGAAAACTTCTTTTAATGAAATACTAACAGGAGAATTATCTGAATTAGAATCCATAATATCTTTCATAAAAGCCCACCATTTTTGCATTACAGGATGCAAAGGCAATTTATCCATTAAAATAGGATTTTGCACTTTTAAAACACCCAATAAATCACCAGTAGATTCTTCTAAAAAAATAGAATAATCACTCACTCCGGTTTCCTTTAATAACAACTGAAGTTCGGGCCATAATTCATCATGCCTTTTTTTATATTCAGCTTCTTGTCCTTTATGAAGCTTCATTTTAAAAGCAAGCCGTTGGGAATTATTCTTTTCAGCAATTCTTATTTCTGTCAAAGTTTCGATGGATTTATTTTCTTCCTTCATATTTTAAATATACTATCTCATAAAAGCCATTGCTACGCCACCATCTACATTTAATGTATTTCCAGTAGACTTACTTAATAAGCCCCCTACAAAAGCAAAACAAGCGTTTGCAATATCATCAGGAAGTATCATCTCATTTAACAAAGTTCGCTTTGCATAATAGGCAGGCAATTCAGCTACTGTAATTCCATAAGCCTTGGCTCTACCCTCGGCCCAACCCCCAGCCCATATATTAGAATCAGCGATCACCGCATCTGGATTTACTGTATTTACCCTAATCTTATCAACGCCCACCTCTGCAGCCATCAATCTACTCAAATGAGCCTGCGCAGCCTTCGCCGAGCCATAGCCTGCATTGTTTGGACCAGCTACTACTGAGTTTTTTGAAACAATATTTATTACATCACCTCCAATATCTTGTTTACGCATAACGGCAATACCTGCCTGCGAAACTAGGAACTGACCCTTCACTAAAATATCATATAATTTATCCCAGTCTTCAATACTATGATCCGCTATTGTTTTAGAGATACTTATTCCAGCATTGTTTACAATAATATCTACACCTCCAAAAGCAAGCGCTGCTCCATCCATAGCCTTGGAAATAGTTTCCGCACTTGTTACATCCAATAGTACTGCAGCGGCAGCATCTTTTCCATATAGTTGAACAAATTCAGCTGTAGCAGCTTGTAATCTTTCTTCATTGATATCATTGATTATTACGCATGCACCTTCAGATGCAAATTTCTTAGCAATTGCCTTACCAATTCCACCGGCACTGCCTGTAATTAGTGCAATACGACCCGATAAAGATTTAGGCTTCGGCATCCTTTGAAGTTTTGCTTCTTCTAACAACCAGTATTCTATATTAAATGCTTCTTGACGAGGTAATGAAGTATATTCAGAAACTGCTTCTGCACCCTTCATTACGTTGATAGCATTGATATAAAATTCAGTGGCAACCCTTGCAGTTTGCTTATCCTTTGCAAATGTAAACATGCCCACACCAGGATATAAAATCACTACAGGATTGGCATCTCTTATTGCTGGACTATTAGGATGTTTGCAAACATCATAATAATCTGCATACATTTTACGATAAGCTTCAAAGGAAGGTGAAAGAATTGTTTTTATAGCAGCTATCTCCTTAAGATCGGCATTAGTTGGTAAGTTTAATACCAACGGACTAATTTTTGTCCGTAAAAAATGATCAGGACAACTAGTTCCCAATGGAGCCAATCTATCCAGATCATTTGAATTTATAAATTGTAATACTCGATCATCATCAGTAAAATGACCAATCATTTTAGTTTGTGAAGAACAAAAACCTCTCAACACTGGAGCCAATGCTGCAGCTTGTTGCAATCTTTTTTCTTTAGGCAAAGATTGTATTTTTGCTCCACCAAAAATTTCGCCTTTTTTGCCATAATTTTTTTCTAAGTAAATAGAACAACGCTCTACTACCTCCAATGTATTCAAATAACTTTCATAAGCGGTATCTCCCCATGTAAACAAGCCATGAGATCCTAGCATGATACCTATAATTCCGGGGTTTTCATCTAAACATTGTTTTAATTGAAGACCAAGGTCAAAACCAGGCTTCTGCCATCCTACCCAACCAATTTTTCCTTCAAATAATTCTTGGGTTATTTTTTTTCCATCTTTTGCAGCTGCAATTGCAATTGCAGCATCTGGATGCAAATGATCGATGTGTTTGAAAGGCAGGAAACCATGTAAAGCTGTATCGATTGAAGGAGCTTTAGAAGCCAAGTCGTAAATACAATGATTGAATAATTCAACCATTTCATCTTCATGCTCGATTCCTCTATAAATATTTTTTAAATTTAATAATCGATCCATATGCAATGCAGCGAGACCACTTTTTTTAAGTGTACCAATATCACCACCGCTACCTTTCACCCACATCACTTCTTTTTCGACTCCTGTTAATGGATCTTTAGCCATTGCTTTACAAGATGTATTACCACCTCCATAATTTGTTAATCTAAGATCGGCTCCCAATAAATTAGACCGATAAATTAATAGACCCACTTCATCTCCTTCTAATTCAGCCGCCTTGACTTTATCCCATAGATAACTGACGTGCTTAAATTCATTTACATCCATTGTTATTTATTTTAAATTATTAAAAAAATTATTTTAAAGAATTACCGTATCCTACTATCAAGATAGATAAAACAATCGTTGCTATTCCAACAAAGATGGTCAAAGTAGTTTTTCTACTTACACTCTTCCATTCTTTTAAAACCAAACCCCACATATTGGCAACTAAAATAATAAAAGACATGTGTAAGATCCAAGAACTTGGACCATTACCTAATTTACTTTCTCCCATACCATAAAAAAAGAATTGCAAAAACCACATCGTTCCCCCCAACGCACACAAAATATAATTTTTAATCAACGGTGATTTGGAGTTGGTATAATCCCCTATGGTTTTATTTCGAATATTTAAAATAAGGCACCAGATAAAATTGGTAGTAAGTCCACCCCAAAGAATCACTACAAAAATTACATTGTTGCGAAATAAAAATTCACCCTGTCCGGGATTTGCTACCTTCCAAACTTCATTGGCTACTATACCCATAGATGTTCCTGCTTCAATACCAAAACTAAAGCAAGCACTCAATACTCCAGATACAATTGCAACCAATAAGCCAATTCCAATTTTAAATTCAGTTCCAGATGCATCGGTTTTAGACCCTCCCAATTCTTTGTCCTTCATCGCCCCAGCTTTGCCACAAATAATAATTCCTATTACACAAACTGCTAGTCCCAATAATACGAGTTGGCCCCAAGAAGTACCCACTAAATTTGCAATAGTATCCTTGCCCTCAGTAGGCGTATAAAAATAATAAATAGAGGGAATGATTGCCCCAAATACAGAACACAATCCTAAAATAATAGAACTGCCTAACGAAACACCTAAGTAACGAACCCCTAATCCATAAGTCAGCCCACCTATTCCCCATAATAATCCCATCACAAAAGTTGAACCTAATACTGCAGCACTTGAATTACGAATGATATCTGCAAATCCAGGAATGGTAAGCCAGGCAGCTACTGGAGGAGCTATTAACCAGGAAAATAATCCCCCAACAATCCAAAAACTTTCCCAGCTCCAACCTTTTACTTTTTTATAAGGCATATAGAAACTTCCCGAAGCGAAGCCACCTATAAAGTGAAAGATTACACCGAGAACAACTGACATAATTAAAATGTTTTTAATATGAACAAACCTGTAATTTATGAAGTTAAATAAACTAATTATTTAACCTGTCCTGCTCTGTTATGGAAGTATAAATTAAATAGTCGCAATACAAATAATAAATTCGGTTACTAAAAAACTACTTTACAGATTCTCTCTCAATCAACGCTGTCTTTAAAACAATGTGCTCAACAGTTGTTGAACGTTGATTGATTTGCTGAATCAAAACTTCAACTGCCTTTTTTGCAATATCTTTAATTGGTTGTGATACCACTGAAATACCTGGCATACCTAATCGAAAAAGATCATTGTCGTCAAAACAAATTACCGAAATATCATCTGGGATTTTCTTTCCTATACTCCGCAATGCTTCTAGTCCAGCTACCCCGAGATTATTAGACGTAAAAAAAATAGAATCAATTTTATTTTCATTTAATTTTATAAATTCCTTTATCTCCTTAACTACATTTTCATCAGATAATCCAAAAGGTATTTTTTTTATTATTTCTTTATCTAATTGAATTTTATTTTTTTTTAACCCTTGTTGATAGCCTTCCAGACGCTGTATCATTTGCAACTGGTCCGTAAGATTAGTAACCAACGCTATTCTTCGATGTCCCTTTTTAGCCAAATAATTTACAGCTTCTAAACTTCCATTAATATTATCGATGGTTACATAACTTGAATCTAGCTGTTCGTAATAACGATCGATTAAAACTGCCGGCTTTTTTTCTTTTATTAATTTTTGTAATTCCGGCAACATCGCTTTGGTAGGTGCGATAATATATCCATCCATCTGTTTATCAACCAGCATATTTAGAATATGGCGAGATTTTCCTTCATTGTTCTCACTGCTACAAAACATGACAGTATAACCCAATTTATCTGCCTCTTCTTCAACGGTATTAGCTAAGTGGCCAAAAAAATAGTTTGCAATATCGTCCACAATCAAACCAATGGTATTTGTCTTACCAGTTCTTAAACCTTTTGCAAAATGATTAGGACGGTAATTCATTTTTTTTCCCAATGCAATAATCTTTCTTGTCATAGCCTCGCTAATCTTCATATCCTTAGCTCGACCATTTAGCACAATCGATACAGTGGTAAGCGAGACACCTGCCTTAGCTGCAATATCTTTTAAGGATACTTTTTTTGTCATAGGTTAACAAGAATCAATAATTTACAGACCAGCAGTAATTTCACTAATAGCTACTGGTCTTCCTTCTAGTACAGATTTTTTGGCAGCAACGGCTATAATTGTTGCTTTCAAACCATCGTTTCCACCAACAGGAATCGGTTCATCCTTACTTAATGCATCAATAAAAAATTGAATTTCATTTAGATAAGAAGCTGCATAGCGATCCATAAAAAAGTCCAATGGTAATGAATGATGTATCCCGTCTGCATCAGAAATCACATTTCGGTTGTGTTGATTATTATCTACCTGAATCATACCCTTATTTCCAAATACTTCTAAGCGTTGATCATAACCATAAATTGCTTTGCGACTATTATCAATTACAGCATAGGTGTCATCTTCAAAAATTAATGTAGTTAATGCCGTGTCAACATCCCCTACTTCACCTACCTGCTTATCAACTAACACCAACCCTCTAGAATAAACCTCCTTTACTTCTTTACCCATCATATAACGAGCCATATCAAAATCATGGATAGCCATATCCATAAATAATCCTCCAGAGTTTTTAATATAATCCAATGGTGGTAATCCAGGATCACGACTTGTTATTTTTATTATCTGAATATCACCAATACGACCAGCTTGAATACTCTTGCGTGCTTGTAAAAAATCTGGATCAAAACGTCTGTTAAAACCTAGCATTAATTTAACATTAGATTGATTGGCCATATCAACCAATGCTTTTGTTCTCTCTAATGAAAGATCTACCGGCTTCTCGCAAAAAATATGTTTACCAGATTTAAGCGCAAGCTCTATCATGGGTGCATGAGAACTAGTTGGTGTGCATATTAAAACTGCCTCTAATGATGGCATTGCTAAAACTTCGTCTGGATTGGAAGTAAAAAAAACATCTTTAAACTCTTTTTTAAATTCTTCCGCAGGGTAATGAGTATCGGCTACCGCTACTACACTAACTCCTGAGAATCGTAGTAAATTTTTAAGGTGGATTTTTCCAATACGGCCAACACCAAAAATTGCAATATTTACTTTTTTCATGAATGTGATTTTATTTTTTCTGATAAGAAATGATGAAATAATTTATTTTATAAACCAATACTTTTTAAGAAATCCCTATTGTGCTGTGCACAAATTTTAGGTTCGCCCATTCCAGGCAACACATCTTGTTCCACTACAATCCATCCATCATAGCCTTTGGATTCAAGGAATGTTTTAATAGCTGCAAATGGCACATCTCCTTTTCCAAGTTCGCAGAAAACACCATTACTTACAGAACCGAAATAATCCCAATTATTAATACCTGCTTGCGCAGCAACTGCTGGATTGAAATCTTTAAAGTGAACATGCCATACACGATCATAATATTTTTGTAATGCTGCTAAAGGATTAACTCCTCCACCTAGACGGTAGTGACCGGTATCAAAACAAAGGCCCAACAAAGCTGGATTGGTATTTTCCAATAGTTTATCAATCTCTTCAGGAGTCTCTACATATCCACCTCCATGGTGATGAAAAACGGTACGCATACCATATTTTTCTTTTACGGCAGCAGCCAAAGCATCAGCTCCTTTTGCAATTGTTTTATATTGCTCGTCGGTTAATAAATGTTCTTTTTTAATTCTACCCGCATTATTTGTTCTCACTGCAACAGTTCCATTATCATCTGCCAATACAATAAATGCATTGGTATATCCTGCATTGTACATTAGGCCAGCAGTTTTTAAGGCTCTTTCTATTCCTTCAGCATGTGCAGCTTCGTTGAGTAAAGCAACCGGAACAAAAGCACCCAACATATCCAAATTTCTTTTGCTTACCTCTTCATGTAAATGCTTTGGATCGGTAGGCATAAAATCCCAATCACCCAATTCAGTTCCTTCATAGCCTGTTTCAGCAATTTCATTTAATACCTGTTCGTAACCTAATGACTTCCCTTCTAGTTCAAATTCTAAAACTCCCCAACTACAGGGTGCATTGGCTATTTTTATTTTTTTGTGATTCATAAAAACATTTTTTGATTATTATATTCTGCTAAACTGAAATTCAAATTAATTTGATAGTTTTAAAAAATTAAAATTTACGTGTCCATTCTTTTGGCCAACGTTCTACCACTACTTTGGTTTGTGTAAAAAATTCAATGGCATGTTTTCCCTGTCCATGTAAATCACCGAAGAAACTTTCGTTCCAACCACTAAATGGAAACTGAGCCATTGGGGCGGCGATACCAATATTGATACCTATATTTCCTGCCATCGCTTCACTACGAAATTTTCGTGCACTACTTCCGCTATTAGTAAATAAGCAGGCCATATTGCCATATCTGTTTTGATTAATAAAAGTGATTGCATCTTCGACGGTTTTCATGTGCAATAAACTCATCACAGGTCCAAAGATTTCGGTTTTAATTAAGTCTCCAGTCAAAGAAAGATTTTCAATAATGGTAGGACTAACAAAATTCCCTGATTCAAATCCACCGATTTTTTTATTTCTTCCATCTAGTAATAAAGACCCACCCTCTGCCACTGCTTGATCTATCAGTGATTCAATTCTCACTTTACTATCATTGTTAATGACTGGCCCCATTTCAGTACCTGTATTCATACCATATCCTACTGTCCTTGACTTAGCAGCTTCATACAATGACTCTTTAATTTTGCTATTCTCTTCTACTGTAATTACTACGGAAGCTGCCAAACATCTTTGTCCAGCACAACCAAACACACTGTCTGTAATAATCTGCGATGTCATTTCAATATCAGCATCAGGCAAAACTACCACTGGGTTTTTTGCACCACCTTGCGCTTGTACTCTTTTACCATTGGCTGTACCTTTTGAATAAATATATTTTGCTACGGCAGTACTACCCACAAAACTGATTGATTTTACCAAAGGGTTTTCTAACAATTCATCTACACTAGCTTTTCCACCGTGTACCATATTAATTACCCCTTTAGGCAAATCCAATTGGTGTAACAATTCAAAAATTTTCATCATCGTCAACGGAACTTTTTCTGAAGGTTTGATGATCATACTATTTCCAGTTGCAATAGCATAGGGTAAAAACCAGAAGCTAATCATTGCTGGAAAATTAAAAGGTGAGATACAAGCTGTAACACCCAATGGCTGACGAATCATAAACTCGTCAATTCCGGTTGCAACATTTTCTAAAAATTCACTTTGCATTAGCATAGG
>Ga0209550_10005729_pt1 | contig 11612 bp, 6 predicted proteins | sample LauGreSuBDMM15SN_2_FD_187567 | JGI IMG/M metagenome (GOLD analysis project Ga0209550, IMG submission 187567) | Freshwater lake microbial communities from Lake Michigan, USA - Su13.BD.MM15.SN (SPAdes) (version 5) | ecosystem: Environmental > Aquatic > Freshwater > Lake | place: Lake Michigan, USA... | reverse complement strand
AGCTGATGAGCGACCATGCGTTACTATTGAAAATCCTATCAAGATTGCCAGCATTCATCAGACAGTTTATCATGCCTTGGGAATTGCACCGGATAAGAACTATAAAATTGAAAAACGTCCTTTCTACACCACCCCGGACGGACACGGAAAAGCAGAACCTGGCTTGTTGATTTGATCAATTCACTTAGATTCCCTAAAGAGGTTTCGTAGTTATTTTGTCTGGAAGGATTTGATCCCTTCGATTGAGATGAATTTTAATTTTTGGTCTTTCTTCTTGAGCTATGGGTATTCTTGGCTATTTACCACTGTTGGAATCGGATCCCTACCTGCTGGTCTAGGATGGCAAATTCTTTGGCTCCCCAAGGTCTGCGCGTTACCTGATTGAGATTGGGGTGCAGTAGCTGCGGATGGGACGCGGAAACCTGTGCATACACGGCTTCTATATCTTCCGTTTCTATTCGTAGCTCTGGATAATGTTCTTGGGCTAATTGTGCGTCTTGAAAAAGCATGATGCGAATTCCATCTTTTCCCAACACGCAATAAGGCTGTGCCGTCTTTAAATCTTGGTGTTCAATTGAAAATTGAAGGCAGTCCACAAATAAGTTTAGCCCATCTGTAATGTCACTGTAGAATACGCTTGGAACTAACTTTGAGAATTTCATGGGTACGGGAGTCATTCCAATTTCCCCTTCAAGCTTGCCAAAATCGCCATGGCATGTCCATGTCCCAAGTCAAATTCCTCTTTGAGCCAGTTTGTAATTTCTGTGGCTTTTGTGGTAGCGTTTAATTCTCCGTTCACCATAACTCCTTTTTGCTCCGCCAATCTTTTAAAATCTGCAGGGGTCTTGCCAGTCTTGGCTTTGATGTTGTCTAGGTAGGCTTGAAATGACATAACCGGTAATTTTTGTTCGTGTTGCGTTTATATGGGATTGAATGGAAATTTCTCTAATAGAGTAGCATTGGTCAGATTCCATACAGTAAATCATGTTCACCTAATTAATTTCCTGAATGATTCTGAAAAAAAGCTAAAAGAAAGCCTCAAAAATAGTAGCCAGACCTCGCTATTCCCAACATAGAGGCTTACTCTTTATGAAAATTACAAAAACGCCTATATATAATCAATATTCAACAGTAACTAACTTTCGTTGGATCATTAAATAAAAACCTTATAGTAACAATTGGACAGGACACGACAGGACGGTAAACTAATTTTATAAAGATAAAATTGTTTACAATTAATTTTTAGTGTAAACCTTAAATACCAAAAACATTATGGGCAATAATTTACAAAAGTATCTGACTACGCTCTCAAAACAATTCACGTATGCTTTCCTGCTCCAGCTTTTCTTGTGCACGGTCCTTCTGGCCAACACCGAAAATACACAGCGCAATAGCATAAAGGAAGTGAGGGTCTCCTTGAATTCAGCTGAGCAATCACTGGATCAGTTTTCAAAGCAGATGGAATCCAAAATGGACTTCAATCTCAGCTACACAGATAATTTGGTTGACTTAAAGCAACCAATCGAAGTTGTGGAGAATAACAAATCTCTCCCCGATGTTTTAGTTGCTGTTTCTATGCGGACGAATTTAAATTCCGTAATGGTCAATGAAAATACCCATTTGAAAGTTGAAATGGGGAATTCGGAAGATAAAGCCGTAAAGGTCATCTCGCAAGCCGATATTGTTGTTAAAGGCGTAGTTAAAGATAAATCTGGGGAACCCTTTCCGGGAGTAACGGTATTGGTTAAAGGAACTTCAATTGGTGCTGCCACAGATTTGGGTGGAAGATACACATTAACAGTACCGGAGGGAGCAACTTTAGTTTTTTCCTTTGTAGGATTTACAACTCAAGAATTTATAGTTGGAAATCAGTCTACAATTGATGTGACTTTAAACGAAGATGAAACATCATTGGATGAGGTGGTGGTAGTGGGCTATGGAACGCAAAAGCAGAGAGATGTTACCGGTTCAATTGCAACTATAAATATGGCTAGACTGGAAGATAACCCTTCAGGACAGGCATCTCAGAGACTCCAAGGGCAGTTAGCGGGTGTACAAATTAATCAGAGTTCCGGAATACCCGGACAGGGTCTATCTATTCGCATTAGGGGTGCTGCTTCAATCAATGCCGGAAATAATCCACTGTATGTTATAGATGGTTTTCCGGTAAATGGTGGCCTGGAAACTCTCAACCCTAATGAAATCGAAAACATATCTGTATTAAAAGGTTCTTCCGCTTCTGCTTTGTACGGCTCCAGAGCAAGCAATGGAGTGGTTTTAATTACTACCAAAAAAGCTTTGAAAGATCAGACTATTGTTAAAATTAACGTTAATGCTGGTGTTTCGGAAGTACCACAAAAAGGAAGGGCTGATTTAATGAATTCAAAGGAATTTCTTGCACATAGCAAAGCTTTTTGGGAAGACAAGATTAGATATGAAGGTTATACTGGCGGAGTTCCGGAATTGTACCAAAATCCTGAAGCATGGACAGGTCCGGATACGGATTGGTTTGACGTATTATTACAAACTGCTTATAGAAAAAGTTATAACGTTTCTTTATTATCTAACAAAGGTAAATTTAGTTCTTCAACCATAGTTGGTTATTTTAAGGAAGATGGGGCAGTAATAAATTCCGGCTATAAACGGTATTCTATCCGGAATAATAATGAGTATGAGATAAATGACAATATTCGAGTGGGATTTAATGTGGCTCCAACATATCAAATCAGCAATAATCTAAATGCTGTAGATGGTGGACAGTTCAATATGGTGTACGCAGCAACAGTTACTCCCCCTATCTTTTCGCCTGATGAAACAAATCCCGATGGTTCGCCGGTTCTAAGTTTTTCTGGCCCTGGTTTATTTACATTTCCTAACTGGAAAAAAACAGCGAGGGAGCAGACGAATACATCGAAAGAATTTAGGGTACTTTCTAGTATGTATGCCGAAGTGGATTTTCTGAAAAATTTCCAGTTTAGAAGTTCTGTTTCTGTAGATTTTAACAATAGAACAGGTAGAACATTCTTTCCTTCGACAATCGGTCCGATTATCTGGAATTCTCCACCTCGCTTGGCAACAGGGTCATATGGAACATCTAATTCTATATTATGGTTGACAGAAAACAACCTTTCTTTTACTAAAACATATGCGACCAATCACAATATTAATGCTTTAGTAGGCTATTCGGCGCAGGCATTCAATGCGGAAAACAGCAGGATGCAGGGAAATCAATTTTCGGATGACCTTGTTCCATGGTTAGATGCTGCCGCTAATCTAACTGCATGGGGAAATGGTTTACAAGAGTGGTCGTTACTTTCCATGTATGGGCGATTAAATTATGATTACAAATATAAATATTTACTCTCTTTATCATTTCGTCGGGATGGGTCGTCCCGTTTTGGTGCAGCTAATCGTTGGGCAAACTTTCCTTCAGTTTCAGCAGGATGGATTATTTCAGATGAAAATTTTGCTGAAGAATGGTCGGTTGTAAACTTTCTGAAATTGAGAGCTGAGTATGGAGAATCCGGTAATTTTAATATTGGCAATTATTCACAGTTTGGAAATCTTTTACCCAGGAATTATGTATTTGGGAGCACCCTTGCAGCAGGTAGAAGCCAATCTTCAATAGGCAATAATAATTTGACTTGGGAGACCACATCTGGAACGGGCATAGGAGTGGATCTTGAGGTTTTTAAAAACAGGGTAGCTTTTACTTATGATTATTATAATAAAAGTACAAAAGGTTTGCTATTCCAGATAGATATTCCTTGGGCTTCAGGTTTTCCCAATATACAGGATAATATAGGTGAATTTCATTTTTGGGGACATGAGTTCGCTTTGAATACCAAAAACTTTGTTGGTGATTTTAAATGGAATACAAACATTAATTTTTCACTCAATCGTAACAAAGTAATCAAATTAGGTACTAATGACGCACCTATAGGAGCTAATGATTTTTGGTCTGGAAACACAAATAGAACAGTAGTGGGACACCCTATTGGTATGTTTTATGGATTTGTGACTGACGGTGTCTATATGACTCAGGAGGAATTTGCTACTCAGCCAAAACACAGCAGTTCAGCGGTAGGTTCTGAAAGATATAAAGACTTAAATGGTGATGGTATACTCAATGGGGATGACAGAACATTTATTGGCAACCCAAATGCAGATTTTAATTATGGTATTACCAATAGTTTTTCATACAAGAACTGGGATATGAATATTGTTATAATAGGTGCTCAGGGAGGAGATAGAATTCGAACAATATTAGAATGGTCTCAAATTTTGGAAGGAAATTTTAATGTTGAAAAATATGTAGGAGACAGATGGCGTTCAATCGAAAATCCAGGTGCCGGAAGAATCGGAAGGACACTTTCAGGAACAACTGAATTTAATGATACTGCTCAATCAGGATTTGTGGAAGATGCATCTTATTTAAGCATAAACAATATTTTATTAGGTTATACTTTGCCAAAGATTAAGAATGTTGGTAATGCACGTGTTTTTGTCAGTGCCCAGAACGCTTTATTGCTAACTAATTATGGCGGTCCAAACCCTCAGGCAAGTAGAATGGGTTTGAATGGCCTTAGAGAGGGCATAGACGATTCTGGTTATCCAATTGCTAGAACATTCACGGTAGGTATGGATTTTACTTTCTAACCTTTATTTTCAACCTTTATAACCTTAATTTGATATGAAAAAGCAATTTTATATAATTTTGTTAAGCTCAATAATCTTAACTTCCTGCTCAGAAGACTTTTTGAATATTTCACCTGAAAGTTCAATAACGTCTGGTAATTTTTATAAAACAAGAGATCATTTGGAACAAGCTTTAAATGGGGCTTATGTAGAACTAAGAAGCACCAAATTTGGTGGCTTTGCGATGTCTGAAATGCGTTCTGATAATACACATTTTACTTTTAACCCCACCTGCAGACCTGGACCAGAAGGGAATGCTGAGCAAATAGATGAATTTGTTGATATTTCTCTAAGTCCTCCCGTAAGTGATATGTGGAGAGCCTGTTATTCTGGAATCGCACGTGCGAACAGTGTACTTGATAATATTTCAGCAGTAGTCATGACCAAACAAGAAGCTGATATGCTCGAAGGGCAAGCTAAATTTTTACGTGCAATGTTTTACTTTGATTTGGTTAGATATTTCGGTGGTGTACCCATATATCTTAAGCAGGTAAGTGGTGTAGATGGTGCCTATGTTCCACGATCAACTGTTACCGATGTTTATAAGATTATTGTGGAGGATTTATTGGGTGCTATAACTAAATTACAGGTTCAAACTTTTCCCCAGAATGGCAGAGCAACCCAGTCTTCTGCTAGAATGTTACTTGCAGAAGTTTATTTGACTCAGAAAAATTTCTCAGCGGCAGAGAGTGAATTAAAAAAAATTACACAGATGGGGTACAGTTTACTTCCTGATTATGCTGCAGTATTCGATTTATCTAACAAAAACAGTGTAGAATCGATTTTTGAAGTTCAATATATGCAAGGGAATCAAGGTCAGGAGAGCAATTTTTACTCATGGCTTCCCAAAACGAATGATCTTAGCCTCATAACAGGTATTAATGCAGCAAACGGGCCTTGTGGTGTTGGCTATAACGTTCCAACAGGTGATTTGATTGGGGTCTATGAACCGAATGACACGCGATTGGAAGCTTCTATTGGTATTGCAGAAGGTACCGTACCGGATGGACCTATAATTATAGAAGCAGTAAAGAGCCCTGTGGGCTATATTACTCCTGCTGGTAAGGTATCTGTTGCTTACATAAAAAAATATTTTCATGCCCATAGTGTAGAAAGGAATCAAAATGAAAATTTCCCTGTATACCGATATTCAGATGTGCTGCTTTCTTTAGCAGAAGCCTTGAATGAACAAGGTAAATCTTCGGAAGCTCTACCACATCTAAACGCCGTAAGAATCAGGGCAGGTTTGCCCCCTGTAACTAAAACCGACCAGACGTTATTAAGAGACATCATTGCTCATGAACGGCGTGTCGAATTTGCTTTTGAGAATAAAAGATGGTTTGATTTATTGAGGACTGACAAAGCCATAAATGTGATGACCGCACACGGGAAATATATTAAAGATGTCTATGGTAATCAAGGCTACTTGCCAGGCAATGCTTATATTGTAACACCTGGACGATTGGTATATCCGATTCCTTTCCGTGAAGTGCAAATCGGTAATCTGGAACAGAATCCGGGATATTGATTAGTTGCAATCTGTTTTGGATCTGACAACAGTGCATGATTTATATTAATTACCCCGGGGCTCTGCCCCGGGGTAATTAATGGAGTTTGCTCCGCAAACAAAGTTGTTTCCGACCCAGAGGGTCGGGGTATTAAATGACTTTTATAAAATAAAATATGGTATTTAGAAGAAATATATTGGTCTTTGGGACTTTGCTTGCGACGGTGCTGTTTAGTTTTCAACACAATAAAAAAACTGAACAAAACGAAGAACCCTTAAATGTTGTGTTAATAACCCTTGACGACATGGGCTATGGCACCACCGGAGTAAGAGGGGTCTACCGTGCCTGGTATTACTCCTTATATCGATAAACTGGCTTCTGAAGGTATTACATTTACCCGTGGATATGTAAGGAGTACCGGAAAAAACTTTACGAAGAAATGAAAGAGACAGCTGATCCGGAACTACCGTTTTTATTAAGCTTGATGCGATTTGGATGGGTGCCTATATCACCATTCACAACAGAAAAGTACAAAATAATCTAATACACTTTACTATATCAACATTGTCAAATCAGCAATATACCATCAGATTGGATTTTGGATTTGACAGTGAATGACTTAAAAATTTTTAACAATAAAAAAATTAATTAAACATTTTAATGGTTCAAGTCTAAGAAATAAAAAAAACAATATGTATATCCGCTTTCTTACCACTAACCCTATTAAATATTGTTTGATGTTCATTAGACCGTGCTGTCGACCGTCGTCTGTGGACGATTAGCCGCAACTTCTAAAGCATATATCTTACTTACTGGCAGGATTGCGGATAATCAGAAAAAACAACTTAAGAAATGAAAAAACAAAAAAAACAACTACTGTATATAATCCTCATAAGTATAGCATTTGGATGTCAACCGAATGATGAAAAGAATGCTATTCTTGAAAAGAAAGACCTGAATAGAATAGTCCTGGTAGGAGGCTCCCTCATTTCTGGAATGGAAAACCACCCCTTTTTCGAATACTCCATGGTTCGGGTGTTTTCAAAAGAGCCTATTAGTTTTAGGAATATCGGCTGGCCGGCCGATGATGTTTTCGGACTAGCTAGATCTCAGTTTGGTTCTGCAGCACAAAAAACCAGATCAAATTGGGAACCTCCAGTAGCAGAAGAAGGAGAAGAAGAAGATGGTTTTGGTTTCGAAGTGTTGAAGAAGAATATTGATGAAACCGCTCCTACTACACTAATCATTGGATATGGTAATGAGGCAGCATTTTCAGAAAAAGATGAAGATCTGGAACTTTTTAAAAGTGGATATATTAGGTTGTTGGATTTTGTAGAGAAAAAGAAAATAAAACTCATTTTATTATCTCCGACTAAACAAGAGGTTGTTTTTAATTCTTTGGAAAAATGCAATACACGGAATAACTGGTTAGGCAAAGCAAGTGCTTTTATCAAAGAACAAGCTTCACAAAGAGGCCACACGTTTATCGACCTCTACAGTGAATTAATCCAAAATCCAAAGCAACACCTATTCACTGAAAATGGTATTCAACTCAATCAGGCCGGATATGAAAAGATGAGTGATATTTTACTCTCAAAACTTGGATTGAATGTAAAAGACAAATTTGCAATCACCGTTGATGAAAAGGCCAATGTCCTAAACACAACAAATTGTCAAATCAATAATTTCTCACCTACACTTTATGGTGTTAGTTTCGACTTGACTCCCGCTCAAACACTATACGTCGGCGAACTAATTTCAAAAAAACCAGTAGCCATTTATATCAATGGTCAATTACAATCTAAAAGACAGGACACAGTTTCCTTTCTAAACTTGTCAACGGATTCTCTAAGACAAAACAGACTCATTAATACTATCAAAGAAAAAAACAGATTATATAGAGTCAGGTTAAAACCGTTAAATGAAACCTACATTTCCCTGTTTAGAAGTCATGAAATGGGACATTTGGCTTATGAATCGGATGACCTGCTTAGACTCGTCGAAGAAAAGGAAATAGAAATTTCAAAATTACTTGACAGTGACAGTGATACTTATCACATAGAGATAGAACTAATAAAGTCATGGGTTTCACCGAAAGATTATTCGGAATATGATGTGCCTGGTATTATTCCTGAACCCAATATTGCTCAGGAACTAGCTGCTTTTAATATTGCCGAAGGATATGAAATCAGTCTCTTTGCCTCAGACCCGATGATCGCTAATCCAATTAATATCAATTGGGATAGCAAGGGAAGGGCATGGGTGGCGACAAGCAGCACTTATCCTCACAATTTACCAGGTAGAGAAGCCAACGATAAAATCATAATCCTGGAGGACACAGACAATGATGGTAAAGCGGATAAACATACCGTTTTTGCAGAAAACCTACTAATCCCTCATTCTGTAATGCCGGTAGCGGGAGGGGCGTATGTCACATCGGCTTCACAGTTCCTATTCCTGGCTGATACAGACGGTGATGATAAATCAGATGACAGACGCATTGTATATGATGGTTTTGGAAATGCAGACGTTCATCACATGATCCACGGCTTGCGATGGGCCCCATGGGGTGACCTTTATTTTACCCAATCTATTTATACCAACTCATTTATTGAAACTCCCTACGGAAGAAGAGTGCTCAACGGTTCTGGAACTTGGGCATTTCGTCCAGAAAATGAAAGCCTAGAAATTATAAGCCGTGGACTGGTTAATCCTTGGGGGCTTGCCTTTGATCAATGGGGCCAATCTTTCGCTACCGATGGTGCAGGGTCTTCAGGCATTAATTATGTCTTCCCCGGGTCGGCTCATCGAACCGCGGTAGGAGCTGCTAACGTTCTACCGGGTCTCAATAGCAGTACACCAAAATATACATCTGCCGAATTTATATACAGCAGACATTTTCCTAAGAACTGGCAAGGAAGTATTATAACGAATGATTATAGAGCAAATAGAACCGTGAGATATTCCATAACTCCCGAACAAAGCGGTTATCTATCTAAAGAAGTCGAAACAATAATCAAATCTGCTCATAGGGCCTATCGTCCTGTGGACAGTAAAATAGGCCCTGATGGCGCATTGTATATCGTTGATTGGTATAATATTATTATAGGTCATGGTGAAGTTGATTTTTATCACCCAGCTAGGGATAAAACACATGGAAGAATCTGGAAAGTAACTAAAAAAGGGAGCCCTCTTGTTCCCGTTCAAAATTTTGCCAATGAATCTCCTGAAGGGTTACTTGAGCAGTTGAAATCATCTGAACAATATACCAGACTCCAGGCCAATAGAGCTTATGTGGAACAAAAGGGTGATCCAAAAATAGTAATTGATTGGATAAAGAATCTGAAAAAATCAGATCAAAATTATACGCACCATAGACTAGAGGGGCTTTGGCTCTTAAGGGCGTTGAATCATTATGATGGGCCAATAATATTAGAATCTCTAAAATCAAATAACTCTCACGAAAAAGCAGCGGCTATCCGTATGTTGGCACACTGGAAAAAACAGGAGGAGAACCTTAACATATTGGACGTTTTAATTAAAGACGGTAACCCTCAGGTTCGGCTAGAGACTCTTCATGCATTGAGAGCGATGGATAATATAAGAGCTGCCGAAATAGCGATAAAGGCATTGAACAAACCCATGGATCAATATTTAGAATTTGCTCTAAAATTGACAATGAGCAGCCTGGAGAACAAGTGGTTAACAGGTATGATCAAAGGTGAAAACATATTTGGGCAAGATCAAAACAAGCAATTATATGCCCTAACCACTAGTTCTGATAGAAGAGTAGTTCCTTTCATTACCAGTTTATTAGACCAATCGGCAATAGATCCTAGTCTGGCCAACAAAGCCTGGTTGGTACTAGCCAATATCGGCGATTCAAAGGCCAAAAGTAAAGTTCTGGAAAAGGCAGTGAAAGAGGGAAATTTAGAATTGCTCAACGCTATGATAGGCACTCCTAATGCTAATCAGGCCAAACCGGATAACTTAAGCTTATTGAAATCCTTATTGGCTCAGGAGCAAACAGAATTAAGAATCGCTGGATTAAAATTATCAAAGCGATGGAAAGCTGTGGAGTACATTGGGGCTATAACCGAATTGATGAACACATCGACAGATGTTAAGGTGAAAATGGCAGCAGGTCGAGCATTATTGGCAATGGGCAAGCTCAGCGAAATAACTGATATGGCCAAGTCCGCAGCTGACCAAAACCTAAGAACTGCAGCGAGTGTGGTTTGGATAGAGTATTCTCCTGAATCAGCAGCTGAAAATGCTGTAAAACTATTAAAAAAATTGAAGTCTCCGGATCTGGCCGAATTGATTTTTAAATCATATAGAAGCCTTGATACAGGACCTAAAATCTTATCAAAGGCATTGGAAGGTCAAAAAATCCCTGAGGAAATAGCCATTATTGGCTTAAATGATGTGCAAAGTTCCGGATTTGATCTGGTTGACTTGGAAAATGCCATTATTGAATCTGGGAATATTAAACCTATTGATTCAGATTTGACTGCTGCTGAAAAGAAACAACTCATTAAAGATACTCAGGAAGATGGTGACTTAATTAGAGGTAGAAATATATACCAAAGAACAAGCATAGGATGCGTTTCTTGCCATCAGATTAATGGAAACGGGGGACTCGTTGGGCCCGATCTGACTTCCATTGGGTCTTTTATGACACCAAATTCTATTTTAGAATCTATATTGAATCCTAATGCAGACATAAAAGAAGGATATCAAACAGTGCTAGTGACGAAAACTAATGGTGATATGATTAGTGGGGTATTACACAGAAAAACCAACAATTCTACCCTTGTGCGGCTAGCGACAGGTGAGATATTGGAGATTCCTGCTGCAGAAATAGCAAAACAAGACGTTAGCCGCAGGTCACTAATGCCCCCAGGACTAACCAACAATCTGCACAAAGATGAGTTAAAAGACCTATTGGCATATCTAATCAGTTTGGGAGTAGAAAAGTAATTTAATTCTGGAATGTATGATTAATAGTTACCATTTTACCATTATCACTTCTATATCCCGAATATGAAAAAAGGGAAGCTATTCACAAAAATGGAAGAATGATTCTTCAAAATTAGTGTTGTAGCCAATATGAATAACTAAATTAATAAATTATGTACCAAAGAATTAGTAAGATTTCAATCTCGGGACTTTTAATAGGATTCCGCCCGATACTTGGGTCAAATCCTGATGCTAACAAGGCGGGTGCCCTTAAGAATCGGTTTTGCGTTCTCTTAATAGCTATCGCTTTCACTATTGGCCTCCCAGGCACCTCATGGGCGCAAGTTCCTGAAACTGCCGAATCCCATGACGCTTTCATCAAGGGACTGCGTGAGGTTGAGGCGAAGGATGCGGTCACCGCCAGCCTGCCCCGGACTCTCAGTC
>Ga0209550_10005727_pt1 | contig 11614 bp, 14 predicted proteins | sample LauGreSuBDMM15SN_2_FD_187567 | JGI IMG/M metagenome (GOLD analysis project Ga0209550, IMG submission 187567) | Freshwater lake microbial communities from Lake Michigan, USA - Su13.BD.MM15.SN (SPAdes) (version 5) | ecosystem: Environmental > Aquatic > Freshwater > Lake | place: Lake Michigan... | reverse complement strand
TCCTCGAGTTCGGCACGAAATATTTCATCGGTCTTATCCCTTCGGGCAAAGCCCACAACGCTGATTGCGGGAGGCAGGGCCCCGTCCGCAGCCAGATTATAAAGGGCAGGGATGAGTTTGCGGTGCGTCAGGTCGCCAGACGCGCCGAAAATCACAAGTGTGCACGGGTCAGGCATAGTGCGGGAGTTAAGCCCCTCGCGAAGGGGATTTGTTTTCAAGGATTCAGTTGGCATTAGTAATTAATTATAGTTCCCTTGCAGTTAGATCAATGGCTAAAAGGGTAAGCACGATGGATGGTGGATACCCTGCAGTCGGAACTATCGGATTAGGAGTGGGTCATATTTTTAGCGATGACCCATTGGTCAAACTGCTCGGCGGTAAGGTAGCCTAGGGCGATGGCGGCTTCCTTGAGGCCCGAAGCTTCTTTGTGGGCTTTCTTAGCGATCTGGGCGGATTTGTCGTAGCCGATGTGGGGATTGAGTGCGGTGACGAGCATGAGGGAATTTTCCACATAGCGTGCGATGACGTCGAGGTTCGGTTCGATGCCGACGGCGCAATGGTCGTTGAAGGAATGGCAGCCAGCCGCAAGTAGTCGGACGGAGTGCAGAAAATTATGAACAATAAGTGGCTTGAAGACGTTGAGTTCGAAATTGCCTTGGGATGCAGCGATGCCGATGGCGGCGTCGTTGCCCATCACTTGAACTGAAAGCATTGTGAGAGCTTCGGATTGGGTTGGGTTGACTTTGCCGGGCATGATGGACGAACCGGGCTCATTTTCGGGAATGGTGAGTTCGCCCAAGCCGCAACGGGGGCCGGAAGCGAGCCAGCGGATGTCATTGGCAATTTTCATGAGTGCACAGGCGAGGGCTTTGACTGCTCCGCTAGCGATGACAAATTCATTGTGGCCGGACAGGGCGGCGAACTTGTTCGGTGCGGAGGTGAAGGGAAGTTGGGTTAGCTTGGCGATGTGAGCAGCGGCGCGGTCGCCGAATTCCGGATGGGCATTCAATCCCGTGCCCACGGCGGTGCCGCCAATGGCGAGTTGGTAAAGGCCGCCAAGAGACGCTTCGATGTCCTTCATGGCCTGATCGAGCATGGCTACGTATCCCGAGAACTCCTGACCGAGCGTGAGTGGGGTGGCATCCTGAAGATGAGTGCGCCCGATTTTTACAATATCTGCAAAAGCGGTTGCTTTCGCATCGAGGGTATTGCGCAGTTTTTTCACAGCAGGAATGAGATTCTCGAGCACAACGACAGCCGAAGCGATCGACATGGCTGTTGGGAAAGTGTCATTGGACGATTGCGACATGTTGACATCGTCATTCGGGTGGATCGGCTTTTTGCTGCCTTTCTCACCGCCAGCGATGGCGATGGCGCGGTTCGAAATAACCTCGTTCGCATTCATGTTGCTCTGCGTGCCGGAACCCGTCTGCCAGATGCGAAGTGGAAAGTGGGCATCGAGTTTGCCGGCGATCACTTCATCGGCAGCTTGCGAAATGAGTTCGCATTTTTCTTTTGTGAGTTTGCCCAAGTCAGCGTTCGCCATGGCGGCGGCTTTTTTGAGAACACCCAAGGCTTTGATCATTTCGGGTGGGAGGATGTCTTCGCCGATGTCAAAATGGATGAGGGAGCGCGCTGTCTGGGCGCCCCAGTAGGCGTCATGAGGAACGGGAATCTCTCCCATGGAATCGCTTTCGAGTCGGTGCGTGGCGGGGTTGTGTGGCTGAGTGATCATTTTGGAAGTTCGGAAGCGTTAGATATGACGGATGAGATCGCTTTTATCGAAGCGAACTTTCGGGGTGGTGGCGTATTTGTCCGATGCGGCGCGATAGCCGACACAGCAGGCGACGACGGTGTTGAAGCCTTTTGCAGGGAGGTCGAGGATGGCATCGTATTCTAGTGGGTCGAGGCCCTCCATCGGACAGGCATCCACGCCAAGGAGGGCCGCAGACGTCATGAGATTTCCCAATGCGATATAAACCTGTCGCGCTGCCCATTCTCGTGCCCATTGCGCGCGGGGGCCGTTGATGATGTCGGCCATCATCATGTCGCGGTAGAAGGACAATGATTCAAGTGTCACACCACGGACTTCAGCGATGCGGGCGACAAACTTCTCCACATAGGCCGTGTCGATTATTTCAGGTATCGCAAAAACAACGTAGTGAGAGCAGTCGGTGACCTGTGACTGATTCCACGAATGGACGCGCAGGCGCGCAAGGATGTCCGAATCGGTGATGACAAAAAATTGCCAAGGCTGGAGGCCGTAGGATGAAGGAGTGAGAACCAGAGCGTCTTCCAGAGCTTTCCACACATCAGTTGGGATTTTTTTTGAGGCATCAAATTGCTTGGTGGCATAGCGCCAGAGAAGGGACTCAAGCAGTTGGTCGGTGGAGATTGGGTTCATGCGCATCGCATGGGAATGCGGCGAGGCTTCGACTTCAAGCGATTTTTTTGATTCAGCGGAAGGGTGGGGCGGTCAAGGCTATGCGGTCGAGCTCGAGATTTATCCCTCGGAATCCTCATCCACCTGCTGGCTGATGCGGCGACTGGTCGCGCATCCGCGCTTGGAAGCGGCAACAAAGTCAAAAAATTCTAACGCCTCGGGTTTCCATTCAGTGAGACGTGCTTCAGCAATCGCCTCGCGGACGGGTTTCTCGCCACGGAAGACGAGTTGGAAAGCCCGGCGGATTTCCGTTCGGGTTGCGGCGTCCATCCCGCAGCGGCGCAGTCCGACGAGATTGATCCCGTAAAGGATGTTGTAAAAATTCCCCAGAGTGAATGGCGGGATGTCTTTGTTGAAGCGTGCGCCCCCAGCGATCATCGATCTCCTTCCGATGCGGATGAACTGGTGGTATACCGAACCGCCGCCCAGGACGGCACCTTCACCGACTTGGACGTAGCCGGCCAAGAGGCAGTTGTTGGTGATGATGACATCATTTGCCACTTCGACATTGTGGCCTAGGTGGCATCCGACCATGAGAAAACAACGGTCGCCGACTTTGGTTGCTGTTCCTGACTTGGTACCGCGATGGATGGTTACGTATTCTCGGATGCGGTTGTTGTTTCCGATGATGACTTCGCTTTCGATGTCCGGCGAGTGGGCGAAATCTTGTGGAGGTGCACCCAGAATGGCCCCGTAGCCGACGGTGTTGTTGTCACCGAGTGTGATTTTTCCATCCAAAACGGCATTGGCTTGGATCGTGCATCCCCAGCCCACTTTCGCCTGACCTCCGATGATGACGTTTGGGCCGACCTCAATGTCGTCAGATAATTGAGCTGTGGGGGAGATAATAGCTGTGGGATGAATTTTCATATGAGTCCGGCTTCGCGGAAGCTGTAAAATGGTGTGCGGCCGCCCTCGGGCGAGCCAAGAATGACATGATCGACGAGTCGAACCTGAAGCAGATTCGCCGCTTCGAGAAGATTTTTTGTGACACGGTAGTCAGCCGTACTTGGGGACGGATCGCCGCTCGGGTGGTTGTGCAGTACTACCACACCGTAGGCGCTATGAATGAAAGCAGGACGAAAAATTTCTCTTGGGTGAGCTAAGCTCTCATTCACCGAACCGCGTGTGATTTCCTCCGCGCGGATCAAGCGCAATTTCGAGTCCAATAGCAAGACACGGAGGGATTCTTGTCGAAGCGCCATGAATTCTTGGCCAAAAACATCAAAAATCTTTTGAGGAGTGTCTAATATGGGTGTGAGAGTGTCTCCGCGAGCCAGACGTTTTCCGATCTCGAAGGCTGCTGCGAGTTCGATCGATTTCGCCGGGCCGATACCGCGCCCTTTTTTTCGAATCTCCTTAGGCTTGCAGCGTGAGAGTTCTTTAAAGCCGCCAGCTTCTCGGAGAAGGTCGGTTGCGATTTGGAGGGCATTTTTTCCAGGCAACCCAGTGCGAATGAAAATGGCCAGCAACTCTGAATCCGACAAGGAATCGAATCCCAACCGCTCGGCCTTTTCCCTCGGACGGTCGGTCGCCGGCATTTCCTGAATGCGGATTGTTTGCATAATCGCAGACTACGCATCCCCTTTCGAGTAAATCCAGCACGGAACGAATCCTAAACAGTCCGCTTAAATTTTTTCATCTGGGAAGGGAGGAATGATCGAGCGCGAAATAAGGCGCATTTTGTCTTTGACAGATTGGAGTCAGTCGCTAGGTTCTACGTTCCTCTCGGAATTGGGAGTCGACGCGATCCGCTTTTTTACACCTAAAAACACGGCCTGCGTCATCACCTTTTTCCTTGGGAAAAACCAAAAAAATACGCTGTTCGATGTGCACCACTGCGGCTTCGGTCGCCAAATGCCCATGTAGCTCAGTCGGTAGAGCACGTCCTTGGTAAGGACGAGGTCACCGGTTCAATCCCGGTCATGGGCTCCACCAACATCGCTCGGCAACCAACAACAAACCGAAAATTCAAGATGGCTAAAGAACAGTTCAAGAGAAATAAACCGCATATCAACATTGGCACCATCGGCCACGTTGATCACGGTAAAACGACACTCACCGCCGCGATCACAACCGTCCTCGCAAAAAGCGGTGGCGCAACGGCGAAAAAATACGACGAAATCGACGCAGCTCCTGAAGAAAAAGAGCGCGGCATTACGATCAATACCGCCCACGTCGAATACGAAACCGTAAAACGTCACTACGCGCACGTCGATTGCCCCGGTCACGCTGACTACGTTAAAAACATGATCACCGGTGCCGCCCAGATGGACGGTGCTATTCTTGTTTGCAGCGCAGCTGACGGCCCAATGCCTCAGACCCGCGAGCATATCCTCCTTGCCCGTCAAGTCGGCGTGCCTTCCATCGTTGTTTTCATGAACAAAGTGGACATGGTGGACGACAAAGATCTTCTCGAGCTCGTCGAGATGGAAATCCGCGAACTCCTCAGCAAGTATGAGTTCCCAGGCGACACCATCCCAATCGTCAAAGGCAGTGCTCTCAAAGCACTCGAAGGCAACGCCGAATACGAACAATCGATCACTGATCTCATGGCTGCTGTTGATGAATACATCCCACAGCCCGAGCGTCTCAAAGATCTTCCTTTCCTCATGCCTGTCGAAGACGTCTTCAACATTGAAGGTCGTGGCACTGTTGCTACTGGCCGTGTGGAGCGTGGAGTCCTCAAGAAAATGGAAGAAGTTGAAATCGTGGGTCTCGTTGACACCAAGAAAACAACTGTCACGGACATCGAAATGTTCCGTAAGCTTCTCGATTTCGCTGAAGCTGGTGACAACGTTGGCGTACTTCTCCGTGGTGTCAAAAAAGAAGACATCGAGCGCGGTCAGGTCATTGCCAAGCCAGGCACGATCAAGCCACACACCAAGTTCAAGGCAGAGGTTTATGTCCTCAGCAAGGACGAGGGTGGTCGCCACACTCCATTCTTCACAAACTACCGTCCTCAATTTTACTTCCGCACGACAGACGTGACTGGAACTGTCAAATTGCCAGAGGGTGTTGAAATGGTGATGCCTGGTGATAACGTCTCTGTGGAAGTCGAGTTAATCACTCCGATCGCCATGGAAAAAACCATCCGCTTCGCCATCCGTGAGGGTGGACGTACTGTGGGTGCCGGACGTGTCGGCGACATCATTGCCTAAGTAACACAAGCCTAGGCTGGAATCCAATTTCCGAAGGTCAGTAGCTCAATTGGTAGAGCAGCGGTCTCCAAAACCGCTTGTTGGGGGTTCGAGTCCCTCCTGACCTGTGGCCTTTTCCCGATTCTCAAACCGATGTTTTCAAAAATCCGAAAATTTACCACCGAAGTTCGAACTGAACTCGGTAAGGCGCAATGGCCATGGGATCCCAACGAAAAGGGATTCCGTCGTTACAAGGAACTTACTGATTCGACGGTTGTGGTCTTAGTGGCCATGATTATTCTCGGCGGTTACATCGCTTTTTTTGATTTTATCCTTATCAATGTGGTGGGTTATTTGACCCATCCATAACCCCACCAGTTCACAAACACAATGGCTGTAGCTCCGAAAGATCAGTGGTATGTTGTTCATGTCCTCGCAGGACAGGAGCAAAAAGTTCACGACAATATCAACCGCCGCATTGCCACGGAGGAAATGGCGGATCTTGTTTTTGAGGTTCTCATCCCGACCGAGCGCGTGCAGGAGATCAAGCGTGGGAAGAAGACCGAGACCACTCGCAAATTCTTCCCTGGATACGTCATTGTCAACATGCACCTTCTTGATGAGAACAACCAACTCGTCGAGAAATCATGGTATTTCATCAAGGATACCGCAGGTGTCCTAGGTTTTGCCGGCACTAAAGATCGCCCGATCCCCATGCGTGCGAAGGAAGTGGAAGCCCTACTTGCCCAAGTCCGTGACCGTGAGGATACCGTCAAGCCCAAAATCCATTTCGAAGTCGGCGATAAAGTGAAGGTGTCCGATGGACCCTTTGAAAATCAGAATGGTCTCGTCGAAGAGATCGATCCTGTGCGTGGCAAGTTGCGCGTTTCAGTCAGCATCTTTGGCCGCGATACTCTCGTGGACTTGGAATACTGGCAGGTCGAAAAAGATCTTGGCGTAGCGTAAGGCCCAAAAAAAAGCCAACCGATATCGTTGAACCTCTTTGCTGAGTCTGATTACAGGCTTAGCAACGGGGTTTTTCGTTTTGTTCTAAGCTGTTTTTTTAGCCTCTGAAATAAAGGCTTTGACCAAGGCGGTATCCTTGATGCCAGGACTAGATTCCACTCCTCCTGCCACATCCACAGCCCAAGGGTGAACTTTTTCGATGGCTTGGGCGACGTTTAAGGGAGTCAATCCTCCAGCCAGCACGTATTGGAGTGAAGGGGAATTGGCGATGAAGTCTCGAATCAGTCCCCAATCGGCAACCTCACCTGTGCCCCCGTATCCATCAGGAGACCAAGCGTCCAGTAAGACCTGAGGTGCTGAAAATTGAAGGGAATGCGAGAGCGTGGCTGCATCCCGTGCACGAACGGCTTTCATCCAGCGAGAAACGCCGAGCGACTCGCACTGCAATGGGGTTTCATCCCCGTGGAATTGAATCATTTCAAAGCATCCGGAATCCCATAGTTCCTTAACGAGGTTGGGAGATGCATTGACGACAACGGCGACTCTGTCTGCGGCGCCTTTGAGGTTCGCGATCCAGCGGAGAGAGGTGGATGGGTCGATGTAACGTTTTGATCCAGAATAAAAATTAAAACCTAAAGCGTCAGCCCCAGCATTAGCGCACATCAAGGCGTCAGCCTCACTTGTGATGCCACAGACTTTAACCCGAGGCGAAGGGTGTTCAAATAACCTCATTCCACCAAGCGGGCTTTCGCTTTTTTCATGGATGGGTGGTGGGTGATCGTGTGAACGCGTCCGTCGCTGGAGCGGAAAAATAAACTGAGCAGCCAACTCGTAAGGCTGATGATGATTGCACCGAAGAAAGCACTCCAGAATCCATCGACGCGAAAATCTGGGATCATTTGCGACACAAATAGCAGCAGAAGTGCATTAACCACAAATATAAACATTCCCATCGTCACGATGATGAACGGCATACTTAGAAGAAGTAAGACTGGTCGAACGAAGGCATTGACGATGCCTAAAAGGAGTGAGGCGCCAGCTAAAGCACCCACGCTGGAGCAGGAAATGCCTGGAATCAGCTTCACTGCAACGTAGACGGCAACCGTGGTTACTAGCCAACGAAGGATAAAAGCACTCATAAGGCCATAATACTACGGAGTGATAAATTTTGAAGAATTATTTTGCATATTTGCTCGGAGAGTTTCATAGATTGAGGCATGAGTGCAACAAAGCCTTCCAAATCAGTCAAAGCCAAGCCCGCTTCCAGTTCGGCGAAACCAATCAAAGCAGCGAAACCGGTTAAAAAACCCGCTGCCAAAAAACGATCTGATGAAGAAACTCCGATGCTCTTTAAGAGCTTGGAGAAAACAGAAGTTAAGCCCAAGGCCAAGCCAGTCAAAAAAGCGGCAGTTAAATCTGTCGCGCCGAAAAAGCCCACCCGTTCTGCGGCTAAAGTGGCTCCTGCAAAAGGGATCACGACTGAGATTCAGATCGTGATATCCAATGAAAGTATCGCGACTCGCGCCTATTATATTTCCGAGCGTCGACAAGCCATGGGCTGGCCGGGGGATTCGGACACCGACTGGTTGGAAGCGTTGAGTCAACTGACTGCTGAGGCGAAGCGCAGGAAGGCCTAAGCCTAGATCCTTTTTCTAAATCCTCGATCAGCTAGGGGTTCGAGGTATTTTGCTCACGATGACAACCGCTGAAAGGCTGCAATATTTTTTAACTCGTAAGCCGGATATCGCGTCTGCCGCTTTTGTGGCGGCTGATGCCAAGATCATCGGGGATGTGAGACTCGGGAAGGACTCGAGCGTTTTTTACGGTGCCGTCCTTCGTGGTGATATCGAGTCGATCCACATCGGGGAGGCGACCAATATACAAGACGGATGCATCATTCATCTCGCGGATGACCTGGGAGCTCGAGTGGGGGCTTGGTGCACGATTGGACATGCCGCCATTATTCATGCCTGCACGGTGGGTGACGAGTGTCTGGTTGGAATGAAGGCGGTGATTCTGGATGGAGCTGAAATTGGCGATCAATGCCTCATTGCCGCTGGGGCCTTGGTGACGCAACGTATGAAAATTCCACCCCGCTCGATGGTGATGGGAACGCCGGCGAAGGTGGTGCGTACGTTGAATGCGGCCGAGATCGTCGCTTTGCGGGAAAGTGCCGAAAAATATAAGATCGTCGCAGCCGCGCATGCGGCCCTTCAAAAGTAGTCGATGCCAGTTAATGTGATTGTGAAGGAGCGAAAATCTTCGCACCCTGCAGACCATTAATGAATCTTCCTAACAAACTCACGGTTGCGCGCCTGTTTTTGACGATTGTTTTTGTCATCTGTTTCGCGCTTCCTTTTCCTGGTTGTTTCTCTGTGGCTTTCGGGATCTTCCTTGTAGCAGCTCTTACCGACTACCTCGATGGAGAAATCGCTCGGCGTGGGAACCTCATTACTGATTTCGGTAAGCTCATGGATCCGCTTGCAGACAAAATCCTGACAGCCGCAGCATTTATCAGCCTCGCCAAATTCGATGCCATGCCAGCATGGGCGTTGATTTTGATTATCAGTCGTGAATTTCTCATCACCGGGCTTCGCTCTTTAGCTTTAACAAAGGGAATCGTTCTTCCCGCTGAGAAGCTCGGTAAACACAAGACGACATGGCAGATGATAACGATCATCTATTTTCTCGCCCTTCTATCGCTTAAGGAACTGCTCGCTGTTCCATGGAGCACTCAAGCGTGGAAATTTGGAACGCATGTGCTGGTTCCCGTGATGGTCAGCCTCACTGTCTATTCTGGAATCGCTTATCTGCAAAAAAATCGGAGCATTCTCGTGACTCGTTGAGAGCTTCCGCGTGAGGAAGAAATAGCAGCGGGCCTATTCCGGCGAGGAGTTCCAGAAATGCTCGAAGGCTTCCGTCCAGTTTCTTGACTCGACTCGCACTCGCGCAGCCTTACCCATATTAAGTCGAAGGGTGGAATCATTCGCTAACGTGCAAATGGCTTCGGCCAGTTCGGCGGCATCGTGGCCTTTGGTGATGAGGCCGTCCGTTCCGTGCTCGACGAGATCTCTTGGGCCGCCGATATCCGAAACAATCACGGGCAACCCGCTTGATTGAGCCTCGAGGATCACGTTTCCAAAGGTATCTGTGGTGCTTGGGAAGACAAAGAAATCTGCCGACGCATAAGCGCGAGCGAGATCCTCCCCATCGAGATAGCCCGTGAAAATCGCATTAGGGAGGAGTTTTTTCATCTCGGCCATGTAGGGACCATCGCCGACGAAGATGGGGCGCACAGGAACCTTTGAGCCCCTCAATCTGCTGGCTACTGTAACAATGAGATCGAGGTTTTTTTCCTTCGAGATTCGTCCAACGAAAAGCATGCCCAGTTCTCCTTCACCAAGGCCTCTGGCTCTCCAGAAGGTGTGGTCGCGCCGAGAGGGGTGGAATAGATGGGAATCCAAGCCGCGCGGAAGAATGCGCAATTGTTCGCGGGGAATGCCTCGGTCGATCCAGCATTTTCGGTAGTCCTCGGAGTTCACATAAATCACGTCGAGTTGGCTGTAGAACCAATGCATGAAGTTCCAAGTGAGCGTTTCCATGAAGGAATCGTCGGTGAGGATTCGAACGTATTGAGGGAAGTCGGTGTGGTAGATGCCGACGACCCGGATGCCGAGGGACTTTGCTGCTGCTAGGGCGCTCAGGCCGGTTGGTCCTGGCGTGCTGATGATCACCTCGGTGAAGCCACCCTGTTCGAGATAGTCGAAAATTTGAAGCACGGGAGGGAAGCTGAGGCGTTGCAGTTCATACTCGGGAAGTTCGAACTCGCCAATGGGTTCGAAGTTTTTGAGGGGCACCCCGTGGTCGGCAACTTCAGAGCGACAGGTGATAATTGTGATGTCGTGCCCCGACGCCACGCCTGCGGCGGTCATCTTTCGGATCGTGGTCGCAACCCCATTGACGTCATCCAGAGTATCAGTGAACCATGCGCGACGGGTGTTTTTGAGAGGAGTTGGGATTTCGCCGATCAAAGTCAGAGAGGTCTCGCGTAACCACTCGCGGCGAGGAAGACGAAAAGCGTGAATGTAGGGGCTCAGGAGAGCGACAATCGGGGCGAGTGGAATGATCGTCTGAATGCTCTCCAGAAACTTTCCTCGAGAAATCTGCTGGATGAAATCCGTGACGAAGCGGTAGCCGATTTTGCTGGCGATGAGGTTCGCCATGAGGAAGGCACGGCGTTCCGCTTCCTCTACACCCATGGTTTCGCGGGCCATGGAGGACTTGAGGTCGGGGTGGTTTAGGGCGTCGGAGAGTTGCTTCCATAGGGAGATGTTTCCACCTTTGGCGAGATCGAAGATCTTTCCGGTGATAATCCCTTGGGCCAAAAATCCAAACTTGTCCATGGCCGAGAACTCCGTGGGATTCCTACCTTCCATGAAGCGGGAGGTGATCTTTTCCAACAGACTCATGGTCGGATCGCCTGGACTTAATGGGAGTCGCGCCTTCGCGAATTCAAATGCGGTGCTGTAGGTGCTATGGGCCATCGCGAGTGGGGTCCCAGCTTTACCGCCGGCGGTGCATCGTCCCTCACGAATGTTTTGCAAAAACTCTTCCGCGTTCTTGCTGGATGACGTCTCTGTGTACGCGGATCCGGGATGAGTGCGGCCATGGTCGTCCGAACCTCCGGTAAAACTCTTTTTCCAAGCCTCTTCATGAGTCGGGGCGATACCCGTGCGGGTGCTGAAAATCTCGATGTCGCGGGGGGTGAGTCCTCCAAGTAGTTGTTGCGCGGTTTGGCTGAGGAGTTGGCAATAGCGTCCGTTCAATCCCTCAAAATGACGGAACAGAAGGATGAGCTTTTGAAGATGGAGGGCCGTGAGTTTGCCGTTCACACTATGGAACGGGTGTGCCACGGAGTGGGCTATATTTTCTGTAAAGAGGTATTCGCGAAGGTCAAAAATGTTTTTTCGTGCCTCTTGGATCGTGCGGTGCTGGGACTCTGTGATCCCCCAAGTGAGAACGTGGATGCGGCATTCATCGTCGGGAAAGTGGGTGCTCACTTCCT
>Ga0209550_10005725_pt1 | contig 11616 bp, 8 predicted proteins | sample LauGreSuBDMM15SN_2_FD_187567 | JGI IMG/M metagenome (GOLD analysis project Ga0209550, IMG submission 187567) | Freshwater lake microbial communities from Lake Michigan, USA - Su13.BD.MM15.SN (SPAdes) (version 5) | ecosystem: Environmental > Aquatic > Freshwater > Lake | place: Lake Michigan, USA... | reverse complement strand
CGCTAGTAGGAACCCCTATTGTAGGCTCGATGATTTGGTCCCAACAATTAATTACATTTATTTTGTTTTTTTCAATTTGATCGGATGATGTGCAAACCTGAAAAGAGAAATCCTGTGCGTCCAACATTTTTTTACAATGTAAAATCGCTTTACTTGATCCATAAATTATCGGGGTAAATTCTTCCAACACGCGCAGGTCATTCAGCGCTTTAATTATTACTTCCGGTCCAATTCCGTTAATGTCTCCAATAGAAATCCCAACCCTTATTTGTTGATTTTTTGGTGTGTCTTTTTCCATCAGTTTAATAGTTTTTTAAAAATTGATATAGAAGTCTAACGCCATAACCCGTTCCAGAAACACCTTTATAGTTTTCTTTCGCGTCCAGCCAAGTTGGTCCAGCAACGTCCATATGAACGTATGGTGCTTTAACAAAGGTTTCTAGAAACTTGCCGGCAGAAATCATCCCTCCATTGGGGCCACCAATGTTTTTTAGGTCCGCTATTTTTGATTTCATATCTTCTTTATATTCATCCCAAAAAGGAAAGCGAACAACGCGCTCATGCGTTTGCACTCCTGCCTTTTCAAGCTTATTGAAAACCTCATCTTTTGCATTTCCCATCACAATTGCGGCGTGGGTCCCAATCGCTCGAACAGCGGCGCCAGTAAGAGTTGCTGCATCTATAACCAATTCGGGATTATATTTTTCTGAGTAAGAAAGCGCGTCAGCAAGAATCATTCTTCCTTCCGCGTCCGTATTCAAAACCTCCACCGTTGTTCCGTTAAACATCGTTATGACATCTCCTGGTGTATAGGCGTTCATTCCTGGGCGATTGTCCGTTGCGGGAACAAGAGCCACGATGTGCAGTTTTAATTTTTGTTTTGCCGCCAAACAAATCGCTCCAATAACAGCGGCCGCTCCTGCCATGTCACTTTTCATGCAGTCCATGGAGCCCGGTGTTGGCTTCAAACTTAAGCCCCCAGTATCATACACAACCCCTTTTCCAATTAATATTATTGGCTTTTTGTTTTTGTGGCCCTCGGGTTTATATTCGGCAATAGTAAATGTTGGTGGGTCGATTGAACCTTTGTTAACAGAGAGTAAGCCCCCCATTTTCAAGGCCTCAATTTTAGATTTTTCTAAAATATCAACCCTCACCCCAATTGGCGACAGCAATTCACTTATCTGTTGAGCAAACTGCTCCGCATTTAAATGAGAAACCGGTAAGTTCACCATGTCTCTAGCCCAAAAAACTGTATCAACTATATTAACTAGTTCCGCCGAGAGTGATGAGTTAATTTCCACCGGATAATAAACGCAGTTAAATTTCACCTTTAGCGAAGGTTTTTTCGTCATAAAGCGATCAAAAAGATAAGACGAAAGTAGCAGTCCTTCTAGCAATGGCAACAAGTTGGATTTTGCCCCATCAATTTCCACCTCTGTGACTTTGTCTTTTAAAAAATGAAAGATGTCGTGGCCAATAATACGTAAAGCCTCATCACTCATTTCAGTGTCATTAACAAGGATGTTAATTCCTTTTTCGTTTTTTAAAAACGCCCATGACTCACCGCTTTCTATTAATTCATCTGCTAAAAACTTGTCCAAGCCAGTCCCTTTAGCGGTTTTTTTCGCGTTCTGAATCAGAATAATCGTTTTGCATTTTTTTTTGTTATTTCTTTCTTTTAAAAGCACGTTCAATAAAATTAGATGTCAAAGTTAGTTAACATTCTCATCAAAGGACACAAAAGACAAGTCATTTGTGTTTTTTAAAAAATTATTTATTAGCACTGGGACAGGATACTGAAACAATTCATTTCTTGGGATGCGCAGCAAAGCACTTGTCTTCTTTTCTATTTCTAAACTCGCTTTAAAACAAAGAAAAACAGCTGTTATGCGTTGGTGAGATAAAACATGATTAATTTCTAAAGATTGGTACACTAGCTCGTTTTTATATCTTTCAATATAATCAAGCTGGTCTTTTTTCTCTGCAAATTCCTCCAAGGGAAATTCATACAGCCCCTGCCAAATGTCTTTTCCCGTTCGTTTTTGAATAAATGTATCATTGCCGAGGGCAAAAATTTTATAAACAAAAAATCGGTGTTTCGTTTTTGTTTTTTTTAATTTAACTGGTCGCTGACTAACGGTTCCATTTGCTTTTGAAGCACACAGATGCAATAAAACACAATTATTACAATCGGGGTTTTGCGGGGTGCATTGAAGAGCGCCAAATTCCATGATCGCTTGGTTAAAAATTGCCGGGTTCTTTCTGTCCAATAATGCTGCAGCTAAAATTTTGAACTCCCTTTTTCCCGCACTCGAATCAATGGGTGTTTCAACATCAAAAAGCCTACTCAATACCCGAAAGACATTTCCGTCGACTACCGCTACTTGTTCATCAAAAGAGAAAGATGCAATTGCAGCTGCAGTATATTCCCCTACACCTTTCAACTTAATAATATCAGTGTAAAGAGTAGGGAAAGCGCCCCTATAATTATTTTCAAGCTCTTTTGCTGTTGCCAACATATTCCTCGCCCTTGAATAATATCCAAGCCCTTGCCACAGACGCAGGACATCATCTTCATTTGCATTAGAAAGACTTTTCAATGTTGGGTATGACTCAATAAATTTTAGGTAATAAGGAAGTCCTTGATTTACGCGAGTTTGTTGTAATAAAATCTCGCTCAACCAAATTTTGTAGGGGTCTTTCGTTTTTCGCCAGGGCAAATCACGTTTGTTTATTTGATACCATGAAATTAAAACACCTTGATAATTAACCATTTAATTGTTTCTTTTTTTTTTTTTTAAAAAAAGTGTCTTTTAAATTAATAACTAATTTATTTTTGTACCCAAAACTACTCATTGTTAAATTTATAAAACAAAAAATTATTATGACCAAAGCAGATATTGTAACTGAAATTGCTACTCAAACAGGATTAGAAAAAGCAGAAGTATTAAGAGCGGTAGAAGCGTTTATGACTTCTATTAAATCTTCACTTACAAGTGGAAAAAACGTTTATTTAAGAGGTTTTGGTAGCTTTGTTGTTAAGGAAAGGGCACAAAAGACGGGAAGAAACATTTCAAAAAACACGACCATAATCATACCAGCACATAACGTTCCTACTTTCAAAGCATCGAAAACATTTGTTGAGCAAGTTAAAAAGGAGCTTGCAATTGGGTAATCTCTTTTTGAAAATATAAAAAAATAACTTACCTTTGCAATCCGTTTTAAAAATCTATCACATTTTAAAACGTTTAAAAATTAAATTCAACACGATAAACTTTATAATATGCCAAGCGGTAAGAAGAGAAAAAGACATAAAATGGCGACGCACAAGCGTAAGAAACGATTAAGAAAAAATCGTCATAAAAAGAAAAAATAAGCTTACCATTTAAATAATGAAAGCTCAACATTAAAAGGTTGGGCTTTCATTATTTTACATAAAAAATTCACTGTGGGCTTTGAACTAGTAGTAGACGCAAGAACTAACGGAGTTTGGTTAGCCTTGCTTCGAGATAGTAAATTAATAGAACTTCATGAAGAGCGAGGAAATTCAGACTTTGCTGTTGGTGACGTCTATTTAGGAAAAATCCGCAGACTTTCCCCCAGTTTAAACGCCGCATTTGTAGATGTTGGCCATGACAAAGATGCTTTTTTACATTATTTGGACCTTGGGCAACAGTTTAACTCATTAAACAAATTCACCAAAGACACGATGCGGAATAAGCAAAGTGTGCATGATTTACGGTATTTTAAACTAGAGAAAGAAATAGAGAAGTCCGGCAAGATTGATGCGGTTCTATCCTCATCACAATCTATACTGGTTCAAATCGCAAAGGAGCCCATTTCAACAAAAGGCCCTCGGCTTTCTTCTGAAATAACATTGGCCGGTCGTTACCTAGTTTTAGCTCCCTTCTCTAATAAAATTTCGATTTCTCAAAAAATCAAAGAGCCGGAAGAGCGGAAGCGTCTTAAAGACTTAATGGAAAGGATTATACCCAAGAATTTTGGTGTTATCATTCGAACGGTTGCAGAAAATAGACTTACCGAAGATTTAGAGCAAGACCTGAATGATTTGTTGGAAAAGTGGCAAAAGATTCATTCAAATACAAAAGGATCAGATGCCCCGAAACGCGTTTTAGGCGAACTAAACACAACTACATCCATACTTAGGGACTTGCTTAACGGGGACTTTACAAACATTTATGTAAATGACCCAAAAATGTTTTCCGAAATGAAAACGTATATAATGGGCATCTCGCCTGGTAAAGAAGAAATTCTAAAAGCATACGATTCAAAAATTCCTATTTTCGAAAAGTTTGGAGTAAATAAGCAAATAAAAACCCTATTTGGAAAGAAAGTCCCTATGCCTAGCGGTGGCTATTTGATTATTGAACATACAGAGGCGATGCATGTTATTGACGTTAATAGCGGCAATAGAAAGGGGGCTGACGGACAAGAAAACAATGCTTTAGGAACGAATCTTGAAGCGGCTGCAGAAGTAGCGCGTGTTCTTCAATTGCGTGACATGGGCGGTATCATTTGTGTCGATTTTATCGATATGCACGAGAAAGAAAACAATCGGGTTCTATTTGAAAAGATGAAGGAGTTCATGCGTTCAGATCGTGCGAAACACAATATTATTCCACCTTCAAAGTTTGGAATTATTGAAATTACTCGGCAACGTGTTCGTCCTCAAACGGAGATAAAAACAGCTGAAGCATGTCCAACATGTAGTGGAACGGGCGAAATACAGGCAAGTATTTTATTTGCCGAGGAAATTGAAGCCAATCTAAAATTCTTGGTTTTAGACCAAAAAGTTAGCGGTGTGTCACTACAAGTTCATCCATACCTTGAGGGGTATTTCAAAAAGGGTGGATTTTTACGCTCTAAGCAATGGGCGTGGTACTTTAAATTTAAAAAGTGGATCCCTGTTATTGGGGTAAGCTCCTTAAATTTATTAGATTATTCTTTTGTAGACAAAGAACACGAAGAAATCCCTTTATAAAATGCCTAGTTCTTCCGCCTTATTCATGTCGGAAAAAATTAAAATGGAGCGTTTTTGCGCCTATGAAGATCGATGTGTATTTCAACTACGCAAAAAGCTGCTTACTTCATTGCTTCCTGAAGAAGAAAAAGAGTTGCTGATTTCTGACCTTATTAAGAATCGTTTTTTAGATGATTTCCGCTTTGCTTGTTCCTATGTTAGTGGGAAATCCCGTATAAAGAAATGGGGAACACATAAAATTTATCGTGGCTTGAAATCTTATCAAATTAATGCTGATTTGATCTCATTAGCCATGAAAGAAATTGTTTTAGATGATTATTTGGGCACCCTGAAAGAATTAATCGAGCGAAAAAAAATACTCTTATCGGCTATACAGGACCCCTATAAAAAGAAAGTGAAAATAATCCGTTATTTAACCGGAAAGGGTTACTCCTTAACAGATATCTATCGATCTGGTATAGAGGAAGATTAATCCAAAAGTGAAACCTCTATAACATCTCCAAGTTTTTGGATTTTTATCCTTCCCATTTTCACAAGATTTTTTGTAGTCGCATCCCAGGCTTTGTTGCTCATTTCCACTTTCGCGCGTAATTCAAGGATATTAATCGGATTCTCTTTCTCCAAAATAGCGCAGACTTGTTTCTCGGATTCAGAAAGTTGTTCCTGGTGAGAAGTAGATTCAACCCTCATTTGAGGAAAAAACAATACTTCTTGAATCGATGGGTTATTCGTTAACAACATCACAAACCGATCAATTCCTATACCCATTCCAGATGTAGGGGGCATCCCATACTCCAGTGCCCTTAAAAAATCTTGGTCAATGAACATGGCTTCATCGTCGCCTTTTTCGGAAAGCGTCATTTGCTCTTCAAATCGTTCGCGTTGATCTATTGGGTCATTTAATTCGGAATAAGCATTTGCTATTTCTTTCCCATTAATCATTAACTCAAATCGCTCTGTTAATTCTGGATTGTCTCTGTGCTTTTTGCATAACGGGGACATTTCAATTGGATAATCAGTAATAAAAACAGGTTGTATATAGTTCGCCTCACATTTTTCTCCGAACAACTCATCAATTAGTTTTCCTTTGCCCATTGAAGCGTCGGTGCTAATTCCATTTTTTGCACAAGCGTCACGCAATTCATCTTCCGTTTTTCCATATATATCAAAGCCTGTAAATTCAATGATCGCATCCCGCATTGTAATTCTTTTAAAGGGAGCTTTAAGCGATATTTTATTTTGACCTACTGTAATTTCTGTGGTGCCGCAAACATCTAAGGCAACACGCTCAATCATCCTTTCAGTAAAGTCCATCATCCAGTTATAGTCTTTGTAAGCCACATAAATTTCTAACATGGTAAACTCCGTATTGTGCGTCCGGTCTAGCCCCTCATTTCGAAAGTCTTTCGCGAATTCAAAAACGCCATCAAAACCTCCCACAATAAGCCTTTTCAAATAGAGTTCATTGGCAATTCTCAAATACAAAGGCATGTCTAAGGCGTTGTGATGCGTAATAAATGGCCTCGCAGCTGCACCACCAGGAATAGGTTGAAGAATAGGGGTTTCAACCTCTAGGTAATTGAATTCCTCAAAAAACCGGCGCATAGACGTAATGGCCTTAGACCTTTTAATAAAGGTCTCTTTGACCTGTGGATTTACTAACAAATCAACATAACGTTGGCGATATCTGAGTTCTGGATCTGTAAAAGCATCGTGTAACCGTCCATCTGCATCTGTTTTAGGAAATGGAAGTGGTTTTAAAGATTTGCTTAAAAGAACTAATTCTTTTACGTGAACACTTTCCTCTCCAACCTGCGTAATAAATAGGACGCCCTTAACACCTATAATATCGCCTAAATCTAAATATCGCTTAAACAAATCATTGTAAAGTGATTTGTCTTCATTTGGACACAATTCGTCTCTATTGATATACAACTGTATTCTCCCACTAGCGTCTTGGAGTTCAACAAAGGATGCTTTTCCCATAATTCGCTGGCTCATCATTCTTCCTGCCAAGCAAACTGCTTTTCCCTCCTCGAAATTTTCTTTAATTTCTGAGGCATAAATAGAAACAGGATACATGTCTGCTGGAAATGGGTTAATTCCCATTTCAATAATTTTAATTAATGATTCCCGACGTTGAATTTCTTGTTCGGAAAGATGTTGATTACTCATAGTGGTAAAAGTGTTGTTAGAGAATTATATCCCATAAATTAGCATGCCTATAGTAAAGTAAATAAATAAACCTACCACATCATTTAGGGTTGTAATAAATGGCCCTGTGGCAATTGCTGGGTCTATTTTATATTTGTGTAAAACGAGGGGGATAATTGTCCCTATTGTTGATGCAAATACAATTACGGTTAATAAAGAAATACTTACGACCATTCCTAGTTTTGTATCTCCGAAAACCAGGGCAAAGCAGAACAAGATAGTAGAAAGTAATATGCCATTCAACAAACCTATTAAAGTCTCTTTTAAAATTCTCTTGACAGCGTCATCCAATAGCTTATTTCCTCGGGCCAAAGACTGAACAACAATAGCAGATGCCTGCACGCCAACATTTCCTCCCATTGCCGTAATTAAGGGAATAAAAAACGCGAGTGCGGGCAACTTTGTTATCCCTCCTTCGAAGCCAGATAAAACCTGTGCTCCAAAGCCCCCTCCGATTAGTCCAATAATTAGCCAGGGCAGGCGCCTTCCAGAAATCTTCCAAATACTTGCATCTTTTTCCAGTGGTTCAGAAATACCCGTTGCAAATTGGAAATCGCTATCCGCCCCGTCTTTAATATAATCTACCACATCATCTAGGGTAATTCTCCCGACGAGTTTTTTTTGATAATCAACAACAGGCACAGATACCAGGTCATATTTTTCCATAACATCCGCAACTTCTTCAACAGAATCACTTGTTTTAACGAAAATAATATTTTTAAACTGGTATAAATCTTCTATTGTAGCGTTAGGTCCTGCAAATAATATTCGTTTTAAAGACAGCACGCCAACCAATTGATCCATGGAGTTAACAACAAAGATGTTGTAAACCTTTTCAACGTCCGCGGCTTGTTTTCTCAGTTCAATAAGCGCTCTTTTAACTGGCCAATCAACATGTGCCTGAAAAAATTCTTTCTGCATTAAACCACCAGCAGTGTTTTCATCATAATTCAATAAATCAACAATATCTTCTGCGGCCTCATCCTCCATCTGAGAAATAACCTCTTGAATTTGAGCTTTTGAAAATTCACCAAGGATATCCGCAGCGTCATCTGAATCAAGCTTTTCTAACTGATCTGCAATTTGTTTGGTTGACAATGATGCTATAAAACGGTCTCTTACCTCTTCCTCAAGCTCCATTAAGATATCGGCCTGCGTATCTTCGTCAACTAAAAAATAAATATATTTTGCCTCATCATTCGATAACTTATCTACTATTTCCGCGATATCAGCATAGTGCAATTCTAGGACGTTAGTCATTAACCAAGAGGCGTCTCTCGCTTCGATTTTATTGCGAACAATTCCCAGAAAGTCTTTTGTCAGTTCAAAACGCATCTATCCTTTATATTTTCACAAAGGTATGGAAAGAGTTTTTGAAATAAAAGGCGGGCGGGGTTTAAAGATTAATCGTGACAAAGCCCTTGCACAATATGAAATAAATCATGTGCCTCTTTTATCTTTTTTATTAAAATAGCATCCTTTGCCCCTTTTTCTACCAACTCATTGACCTCTTCACATTTGTTTTCCAGATTTTGAAGTCCCTCTAGAATTAATTTCGAGTCAAGCGACTTCGGTGGACGCGATTCTTTTAGCAAAATTGACTTGGCCAATAATTCGCCGCTTCTATTTCGGAGTGGTACTAAATCTCCGCTTTCTGATGGGTGAAATGTTTGCGCCATTGCCTTATGAAAGTCCTTCATTGCTGGCCAATTATCTTTCTCTAATTCTATCAACAAAGAATCGTTGATTGCTATCGAATATTTTTTTGATACTACTCCCCAATCAATCAATGACCAAACCGCAGAGAGATAATCCATTCGTTTGTTTTGATAATTCAAATAATACGCGTGTTCCCACACATCAATTGCGACAATCGGGATGCCCCGGTCTTTTGTAATGTCCATTATTGGATTATCTTGATTTGGGGTACTTGTCACCATTAGCTTTTTTTCCGGGGTAACCGTTAGCCAAGCCCAACCGGACCCAAATCTTGCTACAGCCGCAGCAGAAATTAATTTTTTCAAACTGTCCATCGTGCCAAAATCTCTATTAATCGCAGATGATAATTCATCTGAAATTACACCCTGAGTAGCAGGTGGAGCTAAAATCTCCCAAAACATAGAATGATTATAGTGGCCGCCGGAATTGTTTCTTACGACGTCAGATCGGAAACTCGCGTAAAACATTAAATCAACAAGAGACTGGCCTTCCATTTTCGTTCCTTTAACCGCCGTGTTGAGATTGTTTACATACGCTTGATGGTGTTTTTTGTGGTGAATCTCCATCGTTAATGCGTCTATTTGTGGAGCGTAATCGCCATAAGCATACGGCAAATTAGGAAGAGTGAATGATTGAGAAAAGCTCGTGTTCGTTATCAAAAGTATACTCAAACAGATTAATACGATTTTCATAAGGGCGTGTTTTCGTTAAAATTACTGAAGATAGCGGAATTATATGCCTTTGCCCAAAACTTATTCTTGACGTAAGACAAGAATATTGTGTTATTCTTGTTATTTTTGGGCTCCTAATTCCGTGGAAATGCCTAATAATTATAAAGAATATACTGGATTAAATTTGCCAATTATTGCTGCTGAAATCTTGCAAGATTGGGATGAAAAGTTGCTCTTTGAATTATCTGTTTCTAGGCGTGAAAACTGCCCGCCTTTTGTGTTTTATGAAGGCCCCCCATCAGCCAATGGTTTGCCAGGCATCCACCATGTTATGGGCAGAGCGATCAAAGATATTTTTTGTAGGTATAAAACACTAAAGGGATTTCAAGTAAAAAGAAAAGCTGGATGGGACACACACGGATTGCCCGTTGAGCTTGGCGTTGAAAAAGAACTTGGAATTACCAAAGAAGATATCGGCAAAACAATTAGCGTAGATGAGTATAACCAGGCTTGTAAAAATGCCGTGATGCGTTATACCGATATTTGGAATGACCTGACCACTAAAATGGGCTATTGGGTTGACAAAGAAGACCCCTACATTACCTACGAAACGAAATACATGGAGTCGGTTTGGTGGCTAATTGGCGAATTGTATAAGAAAGACTTAATGTACAAGGGCTATACAATACAGCCGTATTCACCAAAAGCCGGAACGGGACTTTCTTCACACGAATTGAATCAGCCTGGCTGCTACAAAGACGTGAAGGACACCTCTGTTGTTGCTATGTTCAAGGTTAAGAGAAATCAGGAAAATGTGTTTGATTCTTTTCTGAAAGCAAATGAGGAACTGTTTTTGTTAGCTTGGACAACCACTCCTTGGACATTGCCCTCCAATACAGCGCTTGCTGTTGGTGAAAACATAGCGTATTGCCTTGTTTCAACTTATAATCAATACACCTATCAACCAATATTAGTCGTTCTTGCGAAAAACCTCGTTACTTATCAGTTTGGAAAAGGATTTCATTTGGTTGAAGACCTAGATGCTTTCGATAAATATGTTCCCGGGGATAAATCTGTTCCTTATTTCCTCTTAGAGAATTGTCTTGGCAAGGAATTAATCGGGCTGCAGTACGAACAACTTCTCCCCTATTGCTTGCCTGCTGAAAATCCAGCAAATGCTTTTCGGGTAATCGGCGGTGATTTTGTTACAACGGAAGATGGAACGGGTATTGTTCATTTAGCGCCGACTTTTGGTGCCGACGATGCTCGAGTGGCTGCAGCAGCAAAAATACCGGCGATGCTCGTTCGTGATGAAAATAACAACCTGGTGCCCCTAGTTGATTTACAAGGACGGTTTCGATCTGAAGTGACTGACTTTGCTGGCATGTACGTTAAAAATGAGTTTTACGAAGATACGGAAATGCCAGAGCGGTCTGTTGATGTTCAAATCGCTATTAAGTTAAAAGAAGAAAACAAGGCTTTTAAAGTTGAGAAGTATGAGCATAGCTATCCCCATTGTTGGCGTACAGACAAACCAATTTTATATTATCCTTTAGATTCTTGGTTTATTCGTGTTAGTGGGCAAAAAGAAAAAATGGTGGCATTAAACAACACCATTAACTGGAACCCAACAAGCACAGGACAAGGGCGCTTCGGAAAATGGTTGGAAAATGCGAATGATTGGAACCTTTCCCGCTCTAGATACTGGGGTATTCCTATCCCGATTTGGGCGACCGAAGACGGCAAAGAACGGCGATGTATCTCATCACTCTCTGAATTAAAAATGGCTTGTGAAGATGCCGTTGAAGCTGGAGTCATGAAAAGTAATCCATTGGCATCTTTCAATGAAAATGATATGTCCAAGGAAAATTATTCACAAATAGACCTACACAAGCATCATGTCGATAAAATAATTTTGGTTGCGAAGGACGGGGCGCCCATGAAACGAGAACTTGATCTGATTGACGTTTGGTTTGATTCGGGAGCAATGCCTTATGCTCAATGGCA
>Ga0209550_10005722_pt1 | contig 11623 bp, 18 predicted proteins | sample LauGreSuBDMM15SN_2_FD_187567 | JGI IMG/M metagenome (GOLD analysis project Ga0209550, IMG submission 187567) | Freshwater lake microbial communities from Lake Michigan, USA - Su13.BD.MM15.SN (SPAdes) (version 5) | ecosystem: Environmental > Aquatic > Freshwater > Lake | place: Lake Michigan... | reverse complement strand
GCAAATGCTGCTCGGTCTGAGTTACCAAAGAAGGCAACTTGAGTGGCAGTTGTTCCAGCACCGGATGCAATAAGATCCCAAGCCCAAGGGAAATACAGAGCGCTAGCGATAACAGTTGTAGATAAGTCAACGCGAACTAAACCTGCTTCGCTATCTACAAGGGTTGCAATGTAGGCATAACTATCTCTAAAGGCAATAGCAGTACAGGCAGCATCTCTAAAGAGAAGCGGTCCATACTGGACATCTCCAGTTGCGTCAGCAACGCCGACTCTAAAACCAGCACTTGTAGCAAGGACTGCATAGGTGCCAAGGTAAACATCAAAGTCATTGATACGTTCACCACTTGGCATATCAATAATTACTGTAGGTGTTAGTAACTCTGGAAAACCTAAAGCAGTTGAATTTACGGTATCTAAGCCAACCTTAAAGACAGATGATGAAGTTCCATTTGGATCATAGCCTGAGATATAGATAGCCTGTGGTCCTTCAGCAATACTTGACCATACCCAAGATGAGTTAGGATGGGTAAATAAAGCAGTAGGTAAAGCACCGCTACCGTGATTAGGATTTAATTCATAAATAGAAGGACCGATAGCAGCAATAAGGCGCTGTTTGACATAGCGGATTGTTGCACGAGTAGTGCTAGAAGCGTTATAAATTTCAGTATCGCTAGTAGTTCCAGCAAGGTTACCTCGGTGGACGTGACTTCCATTGATAAAGAAGTATTCTTTACCGTTAGTGGTAAGGCTATAGATAGTAGCTGCTGTGCCAGCCTGTGTATAAGTACTAGAAGTACCGCCAGTTGTAATCTTCTTGAGTGCTGTTCCATCGCTGACAATAATGCAGTCATTGGTGCCATCATTGACACCGATCATCTGAGCAGGGGCTGCACCTGCGTAAAACGAAGCAGTGTCATTGAGCAGAGTCGCTTGGCCTCTAGTCCAGACATCTATACCTTTAGATTCTGTGTATTGAAAGCGCAGAGACTCTTCTTGTATAGGCTCGAAATACTTAATCCCCGCTCCTAAGTGGAACGAGGATTGAGATCTAACCCACCAACCGGTGAGCGTCTGCTCACCAGGTTCACGCGTCTGGTCAATCTGTTGCTTGCGGTACTGCGCTGTTACTCGACGATATGGTTGTGTCTCAGAAGCTGCAACAAAAAACGGTAGCCCTGAAAAGGCTACGTCGTAAAACGTTCCGGTTTGAGTATAGTTAGTAGTTCCAGCAGGGTTGGAAAGTACATAGGGGATTCCTTCTGTAATATCAGAACCATAAGCCATTGCTACTCCTTAGTATATTTGTAATTCGGACTCGTCTACCGCATCATCTATTGACCGCGCTAGCGGAAAGATGTCTTCAGTTAGACAGTGCTGCAATTTCAACCCAAGAGGTTGTGTCTTCATCCCATTTATAAGACTTGCCATCAGTAGGCATTGGGGTTGGTGCTTGCCAGAATGAACCATTGCGAGTCCAAGATGGATAAGGCTGTGGTGTTATAAATATATCTTCATCAGGATTGTATGAATACCCAATTCCTGTGAATACTCCACGGATATTTCCGTTATAAGAAGTACGAACGCATTTCTGACCACGAAAATTTCCATACCATTTTTCAGTAGATAAACCTTCGATAAGTTCTGTCTCATCAATTCCTACAATAACTTCTGTAACAATATTGTTCTCATCCAAAAACGCATAATGTGCCATTATAACCAACTCACATTTCCAGTACCAGCGGTAATTGTTGTAACTTTATTCAAACCAACTGTTGCAGTTGAACCAGTTAGACCTGCACCTACAGTAATTGTGTAAGCACTTGGATAACTAAGTATTACAACTCCAGAACCACCACTTGTTGAAGCATTTTGGTTATTAGGTGGAGTTGAGTTTTCACCTGCACCAGAACCACCTGCGCCAGTATTTGCGGCTGGAGTATCTGCTGGTGGGTTTTGATATTGACTGTTAGTTCCATAGCCACCGTAAGCACGAGTTACAGAAGTGCCTGTAATGCTTGACGCTACACCAACGCCACCTGCATAAGAATAAGTTGTTGTGCTAGCAGAGGCATCACCACCTGCTCCACCACCGCCGCCGCCAAGACGGTCGCTTCCGTAAGCAGCATCGGATACACCAGCAGCGCCGTTATATCCTTGCGCTGGACTTGTTGATGGACTGTTACCAGTAGCACCAGGACCATAACCACCTGTACCACCATAATTACCATAACCACCACCGCCAGAGCCACCAGTTAAACCATTGTTGTAAAGGCCGCCGCCGCCGCCGCCGCCAGCAGAAGTTATAGTGTTGAAAACAGAATTACTGCCAGTATTGCCAGCAACACCACCAGATACACCAGCGCCACCTGCGCCAATGGTTACAGTGTAATTAGTGCTAGGAGTCAAAGTAGTTGTAGATGTTCTATAACCACCAGCACCACCGCCACCACCGTACATTGAACCACCAGAACCACCACCAGCGATGACTAAATATTCAGTGGTTAAAGGCCCGCGTGATGTTGCAGTAAATCCATAAGCCCTTGCAGATGTGCCACCTGCTGCTCCTAATATTGGACTCATAGATTACGCAAATTTCGTTTGGCTAGCAAAGACTGTATAGGTTGGTGTTGCTGCTGTCTTAACTACTGTATAGACATAGGCATCAACACTAGATGCGTTGCCTGCTGCTGGAGCAGTTCCGCCTTGCCACTTTGGAGTAACGGATGAACCATCAATTTGTACTGCGCTGTTGTAGTAAGCAGTTGCACCTTGTGTGACTAGGTGTGTAACAGTTATGGCATCGCCTACGGCTAAGATCGAACTAAGTGTTATGCCTGAAGTACCACGAATATTGAGCGTCCAGTTAGCAGAAGCGTTAGTTGTATAGTACAGAACTCCCTGAGTTGAGGCATCAAAGTTAACAGTTCCAGTTGCTGCTGTAGCAGATACTGTTGTGCGCTCTTCTGGTGCTACCAAAATGCTGCCTGTGTTTGTGCCACCGGTAATTGTTGGAGTCGCTATTGTTGCTGTGTTAATTGTTGGGCTAGTTAAAGTCTTGTTAGTTAGCGTATCTGTAGTTGCCTTACCTACCAAGGTATCGCTAGTTGTAGGAGGCAGGGTTAGCGTATTGGTACCAGCTACCGCACTTGCTTGAACGGTTGTAGTTCCAGATGTAGATCCGCTGAATCCAAAGGATGCTACAGGTGAGGAACTATTACGGAATAAGATTAAGTCAGATGATGTAAGCACGTGCTTGACTGATGCACCAGCGTTGTGAGTAATGCCAGATACTCCAGCAGTTCCTGTTCCTGCTTGACCTCGACTGATTGTAAAGGTATCACCAGAGACACCTGTTACGAAAACGATCTCTTCGTTAACAGTATCGTGGTCTATCGCAACAGTGAAGATATCTACGTTGCCAGGATCAAGGGTTATGCCACCAAGCAAGGCTGTAGCAGCAGCGACTGATGGAACTGTCATAGTAGTTGCAGTGGTATTTATTCCACTGTTGAGTGTTGTCTCAACGCTTATGGATGAATATTCTCTAGTCACGGGTCTGCCTTACTTTGTGTAGTGGATTCGGATTGGATATCTGTCTTGCAGTTTAAGCGCTTCTTCACTAAGTCTTTGTTGGTACAAGGCATAGATATAGCGGGATGAAGCCACACCTGCACTGCTTGAGATCTTGGTATCGTTTAGGTCAGCTTCTGCTGAACTCAGGTTGATACGACCAGCATCAAGGTATGAGAGCAACTTGTAAGATGCGCCAAGGATTGCTACCTCTGCAGATGAGGCAGGAAGTCCTGTTACATCGGCATAGTCATCTGTATTGCTATCTAAAGTATTAGGTTCAGTTGTGTAGTACACCTGCACTGTTCTACCAGGCTGTATATTTTCATAAATGTTTACTGTGTTTGTTGTATTAAATGTTGCAATGTTTGCCATTGGATCTGCACGCCAGCGGTTGATCGGTAGCCATTCAAGGCTTGAACCTGTTGTTTGCCAAGACATATACAGGATTGATTCGACATCATCAGGCAACGGATAGGTTGTTTGGCTTGCGTTAAAGGTAAAGGTAGTTGAGGCAACAGACCAAAGTTTAGGATAAAAGCTATTGATTACATCGTTGATAGCCTTCTTAATCATCAATCGCGGGAAGGTTGGAGCAAGGGTTACCTGTGCATACTGACTGTGAGGTGCAGGGGAAGTTCCCTGATAGCCTCGACCAAAGCCCGGAGCTGCGTTGAGCACGCTAGTTGACTGGTTAAAGTTATCAACCCAGATTAGTTCATCGTCTACTTCGATAATACCTTTAGCAAGGTTGGCAGATGAACCGATAGTCAAGGCCAGATCTGTTGTATTAACTGCTGCTGTCAGGTATGTGATTCTATCTTGACGCAAGGTATAGCCTGCTAGAGATGAGCGAACCTCATCAATCATTTCATTCAGTGTTGGCATTATTTCCTCTCATACCAGCCATCTCCCCATAGAGTTAGCAGTCTTGCAAAGTATTGCTCGTATTGTGGTGCAATAGCATCTAGTGAATACAACGCTACTGCTCTCTTATGTATTGCTACTGGGTCTAAATCTTTAACCCATTCTGTTGCTACTGCAAACTCCATTGCATTTCTGCAACGGTATCCAGTAACACCTTGTGGGTTAGTCTCTGTAAACGCTCCCCAGTCTGTGGTAATTGTCGGAGTTCCGCAGGCTTGCGCCTCGATTACCACATTACCAAAAGGTTCTATGTAAAGTGTTGGAGCGAATAGGGCAATAGCACCGCCCATTAACTTTGCTCGTTCTTCTGCGCCGACTGGCCCTACCCACTCACCATATTCAATCTTGGGTTTACCAGGACCGGCTAGGATAAGTTTAAGACCAAGTTCTTTGCAGACGTGCTGAGCAACAATGATGCCCTTGCGATCTACCATACGACCTACGTATAGGTAGTAGTCTTCTTTCTTTTCTTGCAGCGGGAACATCTCTGGTTCTAAGTAACCAGGTATTACCGCATCGTAGAAGTTGCCATCTACCTTTGTCGGATCCTTATACATTGCATAGATGCTGTGCATCCAAGCATAGGATTCAAAAACTTTGTACTTACTAAATACTCCACCGTAACCCACACCGAACTCGACGCTCATATGTTCTGGGTAAGCATCTGCGATAGGCTTCTGTGAATAGCCACCGATCAGACAGATAAAGTCTTTCTTCTTTAGGCGCTTGCCTAGTTCTTTAATTGCATTATTGTTAAAGATTTGCCAGTGTGGTAGTTCATTATCAAATGCAGCTTCGGTGTAGTGTTTGCCGTCTAGCGCATCTGCTTGCTGTTCTTTAGTGATGCAAGTGATTAACTCATCAACTGGTGCTTCGTTATCTTCACTAGCATAGAGGTAGACCGTATGGCCTAGACTCTTCATCATCATACAAAAGCGTCTTACCTTTTCGGTATAGGCACAGTTGACATAATCTTTAGTTGTTTGGGTATGTGGCAGGCTTATTACGTGGAATCTCATAGCCTTATTCTACAGGCAGATCCTCTGATTCAGCTTCCGCCGGCGCCTGATAGACAGGCTCGGCAATAGTCTCAATCTCTGTGCGGTTGGTTTCCGCGTATTCGCCCTGACCGCAGACATTGCACTTGGTAACAACCTGTGGGTCATTTTCCATACGGGTTTCAATGTACAAGTGACCGCAGCAGACTGAGTTGTATTCGTATCTAATAGCCATAATTACTCCTTAGTAGTATAAAAAGACAACGCCATCGCCGCCTGAACCTGCAAGTCCTAGTGTGGAACCTGCACCGCCACCGCCACCACCTGAACCACCGTTACCGCCAGCATTGCCAGAAGCGTTTGCACCAGCGCCAGTAAATCCTGCACCGCCGCCACCGCCACCAAAAGTAGTTCCTGTTCCAGTTGAACCTGTGCCACCAGCAAAGAAATCTCCAGTACCGCCAGCACCGCCAGTGCCAACACCTACTGTGCCTGCTGCTCCGCCGCCACCGCAAATAAGACCTTGACTACCAGCCGTTCCTGTTTGAGTTCCAGTTGCTGAGGCTGAACCACGACTACCACCAGATGAAACACCTGCTCCGCCTGCTGAGGTTGCACCAGCACCACCTGCATATCCAACTACTCCTGAACCTGCGGCTGGCGCTCCAGTATAAGAAATTGCTGATGTATTTCCAGTTCCAGATGTTGCACCTGCGGCTGGGCCGCCAGCGTTGCTATTTTGTCCACCTAAACCGCCACCAGCCATTACCATTCCATAAATTGATGAGCCACCAGCAGCACCAGCAGCAGAAGTTGAAGTTCCAGTTCCGCCTGAGCCAACGGTTACTGTGTTTGAAATATAAGTCCAACCAGCAGAATATCCACCTGCGCCACCTCCGCCGCCGCCACCTGTAGTCTGTGTGCTACCTGCTCCACCGCCACCAATTACGATTGCATAGACTCGATTGATACCAGTTGGGATTGTTACCGATGAAGTTCCTGTTGCAGAAATAGTTTGTTGCAACTTTAAGCCATAAGGCGTATCGCTAAAAGATGAATTGCTATAAATAGTTGCGCTCATAATAGTTCCATTCTAGTAGAAAAGATAAAGAATTCCTGCGCCACCAGCACCACCTGTATTCGCACCACCACCACCGCCACCACCGAGTCCACCTGCGCCGCCAGTTGAACCAGCCGCTATTCCGTCATTTCCGTTACCTGCAATGCCACCACCACCGCCGCCTGAACCTTGTCCACCAAAAGCAGCCGTTGAACCTGTACCACCTGTAGTTATTTGACCAGTAAGGATGTTAATGCCAGTACCACCAGTACCGCCAACGTTTGATGTAGCGTTTACTGCTCTACCACCACCGCCGCCTACTAAACCGTTACCACCTGTACCGCCAGTATTTAATGCACCACCTGATGTGGCGATTGAACCTGCACCACCACCTGAAATGCCATTGCCACCATTACCAGGCACTGCGCCAGTGCTTCTTCCACCACCGCCACCTGCGCCAGCACCATTATTTCCTGTTGCTCCAACGGCAGAACTTGAACCACCAGGAATACCATAATAATTAGTTGAACCAATACCACCACCAGTAGTGTTGTTACCACCGCCACCGCCACCGCCAAGCAATCCGTTAATACTATTTCCAGCGCCGCCACCACCTGCAATTACATTGCCATAGCGAGTGTAGCCACCTGATGCAGCAAATGCACCACCATTGCCAATAACACAACTAGATGTAGAAATAGTCCAGCCCCACGCAACACCACCTGCACCGCCACCACCTTGAGAACCACCACCGCCACCACCAACGCAGATTGCATATACAAAGTCAATCCCAGCAGGGATTGTTACCGATGTAGTTCCTGCCAAAATTGTTTGTCTTAAAAATAATCCGTATGGCAAATTAAAATGTGTGTTTACAAATGGAGTATATGTAGCACTTTGCATACCAGTAGATACTGGATTGCCTGCTTGTCCTTTGCGGTTTGGGTTCATTTATGATCTCCTAGTAAAACAAATAAAGTATTCCTGCGCCGCCGTTGCCAACAATTCCTAAACCATTATGTTGACCACCGCCACCACCGCCTAGACCGCCTGCGCCACCTGTACCACCTGTTACAGATTCACCATTACCTGCAACACCGCCACCGCCACCGCCTGCGCCGTTGGCGTTTGTACCAGTTGAACCTGTGCCGCCAGTTGTAACTGCCCCAGTCAAAATATTTATTCCATTACCGCCGTTGCCGCCAATACGAGTTCCAGTTGTTGTTCTTGCGCTACCGCCGCCACCACCTGCTAAACCATTACCGCCGTTACCGCCAGTATTTGTTCCTGCACCCGCGCCTGAAGATTGTCCACCGCCACCACTAGAAATACCATTACCGCCATTACCAGCAGCAGTGCCATTAGTTGTAGTAGAAACACCGCCACCGCCACCTGAACCATTATTTCCTGAAGTACCTCCAGGAATACCCCAATAGTTTGTGCCACCAGAGTTGTTGCCAGAACCACCACCTGCGCCAAGTGTTCCAACTGCTGCACCAGAACCACCACCACCTGCAATTATATTACCGTAGCGTGTATAACCACCTGCAACAGACCCAGCACCGACAGCACCTGCGCCAACAATGCAACTTGATGTTGCGATAGTCCAGCCCCAAGCGATACCACCAGCGCCGCCGCCGTTGGTGCCACCACCACCAACTGCAATAGCGTAAACAAAAGTCACACCTGTTGGGATAGTTACTGAAGTTGTACCAGCGTTGATAGTCTGTTGGAGTCGAAGTCCATAAGGCAAAATTAAAGATGTATTAGCATTAGGTGTATCTTCATCACCGCGCATTTGACCTGATACTGGACCAGCAACTTGACCTCTGCGTGACGGATTAGCCATCTATACACCTTGCGTGGTTCCATACTAAAATTAACAAAACAGTTACTAGATAAGCAGCAAGCCACTTCATTAGGAAATCCTGTTTACATAACCTGAAATCGTGATTACTGAGGCAGTTGCTGCAAAGGCTGCAACAGTCGAAGCAGTTGTGCCATCACCTGTCAACGGCAAGCCAGCAACGATTAGAACATCGCCTGACTGCGGGGCAAGGGTAATTGGCTTTGCGTGTTGTACTGCGCCAGTGCCACCGAATTGAACGGTTAGCAATACTGGTGAGGTTGAAGTGTTGTTGGCATATAGCCAGACTTCGTCAATGATTACAGCAGATGTGCCTGTTGTGTGGATAGTTGTACCAGTTGAGGCAGTTGCCACAACGGTAGTTGGCGCACCTGTTGATGAGCTAGATAAAAGCGTCTTTGTATATGTTGCCATTTATATTCCTATCCGAATACTTGCATTGAGATAACGGCCTGATCTGTGTCATAAATTGCATTAGCACCAGATACACCAGTCGGTCCTGTTGGTCCAGTTGCTCCAGTCGGACCTGTTGGTCCAGTAGCACCAGTAACGCCTGTAGGTCCAGTGGCACCAGTGGCACCTGTTGGCCCTGTAGCGCCAGTTGGACCTGCTACTGTAGAATCAGCACCACTTGGTCCTGTTACCCCTGTAGGGCCTGTATTACCAGTTACTCCTGTAGATCCTGACGGTCCAGTAACTCCTGTCGGACCTGTAGGACCAGTGGCTCCTGTTGGTCCGGTAGGGCCTGTAGCGCCCGTAGGACCAGAGACTGTGCTGTTAGCACCGCTTGGCCCTGTAACGCCTGTAGGACCAGTAGAACCTGTTGGTCCTGTTGGGCCAGTTACTCCTGGAATACCTTGTGGACCTTGATCGTTTGAAAGGACAACAGAAGTTTCTGCTTGCGCCTCAGCAATAACAATAACTTGCATCTCACCTGTTTGCGGATCAATGCTAACTACTGTGTTATCGGTAGAGTTTTGGGAGAATACTACTGTTGTCTCACTCATAGAGTCACGCCTGCTGTAACTACAAACTTGCCTTCAAGTAGTCGAGTAACGACGCTTCCAGAGTTTAGAACAAAGTCATAAGAGTATCGGGATGGTTCAAAGTCTGCTGTTACCGCAGCACTGATGAGTATGGCTACGGTTCCAGCAGCACCACCAAGGGTAATGCCATTGCCATTGGTCAATACCAAAGTGGTTGTATTAGAACCAACGAATGGTCTAATGGTCATAGTGGCGCTGTAGTTAGTTAGGTTCCAAAGGGTGTTACCAGTTTGGATTGTGAAATCAAGCTGAAATGTAGTTGCTTGATCGCAGACGATATTATATTTAGCACTCACGATGATATTCCTCTGAGAGCCTGCGCTGCAGGTAGTTGAGAAGTACCAGCGAGAGCGTTACATACACCAGCGAGATCAAGGCGATTGGCGCTAGTCGTTCCTTGAATCGCATTTAATACTCCTACTGTGTCTGTTAAGTTTGTTGATACTGATTTAAGAACTGCCCATTGACGGGTTGCAAGTGCTCTGCCAACCATTGCCCCTGGTGCTCGATAGGTGCCACCATTAGCCAAACGGTTAAGTTCATCTAATAAAGTTGTTCCTGCTACTCCTAGTGCCACCTATGTCTCCTTACTTCTTTTTGCGAGCTGCTGCTGCGTTATCTATTAAGTTTGGATAAGGACGTCCTGCTGCCTTAGCCTTTGCCTTTGCTGCTGCTTTTTGTGCAGGTGTCAAGGTCTTTGATGTTTTCTTAGGATTCTTTGTATCCCAAAATGCTACTTTCTTTTTCATCTGCAACTACAATCCCAAGCGCGAAGCGACTTGTTTATTCTAGAGTTTGGATCTTTTGCTGTTTTAGCAGAAGTTAATTTAGACTTCATACCGCACATACGACCACAGAATGACTTGCGCCGTCCTGCAGACTTGGGTGATTTAGCAGCCTCGGCCTTTTTGACTGGAGGCTTTAGGTTCATCCCCTGCGCTTTAGCAGAGGCACGACCCTTGGCGTTAAGGCCACCCTTTGGGTTCTTGCCTTCTGCCCTTTGCCACGCTGGAGACTTAGCCATTTACTTACACTTACAGGCTTTGCCAGCCTTCTTGCACTTCTTGCACATTCCTGCCATTGGCTTTTTCTTCATCATTTTGTTGCCTTTCCCATTGCGCCGGTTTGTAGTGATTCGTATGTCTCGTACTTCTTAGCACCATCGTATTGCTTGTCAGGTGTTGGGTACTTTGTAATATCTTCTGTGTAGTTTTCCATTACTTCTTCTTTCCCATCTTCTTCATTCCAGGCTTAACAACCATCTTCTTGCCGGTCTTCTTGGCTTCCATCTTGGCTGCCTTCATACCCTTTGGGCCGTATGAAAATTCTTTCATTCCTACTTTTGGCATTTTTTCTCCCTAGTTTTTGAACGTCATTGAGATCCCATCGAAAGCCTTACCAGCCTCGTTGGAAAGTTTAACTGCTGCATCTATATCTTTACTCTTTGTTGAACGAGGTTCTATGCCTTGCCTTGTTGCATCGTAATAAGACTGTAGTTCCTTATCGTGCTGCTTAGCAGTAGGCAGTTCTCTGTGGTTTGCCACGCCTACGCTCAACTCTAGTTCTCCAACTTTGCAACCAAAGCAATCCTCTACATATTTAGGATGCGTTGTTCGTCTATGTAAACTCATACTATGAGTGTCACATAATCGCCGTAGCCAGCGTTAATTAAAACCTGTGCTTGTCCATCACTGATTGTATAATTGTGACCGCCAAGGAAGTAATAACTAGCTGCTGCTAGGTCATCTTGGCTTGGAGTCAAAGTTGCTGTGACTGTAGTTCCGTTGACAATAAGTGTTTGACCACGTGCTACATCTGTAAGGCTAATTGGGATAGCACCGTCAATAGTTCCACCATTGAACCGGCGACCAGCAAGGCGTGAGTACTTGGTGTATTCACCAGTGCCTGCGCCCCAAGTTTGCCATTGGTACGGTGTTGTCAGCGTGTATGCCATATCTAACCTTTCCTAAGTGACAGAGGTGGGTTTGACCCCACCCCTGCCGTTGCACTAGCGGAATTATCCGTTTGTTGCTGCAGACTCAATGCGATAGAGCGCTGCTTCACGAAGGCGTGCAAAGCCTCCGAAGTAGTACCAACCGATTGTGCGGAAACGACGGAGTGCGTCAATCTCTGGACCGATAACGGTTGAGATGTCT
>Ga0209550_10005721_pt1 | contig 11631 bp, 12 predicted proteins | sample LauGreSuBDMM15SN_2_FD_187567 | JGI IMG/M metagenome (GOLD analysis project Ga0209550, IMG submission 187567) | Freshwater lake microbial communities from Lake Michigan, USA - Su13.BD.MM15.SN (SPAdes) (version 5) | ecosystem: Environmental > Aquatic > Freshwater > Lake | place: Lake Michigan... | reverse complement strand
AAGTTGAATAAAACTCTATTCAATCACCTTTTCAGGAAAAATTGAATGCGGATTTTGGCGAGCCACAAGAAATGATTCGCATCGCTTTTAAATGAATTTATATTTTGCTTAGTTTTGCGCGGAGTTCCTCCCATTTAAGTTATATAACCTTTTTAAATGCTCGTTTTGATGGAAAAAATGGAATTATGGATAAAATGATAATAGCTAGACAAAATTCTCAAGAAAGAATAAAAGAATTTTCAAGAGTTTTAGGAGGGAAGAAGCGCACCAAGAAGCGCAGAAAACGTTTGAAAATGATAAATTTGAACAAATCGTAATGGAATTTCATAATCCCTTTACAAATCAAGAAGATGTATTTGATAAAATAAACAAAAATCATCTAACATTTCCTTTAACTACATGTCCATCGCTTCTTGTAGATGTATAACCGGTATAATCGTCGTTGAATTTGATACTATGATAAAAATCTCCAAAAAATGCATAAATTGTATTAAGCCCATTGAAATAATAGGTTCCATAAAGTAAATCTGATAGATTTACTTTACCGTCTGTAAATGTTATTACATTTCCCCCTTCCCAATCGTATTTTCCGCCAATTATCTTGTTTCCAAGAGAAAACGTATCTTTCAAATTAACAACATTAATATCGTTCGTAGTTGCTATCCATAAAATAAAATTTGAAATCCATGGGTAATAAGAATAACCGTAGACGGCAGACGAATTTGCAATTAAAAATAAATCTATAAAAATATCAATACTATTATCCGAATTATTTGTATGTGACGGTTTATTTAAAAAAGTGTAGATGTGTTTATCAAACTTAGAATTTAGCGTTTTTTTTAAATTGAATGAATCGCTAATCACGAGAACATCTTCTTTATTATTGTACAAATCTTGGAAAAGTTTTATTGTATTATCGTCTACAAAATGGATATCATCTTTAAAAATATCATCACCGTAACGAAAATGATAAATTTTATATGATTCTGGTAATTTTTCGCGATAATCATTATATATTTTTAAAAAATCGTCAGTAAAATTAAAAAGTGTTTTCACGTACGTTTTCATTTGTGTTGTGACTTGCACGGGAAAAATATTGGTATTAATTCTTATATTTTGAGATGAATTTTTAATAATATCCTTAATCGTTTTTTGTGTACTTGTACCATCGTGCATAATGCAAAAAGTGTCGCACTGTAAATTTACTATATTCTCTGGAAGCCGGTGTTTTATAAATTTATAAATGGATGATTTGGAAAAATCAACATAAAAATATACAGACCTAATAGAAATCAATTCTAACAGACAATACAACCCTCTTAAATTATCCCCAAACCCCGGATCATTCAGAAATTCGTATATGACTATCATACTTTAATTATATACTATAATATATGGAATGTATTTTAAATGAAAATGGGATAAGCAAATTGCACAACAAATACTTTAGTATGCCAATAACAAATTTTAATGGAAATAAACCTGTTGAATATGATGAGACGATTCTAGAACAAATATCTCTTTGCAATTTTATGTTTATCGTGCATAAAAATGACACATGTATTGATGATTGTTTACGATGCGGAATATTATTTGAGAAATTTATTGTTACATTTGTCAAACAATTTATTGATCCCACCAAAAATATTTTAGATATCGGAGCGAACATAGGAACACATACAGTGATTTATTCAAATTATACAAAGGGGGATGTATTTGCGTTTGAACCACAAAAAATGTGTTTTGATATTTTGGATAAAAACATTGAATTGAATAACTGCAATAACGTAGTTGCATATAATTTTGGTGGTTCCGACGAAAACGAGATGAATAAAAAAAATGGTGATACAGAAACCGGAGAATTAGAATGTAGAGTAATCGATGAATTGTGTATAGAAAATGTTGGATATATAAAAATATACGAAGGTCATGAATATAAAACACTTTTGGGGTTGAAACAACTAATACTCAGAGAAAAACCAACTATTATGATAAAAATTCATGAAACAAGTCCATTAAAAAACGAAACAATTGCACTATTAATTGTTCTTGGTTATAAAACAAATATCCGAATGTCTCATTGCGACTATATATTTTTTATTTAATCTAAACAGATTGTTTGCGACGTTCAACTGTCCGTACTATTTTGGAAGTTATGAAATTAAAAATGAGTTTCATCAACAATTATCAATTTTAAATATTTTAAAAATATATATTTTTAAACTCATATGCATTATGTTGATGGTTGTGATTTAGATTACGAATGTGGAATTAAACGTGATATTTAATATTTCATAAGAGTATGAATAAATGTATTTTTTGTTGTGTGTTTACTCAAGAAAAATACGTGGAAATGTTTTATCTCCTGTTAGAAAGTATATTTATTTTCGGAAAATTAGAAAATACCGATATATTGGTATACACATCAAGTGTGTTTGCTGAAAAAATAAAAAAAAGTCATTTCTTTAATAGTGATATAAAATTTGAAATAAATGATACTTATGACAATATAGATAAAGCATGTAAAGCAAGATTGGATTTATTTCAGTTGACATCTGTAAATAAATATAGCAAAATACTTTATTTAGATACTGATATCTTAATAAAAGATAATATTAACAAGGTATTTGATGTATGTGTGGAAGATATTTTGTATGTGCTAGAAGAAGGTGAAATTAATAGTGATACTGATTGTTGGGGAAAAACATTATTCGGGGATGAAATTTACGAGGATAATTCAGCATTTACAAGCGGAATATTATTATTTAATAATTGTAAAAAAATAAAAGATTTATTTCAAAAAATAAACGAAGATATAACTAAAAGACCATATAATTTTTCTTGTTATGATCAACCATATATAATATATAATGCATTCAAATATAATTTATACGATAATAAAATTTTAAAAAAACTCGCGGTGAATAACGATAGTAATATAAATAGCGATAAAGTGATACATCATTTTCCGGGAGTACCCGGCTATTACCAGAATAAATTATCATTAATGAATATTTTCATTAGAGATAGTAAAAAAAAATATAAATTATTAGTTCAAAAACAATGTTCAATAAAAGAATTGACAAATAAATCATACACCTGGGAAGAATCGTGTATAACATTTTTAGACGGTTTTAAGATGATTGCATTTGGAGAAGGCGAGTACTGCAGAACATTGGATAATAAAACGATTACTGCATTTTTTGGTGGAAGAGAACACACAATAACATTTAATGATGATTTTACAAAGTTTGTATCAATAAGAGACGACATGGAATTTTTAACAGGGAAAGTAAATATAAGCATAGCGAACAAATCATACAGCTGGGAAAATTCATATATAACCTTTTTAGACGGTTATAAGATGAGTGCATTCGGGGAAGGTGAATACAGACTACAGAATAATCAAACGATTAGTGCATTTTTTGGTGGAAGAGAACACTCAATAACATTTAATGATGATTTTACCAAGTTTATATCTGTTAGAGATGACGATTCAAATATTGTTTGCGGAAATAAAATAAAAATCTCAAAACACATTTCTTTTTACTTTTCGGAAGAGAGAATAAAGTATATAAATAATATTATTGATGAAACAAATAAATATGATTGTGAAACAGACATATTTATCCATACAAATATAGATTTGCACAACATCTTCAACGAATATACAAACGGCAACATTACAATTATTTATCATGACTTATCCGATATTCACCCCTATTATTTAACTTGGAAATGCAGAGAATTGTTACAACATCAAAGAAATGATTATGATGTATTTATGTATATAGAAGATGATATATTGGTTCCGAATAAGGCAATCCGGTATTGGTTGAAAAATAATAAAAAAATGATACAAATGAATTGTAATTTAGGATTTTTAAGAATAGAAGTAGAAGCTGGGGTTGAATATTTAACTGATGTTTACGAAAAATTTGACACTATTTTAGAAGAGTATTGTGTGAATAATAAAAACACATATTGTGCTTTTTGGATATATAATAAAGATGAATTTGATAAATTTGTGGATAGCAAATATTACGATAGTAATAATATTTTAGGATACGAACTTAGAGAGCAAAGCGGAGTCGGGTTGCATGGATCGCAGACAGATTGGTACAAAAATACGTTAATTCCAATTGTAAATAATAAATTAATAGAAGATTGTAAAATATATCATATGCCGAATAACTATGTAATGGATAAAACCAATTCGTTTGGTACCCTAGAATTTAACGAAGCTATAACTCTCTGACGAATACATGATAACCCATTTTAACAAAATTACTGTAATTGCACGCATGCAAGTCTTCACCACAGAATAAAACAATATCGGACGGATCATAAATACTATCCACCAAATTATATAAAGGCATTCCACGATGATATGATCCATATATGACGATATCGTAATATTTATTTTTGATATCTTCATATATTTTACTATTTAATTCGTCATTATGTAATGCAGGTTCTAATAAATTTGTATAACTCATTCCTTTGCCGTAGAGATTACTAAAATTCATATTTGATTTATAAATATGATCAATTTTTGGGTAATCGTGACACGATGAACCGATTAATTTTTTAAATCCATGAAGCATTAAACATCTTAGATAATCTGGATTTGTATCTCCAGACAAATATAAAATCTTGGTTGCATTTTTACCAACTCGCGACAATACATATTGAGCCATTTTTTCAGTGGTTAAATACTCTTTTGTGTAGACCAACATTTTTTTTTGTAATTCATTGTATTCTTGAATACATTCCACCGTAACATCATTGACGAATTTTTTATAAAGAGCATTCCCTTTTATAAGCAATTCTTTCGGTAAAAAATGCATTGTATTCGCAGGACATTTTTCAATATCAATAAAATGCGGAATGCATCCGTTTGCTAAAATTTCGTAGTGTCTCATGCAATCCCATCCGCTCTTTTTCGTGGTAATTGCAAAAAAAGATTTTTGGTATTCTTTATAATATTCCTCCTCCGTGTTATAAATATACGTCGTGGTATCACCGGGTACCAAATGAGAAAGCAACTTTGTTTTTAATGTGTGATATTTAACTATCTTTTCTTCGGGGATACTAAATGTGATGGGGTGGATCATAATTATAGAAAATACTTAAAAAGATAAGATATAATTGGAAAACATTTGTTTTACAAAGAAAAAAGAAATCTGACATTCAATACCACAAATTTGAATGTGATTAAACCATCTTTTATTAATTTCAGTAATTTTGGGATGCTTCATGTTTCTCAATAAATAACACGTTGCAACATGATCATCGGATTTTTCGCTCAACCCATTTCGGACTTGACTAATTATATAATTAATATATTTTTCACCCTCTAGTCTGTATCTATCCTGGTTCATACAACCATTGAATTCATTCCATACATTATTATTAATCATCCAATGTTTTTTTAAAAGTATTGCATATTTTTGTTTTATAAAGTATTCCTCAATTTGACTTTCCACAAGTCTTTCATTTGCTGATAATTTACTATCAATATAACAAAGATAATCATAATTTTGGAGCTGCTCGTAATTTTCGGGCATTGATTTCACACGCTTACTTAGCATCGCACTTATTGTTAAATCATCTGTAACTGGTTTATTATCGTAAACACCGATCCACTTTGTTTTTTCTAGACAATTAAACATGCGTTTATTATTTGTAAAATAATAACAATCATATTTTAATGACGTTTCTGGTACGCTAAATGCAATATTATTGTCATCTCCATAAAAACAAGTATAAAATGCTAATTTCATATATTCATGTCAATAATTTATCTTTTCTTCCATACTTCATAAAACATGTTGTAGCAACATCCCCAACCTCCCGGTTCTACATATTGAATATAAAAATTATGTTTCTTCAATACAGAATCAACATAATGCTTGTGAGAAATATCATGATAGTCATTTTCTACAATGATTAATTTTATATTTGTTAATATTTCTGGCATGTCCATTAAAATGTAATAAAATGCACCTTCACAATCTAAAATTAGTGTGTCAAACTCTATATTGTATTTAGCGTTCAGTTCTTCCAACGTTATTGTATTTACCCATTCGTACCCCAAATTCAATACAGTACTTGGTGTTGTTTTCCACCCAGATTGTATTAGTTTCCTTTTTGATAATGCGGCGTTTTCTATATGAAATGTAAAATGATTTAAATCTCTATTTTCGGTCAATTGTTTTACTACATTCGGATCTGTTTCTAAAGTGACAAATTCTTTCACAATGGAAGCAATAATTAAAGAATTCCGTCCTATATTGCTGCCGATCTCTAATACTTTTTCTGTACCAGTTAAATAATTTGCAGACAAAATTTGTTCGGGTAATTCGTCATGGAAACTTCCATATTTAATTTTCAAATTATTATGCATAGCAGTTAATTTACTAACATCGGACGAATGAATCTCTAGTTCGGCTACGTTTATGCTAATCTTGTGCGACGAGTCGTAAGTATATGTTTTATATACGTCATTCTTTTCAATAATGACGAATATTTTTTTCTCAATTCCAGGAAGATGATCACCAAAAATAGAAGCTCTTGCATGATCGTCGTTTGGTATAGTAATAATATCATCGTTTTTTTGATTTAAACATACTTCAGTTACATTTCTTTTGTTATCATTAATTCCATAAAATATGAATAGCATCGGTTTGTAAATAAACGTCTCAATGGTTAAATCAATCGCGTTGATTTTAATTATGTGTTGTATATCATATTCGTGTTCATATTCCTCAAGAACAATGAACATTTTTTTCTCAATTCCGGGAACATAGTCGCCGAAAATTGACGCTCTTGTGTGGTCGCTATTTGGTATAGTAATAATATCGCCGTTTTTTAATTGACTGAAACATATATCTGTAACATCCTTTTTATCGCTGTTAACCCCGTAAAATATCATATATTCCATAAATATTTTATTGCAAATTATACAACATAATTATAAATTTTTAATCAGTAGTTTATCTCCTCCACGCGCAACATTATTCGGAAAAGTGCCTATTCGGCAAATGTTTCTATTTTTACTAAAATCGTGCAAGCACGATTCCATATGTTTATTATCATAAATAATGGGACTAACAAATAAAGCAAACAAATTCTTCCGGATACCATAATACTCTGAATTTTGCCATCCATCCGAAAAATGCTTCTGTAAATACAAATCAACTCCTTGTTCACATTTTTTTAATGTATTTTCTATATTTTCTAAAAAGTATCTTCCGGTTACTTTTAAAATATGCGAACAATTTTTATAATAATCCTCTTCCTTTATGCTTTCCAAAGCATGCAAAATACTCTTTGCTTCGTAATGCGTACTGCTAGGTAAACTTTCGGTAATAAATATTACCTTATGCAGACGTTCATGTTCAATAGGAAAATCATATCCACTACTTTCTACAACAACAATCTCGTAATTTGTCTCATTTAACCATCTATTTATTTGATTTTTATACAACTCTTTTCTATATTCAGAGTCATCTAAATTTACAGCAGTAGTAAGAAGCACAATCCAATTATTTGTCACAATTGTTGCGTCTAATAAATTTATTTTAACTGTGCACGATTTATCATATGTATATTCAGTTTCTCCAAGAATCACATATATTTTTTTCTCAATTCCTGGTAGATGATCACCAAAAATATCGGGTCTTTTAAAATCGCAATCTGGTATTGTCATAATATTATCATGCGTCAGCCGTGCTAAACATGTCGTAGTGACATTTTTTTTACTTCCTGGAATTCCGTACAAGATCATTATATTAGAAATATTTAATTATTTGACCATTTTATATAACCGCTGTGCTGATGACCCCATCCGCTATTTTCGTCTACACGTGTTATCGTTAAAGAGCTCGTGTGTGTGATTTGAAATTTATCGTCGTATTTGTGTTCATTTAAAAAAAACTCGCCATTTGGTAATGGTGGAATATGAATTGTTTTGCTATCAGTAGCACTCTCGCCAATCCAAACGTGTTGATACCCTTTTTTTTGCGGATATGGATATTTATCATTATTTTCTACTAATATTGGAATGTTTTTATAAAAGGGGTAAAATTTACCATTTATTTGTTTGTCAATTAATATGGTAATTCTTCCATAATCATTTCTGTCAAAATGCCGTATTTTCAAAACATTACTCACAATATTGTACAATTCTTTGCAATTAAAATAATAGTCATTTTCAAGTGTCGTATCTACTTTTAACAAATAATCAATCATTGTTTTAAATATCGGGTTTTTCGGAACAGTCATTATAAATCCATTAAAAAAATCTTTCGCGCCTCTATTATTTGTGACAAATACCGAATTTCTATTTTTTAAAAAATCAATATTTTTGTACAAAATACAATCTGCATCCATATAAACTCCTCCGGTATCATACAGTATGCAATATCTCCACAAGTCTACTTTGTGACATATTTTTTTGTACTTGTTGAATAAATGCAAATACTGAACCCCCCTTTCTTTTAGATAGTGTTGCATATCTTCAATGCCAAATAATTTATAATCGTATTTTTTTATAAATGTATTATTTTTACTTTTGATCTCATCAGGTAAATCGTCGTCCCATGATTGATAAAATATGTTTGGTATCATCTAATAATTATATATTTTTAATATATGAGCGATTTCGGCAAATTCGTTACTCAATTTTCTGGAAAACCAGAAGAAACATTCTATATGGAAACAATGAAACAAAATAATTACGAATTGATTTCCAATTCTTACCCAGAATTAGATTTTGAAACAAGACGTGATTTAGTTCGGTATGATACATTGTACAAAAAAGGAGGATTATTTGCAGACACAAATATCATGGCTTTTGATATAGACAAATTATACGATTATGATTTGGTCGTAATAAAAGACGGGATATTTCTGAATAATATAATTTTAGCCAGACCTGGATACGAAATATTTAAAAAACTTTACGATTTATTATTAAAAAATGCGAAAAACGGGATAAAGACGGATTACAAAAGAATTTTCCATAATGAAATAACATACTTTATTGAAAATAGAAACGTTAAAATATTGCACGCAACTAGAGGCGAATTAAATGAATTTTCAAAAACTCTTACTGATTTACCAAAGGGGTCGTGGATACATTCATCAAAAAATTATTCCATGCAATGGAATATATTAACAGTTGAATGTGCGGATACTTCCGGAAAATGGATTAAAAACAATGTCATCATTGCACCAGGTGTAGAATATTATAATGAAAACGGAATAATGAAATGCTTGCCATTCACATCGTACATGGACGAGAACGAGATTTTTTTTACTTTTTCTGTTTTACACGAACCGACAATAGAATATTCAACAAAAAAAATATTCATGACATATAAAAAAAATGTCCCGCACAAGGTCTTCAGCCGATGGGAAATGTTAAATCCTGAATATGAAATTGATTTTAGTTTAGACCCAGAATGCATCTCTTTTCTTGAAAAAATAAATGTTAATCTTTCAAACTTGTTTAAAGAAATACCAATCGGAATGTTCAAAGCAGATTTATGGAGATTATGTAAACTCTACGTAAATGGTGGAGTGTATGCTGATGTTGACTTGGTTCCTCATTTGAATTTGAATAGCCTGGACAAAGATGTGACGTTCTACTCTTGCATGAGCATATTTCAAAACTCTGTTTTTCAAGCATTTATCGTGAATCACAAACCAAAAAGTGGATTAATTTATTTGATGATTTTATCATTTTTATTAAATAAACCGCAGAACAACGGTCCTGTTGGTCCAACGTTTGACATGTACAATGTTTTACAATATAATATTGGCGAACCTATACAAACTTTGAAAAAATATCCGTTGAATTCTGTGAAACTGGAAATAAAATTTGGATCAAGTCCTACAAATGAAAAAAGGATGAATCTGTTTTATTTTCCTCTTGAAAATTACGACATTCAACTAAAACCAAATCAGTATAACGATTTGTTTGAATTTTCTATAAAAAACAACGTATTATTTGTAAAAAGAATTGATGAAGATACTGGGTGGGGACACGATCATTCTTGTGATTTGATCATAAAATCACAAGAAGTTATTTATCTATTTAAAGAAATAACGGGACACAATAACAATTTTTCACAATCTGCTGTATACAATAACGACAATAAAATTCTAGACTCTAGAGATATGGAATATTTTCATAATGGAGGGTGGTAATCAGCGTCTAAATTTCTTTGTTCTGTAATTTCGTTTTCTGTAATTTCGTTTTGTTCTATATTTTTTTCTACATTTCGCTCCAGCCATTTGAAATTTTTCAGCCATTAACATATTATACTTATCTATATCGAAATGCTTTTTAATGCTTTGTGTAACACCTAAATTATTAAAAAAATATTCCTCTTGAAGAGGTTCAAAAATAAATTTATCGGGGCCCACTGAAATAATACTCATATTTACCAGCTTTGTTATTGAAGCTGGAAGAGTTGTAAGTTGATTTTGTTGGAGATTAAAACCGTACAACTTTTGCAAGTTTCCAATGGATTCTGGAAGAGTTGTAAGTTGATTTTGTTGTACATCCAACGTTTCCAACTTTTGCAAGTTTCCAATGGATTCTGGAAGAGTTGTAAGTTGATTTTGTGATACCTCCAACGTGTTCAACCCTTGCAATTTTCCAATGGATTCTGGAAGAGTTGTAAGTTGATTTTGTGATACCTTCAACGAACTCAACCCTTGCAAGTTTCCAATGGATTCTGGAAGAGTTGTAAGTTGATTTTCCAATACATAAACCCTTCTTAACCCTTGCAAGTCTCCAAAGGATTCTGGAAGAGTTGTAAGTTGATTTCGTGATACATCCAAAAAACTCAACCCTTGCAAGTTTTCAAAGGATTCTGGAAGAGTTGTAAGTTGATTTCGTTGGACATTTAACTCTTTTAGCATTTGCAAGTTTCCAATGGATTCTGGAAGAGTTGTAAGTTGATTTTGTTGTACATCCAACGATTCCAACTCTTGCAAGTTTCCAAAGGATTCTGGAAGAGTTGTAAGTTGATTTCGTGATACATTCAACGATTTTAGCATTTGCAAGTTTCCAAAGGATTCTGGAAGAGTTGTAAGTTGATTTTCCAATACATAAACCCTTGTTAACCCTTGCAAGTCTCCAAAGGATTCTGGAAGATTTGTAAGCTGATTTTTTGATACATCCAAAAAACTCAACCCTTGCAAGTTTCCAAAGGATTCTGGAAGAGTTGTAAGTTGATTTTGTTGTATATTCAACGATTCCAACTCTTGCAAGTTTCCAAAGGATTCTGGAAGATTTGTAAGTTGATTTTGTGATACATTCAACTCTTTTAGCATTTGCAAGTTTCCAAAGGATTCTGGAAGAGTTGTTAATTTCTTACCAATAAAATCAATGGAAACTATATCTTCAATTTTTACAAAATCGCCTTCATTATATTTCTTCTTATTAATACGTAACTCTTTGTTAAATGATACACTATCTTCAACAAAAACCAACTCAAGCATAATTAAGAAATATATTTTTTTAATTTAGCTAATTTTACGGTTTTCCTTTTACCACCTTTTTTGCGAAATTTTATAACATCGCTGACTGTTTTAGGGATGTAACCCTCATTT
>Ga0209550_10005720_pt1 | contig 11632 bp, 10 predicted proteins | sample LauGreSuBDMM15SN_2_FD_187567 | JGI IMG/M metagenome (GOLD analysis project Ga0209550, IMG submission 187567) | Freshwater lake microbial communities from Lake Michigan, USA - Su13.BD.MM15.SN (SPAdes) (version 5) | ecosystem: Environmental > Aquatic > Freshwater > Lake | place: Lake Michigan... | reverse complement strand
AAAAATGACCAGCAGCGCAACCGCTTTTTCCATTTCCATAGAACCTAGCAAGGTAGGCTTTTCTTGCACTTCCGATGAAACTATTTTGGCAGCGGGAATCCGACAAGGCGTCGGGCTGCCCTATGGCTGCAAAGATGGCGCATGCGGCTCATGTAAATGCAAGATGACTTCGGGTACGGTCACACACGCGAACTTCCAACGCAAAGCCTTAAGCGAAGAGGAAGAAGCCAATCAGTTTGTTCTAACCTGTTGCGCCACACCGCACAGCGATATCGTTTTGGAGTCCCGCCAAGTCACCCAGCTGGGCGCACTGCCGATTAAAAAAATGCCAACCCGCGTAAGTAGCTTGGTTAAAAAATCACCCGATGTCGTGCTGATGCATTTGCAGCTTCCTGCGAATGACACCTTTGCATTTCGGGCTGGACAGTACATCGAGTTCATTTTGCGTGATGGCTCACGGCGCAGTTACTCCATGGCAAACGCTCCGCACAATGGACCCAGTGTGGAGTTACACATCCGCCACATGCCCGGAGGCCGTTTCACCGATCTGGTTTTCGGTTCGATGAAGGAAAAAGACATATTGCGTATGGAGGGTCCATTTGGCTCCTTCTACTTGCGCGAAGATTCAGACAAACCCATGGTCTTTTTGGCTTCAGGAACTGGCTTTGCACCACTCAAAGCGTTACTGGAACATATGCAACACACAGGAATCGTTCGCCCTACGACTTTGTACTGGGGCGGACGTCGGCCCTCGGATTTGTATTTGCAAGCCTGGATCACCGCGCAGTTGGCCCTCATGCCAAACTTGACATTTATTCCTGTGGTCTCCGACGCGCTTCCCGATGACCAGTGGACGGGTCGAACCGGCTTTGTTCACCAAGCCGTCTTAGATGATTTTTCTGATCTATCCGCCTACGAAGTCTATGCCTGCGGTGCGCCTATTGTGGTGGACTCGGCAAGACAATCGTTTTGTGAGAAAGCCCACCTCCCAGAAGATGCTTTCTTTGCTGACTCGTTTACGTCGGAGGCGGATAAGAAGCAGGCTTGAGCTCACTCAAGACCACCGCAAAGACAACGATGGCAGCACCTAAGGCGGCTCGCATCGTTAATACTTCGGAGAGCCACAGCCAGCTAAACAAAGCGGCAAATACAGGCTCCATCGCATAAATCACCGCAGCCTTCTCGGCTGAAACGTGGCGCTGTGCGAAGGCTTGAAGAAAAAACATGCCGGCAGAAGCCACGACACCGAGGTAAAGGAGTCCCACAAAAATTTCCCCGTCGACACGGGAAGGCAGTGTGCGAATACCTTCAATCCCACTGCTCCAAACCATCCAAAGACAACCCATTAATGCCATCCAAAACATCTGAGCGGTCGCCAATTGGGAGGGGACGTGGGCTTTAGCACGAGCGGATAGCAAGATCACGTAGATGGCATAGCCTAAAGCGCCCAATACAGTGGCTGAGTCGGCCAGAAAATGCGCTCCGCCATCGTACGACATCAGACCGATTCCGGCACACGCTAGCACCGCGGCAATCACCACCAACCACGAGGGACGTGCGCCGAGTGCGATACCCAACAGTGGCACCATCAAAACATTCAAACTGGTGAGAAACGCGCTGCGATTGGAGGAAATAAATTCCAAGCCGAAGGCTTGGGCCACATAGGTGATGAGCACCAAAGCGCCCAAAATACAACCGGCGCGCCAAGTGTGGGCAGGAACGCGCAAGGCAAAAGGCGCCATACAAACGGCTGCAATTAAAAACCGAAGCGCGGAAACTTCAATCCCAGTCAAAGATGCAGTTGCCACCTTTAAGACTGGAAAGGTTAAACCCCATACCAAGGTGGCAAACAGGAGCGCAAGAACGTAGCGATCGAGCCGCACAGGCTATCCAAAAACGCGCAAACTATTCTCCTAAATACGCTGCACGTACCTTGGGGTCATTGAGCATTTGCTTGGCATCACCCGTCATGGTGATGACGCCCGACTCCATCACATAACCACGGTTGGCGATGGACAAGGCGCGGCTTGCGTTTTGCTCAACCAGCAAGACAGTGACGCCTTGGGCGAACACATCGCGAACCACTTCAAAAATTTTATCCACCATGATGGGTGACAAACCCATAGAGGGTTCATCCATCAACAAGACCTTGGGCCGGCTCATTAAAGCGCGGCCCATGGCCAGCATCTGTTGCTCGCCACCAGACATGGTTCCGGCAAGTTGGTCCTTGCGTTCTTTGAGGCGAGGAAAAATCGCAAACATCTTTTCAATGTCGGCTTCAATCTCTGCTTTGTCATCGCGGATGTACGCACCCATTTGCAAATTCTCAATGATCGACATGCGAGTGAATACGCCGCGACCCTCGGGAACCATCGCCAGCCCCTGCTTGACCAAATCCCACGGGCCTTGGCCACGAATACTTTGGCCCAAATATTCAATGTCGCCGCCAGCTATGGGTAAGGTACCCGTGATTGCCTTCATGGTGGTGGTTTTACCGGCACCGTTCGATCCAATCAAGGAAACCAATTCGCCCTCATGCACCTCAAAATCAACGCCTTTAACGGCTTGAATTCCGCCATAAGACACCTTCAATCCTGTTACCTTGAGCAATGTTTTGCCAGTCATATCTTTTCCTTGTCAGGCTCGGCGTGAACGCAGAGCACTTTGTTATGTGGTGTCAGTGTCCGCTGGTGCCTAAATAAGCTTCGATCACTTTGTCGTTTTTCTGAACGTCAGCCGGTGTGCCTTCAGCGATCTGTTTACCGTAATCGAGCACGGTGACACGGTCGCACAGCCCCATGACGAGTTTCACATCGTGTTCGATCAACAAAATGGTGCGGTTGTCATTGCGGATACGGTCAATCAACTCACGCAACATGATTTTTTCAGTGGCATTCATACCTGCAGCAGGTTCATCCAATGCAATCAACTGAGGATCGGTGGCGAGTGCCCTGGCTATTTCTAAGCGACGTTGATCGCCATAGCTTAAGGTTCGCGCGCGGTAATCGGCAAATTTACCGATACCAACGTACTCTAGGAGCTCATGCGCACGCTGCGTAATGGCTGCCTCTTCGGCTTTAAACGAGGCGGTTCGAAACATCGCGCCCAGTAAACCAGAATGGGTGCGAACGTGGCGTCCGACCATCACGTTTTCCAAGGCAGTCATCTCCGCAAACAAACGGATATTTTGAAACGTACGCGCAATGCCCGCCTTTGCAACGGTATGCACCGCCGTGGGCTGGTAAGCCTTACCCGCCAATTCAAAGGAGCCCGTATCAGGCGTGTACAAACCGGTCAACACGTTGAAAAATGTGGTTTTTCCTGCGCCATTGGGGCCAATCAATCCATAGACTTGGCCGCGTTCAATGGTGATGCCTACGTCGCTTAAGGCCTGTAAACCTCCGAAGCGTTTGGATACGCCAGAGACTTGGAGAACGGTATCTTTCACCGCGTTTTTTACTGTTGTCGTCATGGTGAGTCCGATCAAGCTTTGGCGGCTGGTTGCAAAGATTTACCGTGTTCTGGCGTGGGCCATAAACCACGGGGACGCAGCAGCATGATGCTGACCATCGCCAAGGCAATCAGCAATTGGCGCAAGATAGAAGCATCTAAACGACCACCAGTCAGCGATTGCAATGGTCCCGCCACATAGCGCAGAACCTCAGGCAAAGCAGAAAGCAGCACGGCTCCCAAAATCACACCCGGGAGATGCCCCACACCGCCGAGAACGACCATCGCAACAATCATCACCGACTCCATCAAACTGAAAGACTCGGGTGAAATAAAGCCTTGGAAGGATGCAAACATCGCGCCGGAAACACCACCAAAGGTGGCTCCCATGCCGAACGCGGCAAGTTTCAAGTTTCGCGTATTGATGCCCATGGCTTTAGCGGCCACTTCGTCTTCTCGAATCGCCATCCAAGCCCGCCCAACGCGGGACAGTTGCAAACGGTGAGAGATCAAGATGCTAACTAAAACCAAAGCAAGAAACAGGTAGTAATAAAGCGACACGGACGCAAATTCAAAGCCACCAACCACCAACTTCTTTCCTAAATCGAACCCAAAAAAGTGCAGTGAATCAATCTGGTTAATTCCTTTAGGGCCGTTGGTGATGTTGACAGGGTTATCTAAATTATTCAAAAACACACGAATAATTTCACCAAAACCTAAAGTAACGATCGCAAGATAGTCGCCGCGCAAACGCAGGGTGGGCGCACCTAACAGAACGCCGAATGCGCCTGCAATTCCTGCAGCCAAGGGGATCACAACCCAAAGGGGAGAATGCAAGCCTTGTGGGAACATGGCTGCAATGGCTGGGAAGGTTTCTATCAAATGCGGTGAATTCAGCAGGCCAAACAGGTAAGCGCCAATCGCAAAAAAAGCGACATAGCCTAGGTCTAACAAACCGGCATACCCAACCACAATGTTCAAGCCTACGGCAAGCAAAATATACAGAAGCGCCATATCAGCGATGCGCACCCATGCGTTACCGAAACCTTGCAAGATCATCGGTAAAACCAGTAATGCAAGAGCAGCCAAAACAATGACCAAGAATTTTTGTTGTTGTTTCATATTGATGGACTCCTTAAGCGCGGTCTGCGACGCGCTCACCTAGCAATCCTGAGGGGCGTAAAGTAAGAACGACGATTAGCACAATGAACGCAAAAATATCAGAGTAATGGCTTCCCAAAATTCCGCCAGTGAGTTCTCCGATATAGCCCGCACCAATAGACTCGATGAGTCCCAACAAAATAGCACCGACCACCGCACCAGCTAAGTTTCCAATACCTCCAAACACGGCGGCAGTAAATGCTTTTAAGCCCGGCAAGAAGCCCATCGCGTGCTGTGCCGTTCCGTAATTAGAGGCGTACATCACACCAGCAATAGCGGCCAACACTGCACCAATCACAAAAGTCGCAGAAATCACCATATCGGGCTTGACACCCATCAAGCCTGCAACGCGGGGATTTTCAGCAGTTGCGCGCATGGCGCGACCGAGTTTGGTGTAATTGACTAGCCACATCAACAGTGCCAAAGAGACTGCGGTTACGCCCAAAATCATGACCTGCGTTGGCGTAATCACTGCGCCTGCGATATTGATAGGCGTCGTAGGAAGCAAGGTGGGATAAGACTTGTAGTTGGGTTTCCAAATGATCATGGCCAAGGTTTGCAGCAAGATGGACATGCCGATGGCAGTGATCAGAGGCGCTAACTTCGGGCTATTGCGCAAAGGGCGATAGGCCACTTTTTCGATCACAAAATTCAGGGTTGCAGCTACGACGCAAGAAATAAGAAGGGCGATCAGAAGAATGACAGGGCCAGGCGTACCAGGCATCGCCTCTTGCATCACGCCAATGATGCTCCAACTCGTGAGAGCCCCAACCATCATCACCTCACCATGGGCAAAATTGATCAAGTTGATAATGCCGTAGACCATGGTGTAACCCAAGGCGATGAGCGCATACATGCTGCCCAGCACCAGGCCGTTAATGACCTGCTGTATAAAAATATCCATAAAAAAACATCTCCGAAGTTCTTGTGTTTGAACCGATTTGGCCGCGAACACTGGTGGCGTCACGCCATTGATAGCTATATTTCGGCCCATCCCGATGGTTTCAGGTCTGCCGTTTGTCGCAAACCGAGATTCTAACGACCTCGCCAGCGTAAATCGGCTATATAAGGCATGGGTTAACCCTTGAAGATGGGCGGATATCCAAACTGTTTACGCTAATCATGCCGTATCAGTTTTTCTACTATTACTGCGGCGAAGACTTGCGGTTGCGCGCTTTAAGTTCACGCAGCTTTTCTGCGATACGGATTTCAAGACCACGCTCAACCGGCCGGTAAAACTGCAGATCTTCTAAACCTTGGGGCAAATACTGCTCCCCGGCCGCAAACCCACCCTCTTCGTCGTGGGCGTAACGGTAATTTTTACCGTATTCCAAATCCTTCATCAGCTTCGTTGGTGCGTTACGCAAGTGCATAGGCACAGGTCGACTCCCATCTTTTTTGACCCACGCCTTCGCTTCGTTATAGGCTTTGTAAACCGCATTGGATTTGGGCGCTACGGCCAAATACACCACGCATTGGGCCAAAGTGAGCTCGCCCTCGGGAGTGCCCAAGCGCTCGTAAACATCCGATGCATCTAAGGCCATTCTCAAAGCCCGGGGATCGGCCAAACCAATATCTTCACTGGCCATTCGAATCATTCGACGGGCCAAATACCGCGGATCTGCACCACCATCGAGCATCCGAACGAACCAATACAGTGCCGCGTCGGGGTCAGAGCCCCGCACGGATTTATGCAACGCCGAGATAGAGTCATAAAACTGCTCGCCCCCTTTGTCGTAGCGGCGCATACGCTCACCTAAAACCTTAAGCAACCACTCATCGCTGATGGCGTCGAGGCGATCTTGCTTGGCGGCAACCGATAAGGTTTCAAGGGTATTGAGAAGACGCCTTGCATCGCCATCGGCATAGCCAATCAAACGGTCAACCGCTAGCCCTTCAATCTCAGGCAGCGCAGCGTGTGCTTGGGCATGGGTCACAATTTGTTTTAAGTCCTCTGCGGTCAAAGGCTGCAATACATAAACAGCCGCTCGTGACAACAGGGCGGAGTTCACCTCAAAGGAGGGGTTTTCTGTGGTTGCGCCGATAAAGGTAAACAGGCCGCTCTCCACATGGGGCAAAAATGCATCTTGTTGGCTTTTATTAAAGCGATGCACTTCGTCTACAAAAACAATCGTTCGACGTTGCTCGATACCCTCACGCACGGTTTGGGCCTGGTCTACGGCCTCTCGGATTTCTTTGATCCCTCCCAAAACTGCACTGATCGTGATGAACTGCGCATCAAACGCATCGGCCATCAGTCGTGCAATCGTTGTTTTTCCAACCCCTGGCGGGCCCCACAAAATGCAACTGTGGGGCTGACCTGATTCAAAGGCCAAGCGCAAAGCCATGCCTTCGCCGAGTAAATGCTGCTGGCCAATGACTTCGCCAAGAGACTTGGGGCGCAGGCTTTCAGCTAAGGGCTGGTTCTTATTGGGGGTGGAAGAAGTCGCCACGCGCTAATCTCGAATAAAAAAGTAAAGTGTAGGCGAAGCCGTTTTCAATAACGGCTTGCGAAATTTTTAACATGAATCGTCTGCCGAATAAGCGGCTTGCTCCATTTGAACCGCCTCTACCAATTGCGTTTCAAGCAAAGCAACCGCTGGTGCTAGCGTTCCAGGCGCACGGTGCAAAGCGATTTCAATTTCCGGCAAGCGTGGCAGTTGATCTTCCGCACCAAATACACGCCATTCAGGCGGGACCATGCTTTGCGCTACAACCGTCAGCGCCAATCCACTGGACACTGCAATTTTCCCTCCCGCAAAACTTTGACTTGTATACGCAATCCTCCAAGGAATGCTATCGGCATCTAAAGCAGCAAGAGCGTGAGCACGAAAGACACAACCATCAGGAAATAAAGCCAAGGGTAAAGGGGTAGATTCGAAGGCGCGGTGTTGGCGAGAACCCGCCCAAACCAAGTGTTCGGTTCGAAGCACTTTGCCACGTCGACGCTTAGGCTGGCGGGTGATTAAAGCAACATCTAAGTTTCCCGCTTCGACTCGATCCAAAAGTTCACCACTTAGAGCGCCAATCACCTCCAACTGCACCCGAGGGTAAGCATGCGCAAAATGGGTTAATACGCCGGGTAAAAATTGATGTGCGTAATCATCGGGCATACCCAGGCGGACATGGCCCTGGGCGTGGGGTTGGTTAAGCGCCACCAACGCTTCCTCATTGAGGCGAATCATGCGGCGGGCATAACCCAAAAGAATTTCACCCTCTTCAGTGAGAACGATCTTCCGGCTGTCGCGCAGAAGCAGCGCATGACCAGACAAGTCTTCCAGCTTTCGCAACTGCATACTGACTGCCGACTGGGTTCGGCATAGGTACTGAGCGGCTCGGGTAAAGCTGCCACTGTCAACCACGGCAGCAAATGCCTGCAGCAACGCAAGATCAAGGTACTTCAACATAGTCGGACGCCCCTTCTATCAGAATATTTGATACAGAGCATAACAATTATTCGTTTGCATTCATCTTCTGAGGCTCCTACATTGAAGCTGCGCTCCCAGTTTGGGGCGAATTTTTGCGATGAAAACCTATTACACCATTACCAGGAGACAACGAAAAATGACAAACCAACTCACCCCTGAGGAAACTTCATTGGGTCTAGACCGCAGGCAACTTCTTGCAGGATCTGCAGCTGTTGGTCTAGCGACTGCGTTTGCAGCGATGCCTGCGCAGGCACAAGACAAGCCTAAAAAAGGCGGCGTTTTACGACTTGGCATGGAAGGCGGCTCAGCATCTGACAGCCTCGATCCAAGAACCTACGCAGACTCGATCCCCATTTCCTACAGCTTGATGTTTTGGAATCAATTGGTCGAAATTGATGCAAAAGGCAATGCCACCCCTGAATTGGCAGAAAGTTGGGAGTCCAAGGCCGGTGCCGCTGAATGGATTTTCAATATCCGTAAGGGAATCACTTTTACGTCCGGTAAAACGCTCGATGCCGATGACGTGATTTATTCGATTAACTTGCACCGCGGAGAAACAAAATCGCCAGCCAAAGGTATCTTAGAACCCATCACAGAGATCAAAAAACTCTCATCGCACCAAGTTCAAATCACGATGAAAACTGGCAATGCGGACTTGCCGTTTGTATTATCCGATTACCACCTACTGATTGTTCCAAATGGAACCACTGATTTCTCTAAGCCCGATGGAACGGGCGCTTACACCTTGGTTGAATGGCAACCTGGGGTTCGTATCGTGGCCAAGCGCAAGGCCGGTAATTACTGGAAGGCCGGAAGGGGTAACTTTGACAGCGTTGAGCTTCGCTACATCGGAGATGCGGCAGCCCGAACCCAAGCCTTGGTTACGGGTCAAGTCGATGCGGTTAACCGGTTGAATCCCAAAACGGTCGCCTTGCTTTCTAAAAATAAAAATATCAATGTCACTCGAACCAAAGGCACGGGTAACCGTTACGGATTCGTCGCCTTGGTTGATGCAGATCCCTATAAAAGTCACGATCTGATGCTCGCTCTAAAGTACGGAATTGATCGCCAAAAAATTATCGACAACGTATTTTCTGGCTACGCATCGATGGGCAATGACCAAACGGTAGGACCAGCAGACCGCTTTTATAACGCAGCGTTGAAAGCCAAGTCGTACGATCCTGATCGTGCCGCGTTTCACTTTAAGAAGGCGGGTACATCCGCCTCCCTTGAAGTACAGGTGTCTGATGGCTGCTATTCGGGCTCGACGGATTCTGGCGTGATGTTCCAAGAATCCTTGAAAAAAGCAGGAATTTCGATGGAAGTTAAGCGGGTTTCAGGGGACGGGTATTGGGACAACGTTTGGATGAAGGTTCCGTTTTGCTCTGTCTTTTGGGGTAACCGGCCTACGGCAGATTTGCAAATTTCCACCCAGTTTTTGTCAGGTGGCGCTTGGAACGACACCCACTTCAAAAGTCCAGCCCTTGACAAATTAGTGATATCCGCACGCGTTGAACTCAACGAGAAAAAGCGCAAAGAAATGTATGCCGAGAGCCAACGCATCATTTCAGAGGACGCCGGAATGGTGTGCTTTGCTGTGGGTGACCAAATGGATGGAAGCAGCACCAAATTGCGCGGCTTGGAATCCCATGCGCGTTATGACATGAACGATAACCGTTTGGCTGAAAAGGGCTGGTTCGCCTAAGCCTCTACCGTCGTCACTGACCTTGGCGCCCCGCAGATTGGGGCGCCAAGAATGAATCATCTGAACTTTTGTGCATACACACATGCCCAGTGGAGAAACTATTTTGAAAATTGGATTTATAGGTCTCGGAAACATGGGTTCCGCAGCAGCGCGAAACGTACAGCGTGCAGGTCACAGCCTCGTTGTTTTTGACATTAACCCAGATGCGGCAAAGAAATTTATTGATGAGGGTGCGCAATGGGCGGCAACACCCGCAGCCGTATTGGACGCGGTTGATATTGTGTTTACGATGGTCTTCGGGCCCAAAGAAATTGAACAAGTGGTTCGTGGACCCCACGGCTTTTTGAGTACGCAATGTAAGGGCAAAGCTTGGATTGACATGACCACCAGCAGCCCAAAGCTGATGCGTGAGTTAGGTGCGCAATTTGAAGCTACAGGTGGCATGCCTGTCGACTCTCCTGTCACGGGATCGATTGACTCCGCCATCCGTGGGGACATGATCCTCTTCGTAGGCGGAACTGACGCTGCGATCCATTTTGTGGAGCCCGTTTTGAAATTGGTCGGAGAAATCCGTAGGGTAGGTGCTTATGGAAATGGCTATGTTGCCAAACTGGTGAACAACCAGCTTTGGCTTATCCACGCAGCCGCAATCGGCGAGGCTATGGTGACAGCCAAACTCGCAGGCATAGAGCCGGCAGTCTGGTGGAGCGCCATGAAAGGCGGCGCCGCTGAAAGCTTTGTCATGCAGCATGACGTACCGTCTATTTTTGCGGGGCACTATGACCCATCATTTCGCCTAGAGTTGTGTTTAAAAGACCTGGGCCTCATCGATGAGTTGGTGCAACAAATGGGTACGCGCAACGAACTTACCCGCGCTACGCACCAACGTTTTGAACTCGCACAGGCGCGTTACGGCAAGGCCGCCGGGGAGATGACAGTTTGTAAAGTGCTTGAAGATGACGCAGGAATTAATCTGCGTGTAGCTGGGGACTGGACGCCCCCCTGGGAAGTAAAACACCCCTCAGAGCACTAATTCGAGGGCGCTTGATTGCGCCCTCTATCTACTGTCGAATCACATCCGCACCCGCGGGGGGCTTAAAGGCAAATGAAGCAGCGTCTAGGCCGGCATTGACTTCAAAACCTGAAAAACGAAGAACAGACTGCTGGCCAAAGCTGTCCTCCATTTCAAGAACAACCAAGGCATTTCCCTTAAACCCAATTCGGACACTGCGCAGAGCATTGTCTTTAGAACGTGGTGTGGCGAGCACCCATTGCAAGCCTTCATTGCTCTTGTCACCCGAAGGTATTTCTGCGATCAAAAACTCCGCTTGCAAGGCTCGCAAGTCTGGCGCCGAGGCGATCAAAGCGATCGGCGTACTTCCCATGACTTGGACTTGTTTACGGGCGGTCACCTGGTTGAGGTCAACATCAAAGAGCCAGACGGTTTGGCCGTCGGCAACAATCGACTGTTCAAACGGTTTTTGGTACACAAACCGAAACCGGTTGGGACGAATAAATTCAAAGGTCCCGCTTGAAGTTTTAACCCGCGCGACCTGGCCGGCCTTGGCGGGTGATGTCGCCGTTTGGACAAAGCTGGCTCGGCCCGACTTCACTGTTTTGATAAAAGACTCCAGGCTTTCGAGACCTGAGGCTTGTGCAGAAAATGACAGGCAAGCTGTGATCAGCGCGATAGGAATTGAAATTCGCATGGGTTGTTGGGATTGGGATTGGGGTTGGGGTCGCGAAGAATCCGTTTGACGCTACTCAGCGCGCGATGGCACCAAAATTTCACGCTGACCGCTGCCACTCATCGAACTCACAAGGCCCGCTTTCTCCATGTCCTCGACCAAGCGAGCAGCACGGTTGTAGCCAATTTTCAAATGCCGCT
>Ga0209550_10005717_pt1 | contig 11634 bp, 15 predicted proteins | sample LauGreSuBDMM15SN_2_FD_187567 | JGI IMG/M metagenome (GOLD analysis project Ga0209550, IMG submission 187567) | Freshwater lake microbial communities from Lake Michigan, USA - Su13.BD.MM15.SN (SPAdes) (version 5) | ecosystem: Environmental > Aquatic > Freshwater > Lake | place: Lake Michigan... | reverse complement strand
AGAACCAGAAAATCAAGACATTCCAGAAAGGGGCGCAAAACCAATAGCCGCAAACACAAGAAAACCAAGAAACATCATCGCCGAAGATAAATGATAGAAGTAAAGAAAACAGAAACCAAAAAAATATCTATCACCTGAAAACAAATTTAAACACTAATACGATAGTCAAAGAAGATGTCGCATACTACTACTACACCAATAGATTTGTTGTCCACTCAATTTGAAGAGCTTATCAGCCAATTGTCTCTCGTGAAAACCCAAATTGTATCTATCCAACAATCGGCAAAGCAATTGGAAAAAGCTGTGAAAAAGCAGATGAAAGAAAACCAAAAAATGGCCGTTGTTCCGTGCCCCAAAGTGAAAACAGACCGTGCTCCCTCCGGGTTTGCAAAACCATGCAAAGTGTCCAAAGAATTGTGTCTCTTTATGAATCTCAGCGAAGGCACGGAAATTGCGCGCACAGATGTCACGCGGGCATTGGTTGCTTACATTAAGGAGAACAAGTTGCAAAACCAAACCAATTCCAAACTAATTTCGCCTGATGAAAAGTTGAAAGTGCTTCTCGGTATCGAGGAAGGGGATGAGCTGAACTATTTCAATATCCAAAAGCATATGAACAAACATTTTGTGAAGAAATGTTAGACCCCCCCCCACCCGACCCTATGTAATAAAAAAAAAATTGAAGAGCTTTTTTTTTATTATTCTGATAACAACACAATAAACCTTTAAACCATTTAAACCCTTTAAGAAGAAGACAATGTCTCTAAATCAAGCAATCAATGACGCCCACCATGCCCATTACACGGACAGCACTCCCTTGGGGCTCTTGGAACCGGATACGTCACCAAATGGTAACATTATCTTTCACTTGTATGACGATGGTATGGTGACCCAACAAAAAGGAGGATGGGCATATTTGCAACGCAATGAATTCACGATGCTGGAACCCTTGTCTGGACGCTATAAATTGAACTTGGATTTGGTAAAAAAGACCAAGGATGACATGACCTATGTGATACTGACCTTCGAAGAGTGCAAGGCGTTTCGGGACCTCATGAAAGAAGAAATCAAGAAGTCAACACTTAAATAAGGGCAAATCTTTAATAAGTCAACACTTAGAAATTTTACCTAGGCACATGAAGAGCAAATTGATTCTTTGTAAATTTGTCCGTCTTGCGCTTTTGAATAAATTGTTTGATTTTGGTCGTTACTAAATTTATTTTTTCATTGCGCGCTTCATTGACCACTTCACGGTGAACGATTTTCTCAAAGTGTTTCTCTCCATTCTTTGCTCGAACAAACAATTCTTTCCGCTTCTTTGTGCAATACACACAACAACATCCATTGTCAATGTAGTGTTCTTCTTGGATGTCGTTGATGAACTGATTTTCCAGGCACAAACGCATATAAAATGCATACTCCGACTCGGTGAACGGAGTAAAGGGATTGGTAGAGGCTACTCTAGCTTGCCAAAGGGTTAAGTACCTTTTTCTCTCCTCTTCGTTGTAATAGAACCTTAAATATTTGTCCTCAGCTATCATGGAATGGAAATTGATGGGCAATCGGTAGTATTCCTTAAACCGTTTGTACAATGCACCGACCCCTTTGTCTTCAGTCTTGTAATCACTTATAATCACAATGTCTGCGCGGAAAATGGAGGAGAGAATCGAAGACCAACGAGTGGAATCACAAAGACGCAGCTTGATGTATGTGACATGGTTCCACGTTTGTAGAGAGAACTTCTTTGTAAAGTCGAAGGCCACAATATCGTGCTCGGGGATGCCATACCGCTGGAAATAGTGGTCGCCCTGCTCTAGATAAGGGAAGAGGCAGTTGAAACGGTTTGCAATGCGTTCCATGGTGTAATGTTGACTGATGTTCTCCTCCGTGTTATTGAAATGATAAGGTGATATTTTCTCGAAGAATTCGGACATTTTTCTCTCTACTGGTGTTCGGTACACATCAATTACATAGACTTGTTTTCCCTTGGAGGAGAGAAATCTCAAGATGTCATTGATTGTGACCCCATTGATACCCGTGAGAACGCTTAACATGATCTCGTCGTGTATGTGAATAATGTTGTAATTTTTGTTCAAGGACACACGCAAAGACGTCACCAACGTGGTGGAACCCACTTTCGGCGGGGTATACACAAAGACATAGTTGTCAGAATGCATCTTAAATAACTGGTCAATAGCCTTACCCACGTTCATTCTTTATGTAGACAAAGAAATTTGAAAGATGGCACGAGAGAGAAAAAGAGACAAATAGAAGAAAAAAATATTGCGTTTCTTTATAATTAAAAAGCAGTGATGCAAGACGAGCTACTACAAGAGCAATACAAGCTACAACATCAAGACAAGCTACAACAGCAAGACAAGCTACAACAGCAAGACAAGCTACAACAACAGCAAGACAACGATGAAGTACGGGTATTAAGTGACGCAAAGGTCGATGTGGATATCGAACCTGATGTCAAATCCAATGATGTAAAGTTGCAGTTTTGCTCTTTCTCTATCGTTTTGAACTGTTTTTGTTTCTCTCCTCGAGAGAGAAAATGAAAAAAGATTATCTAGCGCATTTACATAAATATTTGTTGTCTTTGCTTATGGAGGCAATTTATGCAGTCGATGCATCAGATGGATTGTCAAAAGACGGAGTAATCCCGTGGCACTCCAAGAAGGATATGCGCTTCTTCCTCGAAAAAACAAGACATCACGTGGTCATTATGGGCAGGAAGACCTATTTCTCTCTTCCCAAGAGACCTTTGAAGGATAGACTCAACATAGTCCTGACCAATTGTCTTGAGGAAGAGAGGAAGAACCCCAATGTCGTCTTTACGAATATGGACCTTCTCTCTTCAGTGATTCCACCAGATGCCAAAGTGTTTGTGATTGGAGGCAAGAATGTGTACGAACAATTGCTTCCGCAATGCAAAGTTGTATGGGTCACCAAATTGAAAAAAAGTTATGATTGTGATTTGTTTTTGACAGTCCTCTTCAAAGATGGAGGAGAGAAAATTGAGGAAGACGACGAGCTGGTAATTCGGAAATATACTTTATGAAAACAACTTAAAGACGAAATATATTATAAAAACAATTTAAAGAAGCCACAAAATTTATAGATAATTCAAAGACGACGATTCTTGTGCAATAATATCACTCTTCCATCTATAATGAAACTCATCTACAGTTTCGTATACATAAACACCCTTAATAAGCATGTCTTGCAAGGCCGTCAGTGTTGTCTCAGTTTTGACGCCTCGAGCGCATGACGAAATCAAGTGGACTTTGAAGCCTAAACGTATCGCGTCCAATGCTGTACGATAGACACAATAATCCGTGGCCAATCCCGTCAATATGATGTCCGTTATCTTCCTTCGCTTAAGCCACACTTCCAGGTCCGTTCTTTCGTATGCGCCTTGAAACTCATCTCCAAACGCACTGTAACTCTCCACGTTTTCTTTGGTACCCTTTTGTATGACCAAGTCCGTGACGGTAACGATTAAGTCTGGATGCAGGTTTGCACCATTTGTTCCTCCAATACAGTGCGCTGGCCACATGGTCTGCTTGAAATTTTGGAATTTGCCATTTTCCATTCGCAAATTCAGATGCACCTCTTCGAACAAGGGTTTGTTGTGCGTGCTTGCAAACGACATATGACTTGCTGAATGGAAGTCTTGGGACAGAAACGTTGGCATCAAATCGTGGTACAAGAAGCGTAGTTTGTTGATGGGAGCCAGAATGGCGTTTGCATCTTCGACCGCTAATGCACCGCCTTGACAAAAGTCGTTCTGTACATCGATGATACCCATGACAAACCGTCTGGTGGACCTTGGATGCACCTGATTCGTTTTGCTTTGATTGTTCCCCATGTTTTCCTTCTTTATTTGTTTTCTTATTGATGATGACTGAATTTGTTGTGTTGGATGCTTTCAATTTTTTTTGAGTATAGAAGAAAAAAACACTGATGGAGTGAAATGTTATGAAGTATTGCAAAATTTTTGGAATATTTTATATGAATTTGGAACCTGCTTTTCTTTTATGTTTCGAAAAGCAGTGACTGAGCCAACCTGTACATTTCTCTCTCATATAGTGCAAACAGATTGTCATCAAACAACCAACATTCTTCGTCGGCCACAGTTGTATTCACCAAGGAGTTGATTTCTTGCAAGTATTCTTCCATTAAGGCCTCGTCAGAAATGTTACAGGAGTCCTTAAACGAAGTCACTGCCTTTGGTGACTTTGGTGACTTTTGTGCCTTTGGCGAAGCATTTTTTGGCGAAGCATTTTTTGGTGAAGCACTTTTTGGTGAAGTTACTACCTTTGGTGAAGTAACAGCCTTTGGTGAAGTTACTACCTTTGGTGAAGTAACAGCCTTTGGTGAAGCACTTTTTGGGGAAGCACTTTTTGGTGAGACTACAAAGAGGTTGGCTTTCACCAACCAATAATCTCCTTCTTCATTGTATATAAGCTTCGTTTCCTTGCGCAGTTCCTGAATGAAATTGTATGCAGCCTCCGTATCGTGCCACATATCTATGATGATGAGGGCTTCGTTGTGCTGCAGCGTTTTACGCCATGATTTCGCATGGCTTCTACGGATGGCAATTTTCTCGGGACAGATTTCGGCAAGTTCATTCTTCCTAAATATGTCAGCAATAAATTCAGCTGTATGCGTTCTCTCAACATTGGGAATATAGACGCTGGTAATACGTGGAAGCATCTTTTGATTTGCATTGAGGACAGTTGTGTGTGTATGTGTGTATGTGTCAAATAGGATGTCATGGAAAAAGCAATTCAATTTTTTTTTCAATTGCGGGAAAAAAAATCATTAATTATTTAGTAATCAAAATCATCGCCATCAGAATCATCACCGTCAGTATCAACATAAACACCATCATTTTGTATATAGGTGCATAATTCTCTCGACACAAAGTCGTCAAACAAGTACAACAATATCGGTTCGCGGCAGTTGTATGCACTGCATCCTTCAAGGAGCTGTAAGTAGGCATATCTGGCCAATAACAAGGAATTGTTGGTCACATAGCTCGCCAGAAGCTCGTATACACGCTTTTGAGCACTGAATCCCATACTGGAATGTCTGCGCATACGCAGGTAGATGGCATTGTTCTCATGGTCTTTCAACACATGCACCATCACTTGGCACCACAACAACCTACTCTCTGGTGGTCTTCTAGGTCCGTCGTCGATATGGTAGCGCTCGTGCGCAATGTCGGCCACTTGGTGTGCAATATTTTGCATTCTTCTTATTTGCACATATTCATTAAGGGGTACACCTACTTCACGTGGCGCGGTTCCGTATTCGACGTGCCAACTACATTCCTTGGAGTTCCATTTAAACCGCATCAACTCATCGGACTTCACCATCATGTCTTCCAGAAAGGGAGCAAGGATGGAGAAGTGAACATTGGGTACACGAATTAATATGTGTTCCTGATAACGATGACGCATACCCAATGGCATCGATGGCAACTGTGCGTTTCCAGGTGCTCGGATGGTCATCTCAGGAGAGGAGGGTATGTCCACCTTCTCCCAGTAAGGGTCTAGAGAGTCGTCCTTTTGAAAAAGCGTGGAGTTTCGAAGTCCGTCCACCATAGTGCGTGTGTATCTAAAGCTTGTCATAATATATATGATATATATGATATATATATATATGATATATATGGTCTTGTATGTATGATTGATGGACTGCTTGTGAAGTGGAAAAAAATTTTTCAATTTTTTTTAGCACGGGTGTAACAAAATGTTTTCAATTTTTTATACATACTACATACTACATACTACATAATTTATAACAGATGCAATGCAATGCAATAATTTTTTACTCTTCACTTTCACCAAGATATGTGCAAATCTCTCTTAACACATACGTGTCAAAGAGATAGCGTTGTATGTGGTCATCGGAACTGGGTTTGGTTTCTGCTTTTCCCTCCTCCTCCTCATTCTCTTTGATAACCTCTGTTCCTTCCAAAAGCTGAAGAATGGGACACCGTATCAAGAATAAGGCATTCACTTTCAAGTGCTGTTGAATCGTATTCCAGATGTACCAATGGGCAATACGGTCACCGGATAATCGGTTCATATACAGAAACAAACATTCGTTGGCACGGTCCGTGTACACGGTCAATTCACTTATACACCATCGAGCGTTTGCCACATGATAGATAGATATCTCGTCGTCCATCCATCCGTGTTCATCGAACGTCTCATCCAAATCGGGAAACCATTGGGTGGCTGTATAGGCTGCCTCCTCGGCGGCTAATTTACCTTGTCTTACTTGAAATAGCTCTAGACCTGTTTTGCTGCGCTCCATTGGTCGCGTTCCATACTCAATTTTCCAGCTAAATTGCTTGGCGTCCCATGTTGGTGTATGCACTCCTTCATACTGAGACAGAACCAACTCGACCTGGCTTTTCAGCAATGGAAACGGAAATTCAATCTTTGTTAACGCAGACCGCCCCCAGGATGGAAGCGGAGGTGGTTGAAGAGTATGTGTCATGATTCGTCGTGTTGGTTTGTGTTGACATGCAAAATGGTCAGCTGTCTTCAATTTTTTTATCGATAAATGGCCACTGCCACCCAATCCCTTTCTTGAAATCGCCTAAAGTTCCATGAAACGCCCATCAAACGCACCCAAGCCGCCTATTTCTTATATGAGTATTTCATCCGTTCTACTTGCATACCAATCACTACACCGAAAGCATATGCATATATGATGTGAATTTTTGGAGGTATCATCATGATTTGAATTGCATAGAATAGACGCAACGCTTTAAGTAGATTTTCCATGTAACATGCCTACAACAAATCTATGCTCTAAACAAAAATGTATGTTCTCTCTTTCAGTTTGGAAGATTGAAACACTCATCAGCCGCCCCCAAAAAGGTACACAATTCACGCATCACCATGTCGTCAAATACATATCGATGAACTGGGTTTCGATTATCGTAGCGTCCGTCTATAGCACAGTCCAACTGTAGTAAAGACCTTCTTGACATGTAGGTTCGAAATGCAACTGAATCGAAATAGTTGCAAATTTGTCGGGCAACGAATGCACAGACGTCCTGACCACCAGAGACGTGTATGCGGAGTTCTTCATCAGAGCTTACAAAGAGGTCCATGCGGCCATACAAAATACCGCCTGGTTCCAAGGGACGCTGCTGTGGAGAATACCCGGATTCAATGTTGATTTGCACTCTGTATCCAGTGCCATATTCTTCGTCGATACATTGGAAGACAATCTGCAGGGTCACCTTTTCTAAAGCCCACTGTATGTGATGACGAAACGGCTTGAGACCTAGCTGTTTGACGGGTAGGACGGTAAGGTCAAAAAAAGCACTTAGGTCGACGGGTGTCATCACATAGAGTAATTAAAATATGAAATGAATTGCAAATCTTAGCATTTATGAGAATTTAAAAAAAATACAAAATAAAAATAGTTCTTCACTAGAACAGAAAAAAACATTTATAATTCTCGTACAAAGACATGATGTCCTTTGGATACGTACGTTTTGTAATTGCATGGATGCAGATCTTCACCACAGATTAGAATTACTTCGTTTGGCTTGTACACACTGCACACTAAATCATAGTGCGGCATTCCTCTGTGATACGAACCGTATATCACAATGTCATAGTACTTGCGCTTGATATCTTCCTCGACCGTGCCATCCAATCGAACATTGTGTAAATCCTGCTCCAGCAAGTTCGAGTAGGTCATTCCCTTGCCGTAGAGACTGGCGTAGTCAATGGTGTCGGACTTGTAAATATGAGGCACTTGGAAGCAATCATGGCAGTTCACACCAAACACCTGTTTGAAACCATGCAACGTCAAACATCGTAAATAATCTGGTTCCATATAACTCGATAAATACAGAATCCGTTTGACGTTGGCATACCCCGTGCTGTGTAGAATGTACATCGCGACTTTATCAGTGGTCAAGTAATCCTTTGTATATCGCAGCAACTGCCGCTGGAGGGCATAGTATTTCGCCATGGCGTCGTCCGTGATTTCATGCATCGCTTTGCCTCGGAATTGTCTGTCAAACAGTGCATTGCATTGTTGAAACAGTTCTTTTGGCAGCAAATACATGGTGTTCGGCGGACAATGTTGAATGTGGACGAAATAGGGAAGGCATCCGTTGGCCAGTATCTCGTAATGGCGCATGCAATCCCATCCACCTTTTCTTGTCGTGACGGCAAAGAGAGAGCTTTTATATTCATCATAATATTCCTTCTCCGTACCATAAATGTAGGTGCTCAGGTTTCCCGGTATCAAATTGGATAACACCTTGGTCTTCACGAGAGAACGACTGTCCGTACAGACCTTCTCTTTGGGAATGCTAAAGGTAATGGGGTGCAACAAGGTGTGGGGATTCGCAAAGAAGGTGTACTTGGTTCTGGCAGACAGCTTATGGACATACAAATAATCGAAGCCATTCACGTCGACACCCATGCCGGCGTATTCATACCCTTGGTCTGTCAAATGCTGAATAACCGTGGGTTTGTTCTCTCCTAAATGAAGATGTTCGAATGACAAATACGTGACATTCCAGTTGCTAAAGGTGGTTTCCAGCAATATCTCGTCATCGATACCCTCTATGTCTAATGACAACAGCTCGATTTCCTTGTCACTCGCCACGGTCTCACCAAGAAAGCGGTCAAGATGTCGTACGGGCACGATGGCCTTTTCCATTGCACAATCGGTACCGTAATGTTTCTCGATATGGCTCTTCTTGATAGAGGCGACCTGATAATGAGGTCCATCCAGTGGACTGTAAAATAGTTCGATGTGGTCTGCGGGATAATGTTTAGGTACGATGGCAATCTCGTAGATGACACTTTGAGGGTACTCTTTCCAGCACTCCTTTAAGAGAGGGATGTTCAAAGGGTTCGGTTCCACCAAGATGATTTGTTTGACATGCTCTTTGGGTAACCTTTTGACCAGTTCCGTAAAGCCATCTCTGCAGTCAGCACGTGCATCCAAGTCTCCTGCACCTGCTCCAATCTGTATGAAAATTCCGTCTCCATGGGCAATATTTTCTAAATTCATTTCTTTAACATAGCAAATAGATAAATTTTGATATGTTAACTTAAATATTATATAATCTTATCTCTTTACATCATTTTCGTATATAATACAAGACAAACAACATGTGTTTCAAATTGTACGAAATCTGGTGCATCCGTCGTCGGCTAGCGTCCACTTCACCACTTTTCCATCCTTTTTTGTAAAGAAATCGTCCCTCGTACTCCCATCCCCAGCCGCACAGTAAACACTCCGCACATAACGACCCAAATATTGCACGGTGTCGGGAATTATCTCGCCAACTTCGTCACGAGGTCGGCCAAGGGCTTCTGCAACCCGATAACAATGCGTCTTCACCCGTAAGGTCTCATACTCTTCTCCAACTATAAATTTGGTCTCGTCTTGGAAGAAAGGATGCTTGCTTTCCATTTTTGTTTTGAATCTTTTCCAAATAAGGGAAATTAAGGTAATTAAGGTAATTAAGGTAATTAAGGTAATTAAATTATGACAGCTACCACCATCCTTACCTTTTATGCTTTTATTTTATTTTTATTATCCAAGCTCTTGAGAAAATTTGGTTGAATCGTAATAAAAATTTAAAAAAAACTTAGACAAGCAAAAAAGTGAGGTTTTTTTTCGTAAAAAAGCACATTCAAATTCTACGAAATCTGGTGGAACCGTCGCAGGCCAAAGTCCACTTCACCACTTCTCCATCCTTTTTAGTAAAGAAATCGTCTCTCGTTCTCCCATCCCCACTAGACCCACCCCCGCCAACACTCCGCACATAACGACCCAAATATTGCACGGTGTCGGGAATTATCTCGCCAACTTCGTCACAAGGTCGGCCAAGGGCTTTTGCAAGCCCATAAGGCCCATCATTCACCCGTAAGGTCTCATACTCTTCTCCAACTATAAATTTCGACTGGAATTGGAAGAAAGGATGCTTGCTTTCCATTTTTGTTTTGAATCTTTTCCAAATAAGGGTAATTAAGGGTAATTAAGGGTAATAAAGGTAATTAAATAATGACAGCTACCGCCATCCTTACCTTTTATGCTTTTATTTTATTTGTATTTTATTTGTATTTTATTTTTATAATCCAAGCTCTTGAGAACCTTCTTCTTGGGAGACCTCCTTCTTCTTGGGAGACCTCCTTCTTCTTGGGAGACCTCCTCGTTTTCGTTTTTGAGAAAGTGTCTTGTTACACTTGTGTATCAAAACACCTGTGTCACAAAATGTCTGGTTATATCCGGTTGCGGATTCTTGTAGCTGTCTTTCTCTCTAAGAATCCTACCACATAACTAGCCAAAAACGCCTTTTCCGCTACATGCATGTAGTATAAAGAGTATATTTAATGTAGAAGGTCTTCCTCTACATATGTAAGGGAAAACCTTCGGTTTTGAAAAGTGAAAAGTTTTTTGATTTCTCGATTTTGGACATTTATAAATGTCCATTTTTGGAAAATCGAAATATTTTATGGAAAAAGGGTCGCGCGAGACCATAATGAAAAATTATCGTCTCAAGTCTGAAGGAACTTTTTGCAATTTGTGACGATAAAATTTTGAGTAAAAAAAGCCGTAAAAGTATTGCATATTTTTCTTTAGCATATATAAATATGCAAAATGCAGAGATGCGATATTATTGCAAAATATGTGACTATGGTTGCATGAGAAAGTTCTGTTGGTCCCAACACACGCTTACAGCAAAGCATATGAATGCTAACAAATCGCTAACACATGCTAAAAGAGAATATGCCTGCCCGAATTGCAATGCGAAGTTCATGCATCAATCAAGTTGCTCAAGGCATAAGAAAATATGCATGACAAAAAATGAGAATAAAGCGAAACCGGACCCCCCGTTCGTCATCACAGAAGAGTTGTTTCTCATGATAGTAAAGCAAAATGCGGACATGATGGAACTGTTGAAAGCCGGAACGCACAACACAAACAATAATCACAGCCACAATACGAACTGCCATAACAAGGCATTCAATCTGAATTTCTTCTTAAACGAGACATGCAAAGATGCCATGAACATCACGGATTTCGTGGAGTCCATAAAAGTGCAACTGAACGACCTAGAGAGATTTGGAGACGTGGGGTATGTAGAAGGTCTCTCGAGTATCATCACCGCAAACCTGAAGGAGATGGATGTCACGGAAAGACCAGTGCATTGCACGGACAAGAAGAGGGAAACCATCTACATCAAAGATCAAGATAAATGGGAGAAAGAAGACGAAAAGAAAACGAAGTTGCGCAAGGCAATCAAGAGAATCGCAGCGAAGAATTACAAGTTGCTTCCAGCTTATAGAGAGAAATATCCAGGGTGCCAATTTGCGTCGTCGAAATTTTCGGACAAATACAACAAAATGATGGTGGAAGTGATGGGAGGTGCAGGTGACAATGAATGGGAAAAAGAAGACAAAATAATCCACAATATTTCGAGAAATGTGATGGTGGACAAGTAGCTGCCTGCTGCTGTGTTACACCGGTGTAACAATACTATTGGCTTCTCTCTAGGATTGTTTATCAAAAGGTCTTTCAAAGAGGGAAAATGATTGCAAACAACCCTTGTTACAGGGTATTGCA
>Ga0209550_10005715_pt1 | contig 11636 bp, 7 predicted proteins | sample LauGreSuBDMM15SN_2_FD_187567 | JGI IMG/M metagenome (GOLD analysis project Ga0209550, IMG submission 187567) | Freshwater lake microbial communities from Lake Michigan, USA - Su13.BD.MM15.SN (SPAdes) (version 5) | ecosystem: Environmental > Aquatic > Freshwater > Lake | place: Lake Michigan, USA... | reverse complement strand
TACAAATGATGATGACGATACAAATGATGACGACGATACAAATGATGATGACGATACAAATGATGACGACGATACAAATGATGATGACGATACAAATGAATTAAATGATGATGATACAAATGAATTAAATGATGATGATACAAATGAATTAAATGATGATGATACAAATGAACTAAATGATGATGATGATACAAATGAACTAAATGATGATGATACAAATCAATTAAATGATAATGATGATGATGATGATGATACTAGTTTCAATAAGAAAAGCAATATTGATTCCCCTAAGTCTGATTTTACATGCAGCAAATACGATACTTCAAGTGAAGATAAAAATGTTTATGTCAGTATTCCAGATTTCCCAGTCCAAGTTATCTTCATGGAAAAATGTAATAATACGCTGGACAATTTATTATCATCAGCATCTTTTGAGTCAGAGAATGACGACGTTGTTCTTGCCTATTTTTTACAAATAATTATGATTTTAATAACATTTCAGCAATGTTTTAACTTCACTCATAATGATTTACACACAAATAATATTATGTATGTTAATACAGAGAATGAATATTTATTTTACAAAGTAAAGGGTAATATATATCGTGTTCCTACGCATGGAAAACTTTTTAAAATAATTGACTTTGGTAGAGGAATTTTTGAAATGAATGGTACTAGATATTGTAGTGATTGTTTTGAAAAGGGTAATGATGCTTCAACGCAATATAATACAGAACCGTTTTATACATCAAAAAGAATACGTATTGATCCAAATAAAAGTTTTGATTTATGTCGATTAGGATGTTCGATGATTGATATTTTCATTAAGGACGAATCTGATTTTAAAGCATCATTTAAGCCAGAAACAATAACAAATAAGGTTTTTCGTTTAGTATGTGAATGGTGTTTGGATGATAACAACAAAAGTATTATCTACCATAAAAATGGTGAAGAGAAATATCCAGACTTTTTGTTGTATAAGAAAATAGCTCGTAATGTTCATAATCATATTCCATTGAAACAATTAGAGAGACCCGAATTTTTACAATTTCTATACACTGAACAGATAGATAAATCTTTAATAATAAATATTGATAACATACCTTGTTTTGCTTAAAATTCTGGATTTGTTGTAAACACTTCTGGTATTATTTGTGTATCAGATCCACCTATCATTTTAATTGAATTAGCCTCTTCAATGATAAAATCACCAACTATCACACTAAACAATACGAATAAACTTTCTTTACACAATATTTTTAAGGGATATGCTTCTTTAGTGATAAATCTCATTTCAATAAATTTAACAATACAAAATATAAAAGAAACCGCAAATGCGCATAAAAACGTATTCATTTTTTTTTAACTAAGTTTTTTTAATTCCTTTTACAAATCGCTTTAAAAAATGTTTTTTTCAAATTACACGCATCAAACATTTTTTTTTGTAATTGTTTTTTTTTTAATATAATACTTCAACATCATCAAGTATAAGATCATTATTGAGACTCATAGAAGGATTGTCTAAACTTTCGAAATCTAAACTTATACTTTCATTATTGTCATGTATTTTAATTTCGTTGTCAAACTTTGTTGATTCATTAAAACTAACTCTTTGTTTGTCGTTATTAGAAAACAAAGATGATATTTCTGTATTTTCACTGTATGGTTCAAGTCTAGGTATTTCTATGGATGAATCACTACTAAACGATGCAGGTTGTACTTCGTTATTTATAATCGATGATACGATTGGTTCCTGCTGAAATGATGGTTCTTGTTGTATTTCCGAAGGTAATATAACTTCTTCTTTAACTTCTTTCACTTCTTCTTTGTATTCATCTTCAAAAGATTCGGCCATATAAGCTTTAAGTATTCCTTCAATTGGGATACTTTCTCGAATAGCATTCAAGATACATTCCTCAACATGTTTTTCAATTTCTGTCATATTCTTTTGTTTTTGTAATTTCTGTATGTTGATTTCAAATAAGTAAGCATTTTTGTAAAATTTTCGAGCTACAGAGATGTAAACTTTGTGTATAAATGTATTTAATTTGGGAACATTGATTTCAATTTTTTTTTGTTTGCTACAAACACGTATTGCAGATAAAATTTTTAGTTGAATGATATGAACACAAGTAATTAAATCTTCCAAATAATTACATTGACATTTTTCAACAATCCGTTTTGTTTCCACATCAATCATATTTTCATTCCATTTTGGAATACGAGATAATAGATTTTGAAATGTCATTAAATATTTTTCCTTTTCATTTGTTTCATTACACATTTTACAGCTATCTTCAAAAATCGATACAATTCCATCGATTATATGTGGAGTCAAAATATTCGTTAACCGTGACGCCCATTCAAAACGCGAATCTTTTAGACTGGGAACGACAAAATCATCCATAAATTGTTGTAGTTTTTTTTTAAATAAATGTAATATTTTCTAAACATTCATTCAAACTTAAAAAAAGACAATTTAACAAAAAATATATTAATTGATTTTCATTTCTAAATTCTTTTTTTAATTTCCCAAATACAAATGATATTTGGGTATTATCTTCAGACAAATATAATAAAGATGGTTCTTGATTGATTACATGGAAAACATCTAACGCTGACATTCCTTGAGAATATATGACGTTGACAGCATCAATTGTTTCATTACTGGATTTAATATTTTTTAATATTTTCAATAATTTAGTCTTTTTGTCTATTGGTAAAGGCTTTGGAAAACTATCTTCAATGGATTTAAAAAAAAACATATGACAAAAACGTGACAAGATTGGCTTTAAGAGCTTTTCAGCAGTTTCAACTACAACAAAAAAACGTGTACTATTTGTAAACAATTCAATACATCGCCTTAATGCAGACTGTGCATCGATAGTTAACGTATCTGCATTGAGTAAGACGATACTCTTGAACGCGATTTCATTTTTACATATTATATTTGATTTCGCGAATTGTTTTAATTCTTCTCGAACAAATTTGATACCTTTTCCATGTGCACAATTTACGGTCATGACATTTTCCTTAATATATAATTTGTTATTCTTATAAATATCATGAATGAATTGATATAGGGTAGTTTTTTTGCCTGAACCATGTTCTCCATGGAAAATTATATTTGGAATTTTACCTGTTTTTAAAAAGAAATCTAATCTACTTGAAATGTCGTCCATAATATTTTTTATACATAACATATATATACACTTTAAATCGATTCATGTCAAAAACGAAAGATGACAATGTTGATGACATTTCAAATTCAAGTGGTGTGATAAACCTTAATATAGCTGAATGCGCATTTTTAGGGGTTGGATATTTAATTTGGGTATTTAGTCATACCGTCTTACAAGATCAATTACCAACCATTCCAAATAAACTGTCTGATTTTAAAGTGTTAAGATCAATTAGTCTTAAAGAATCCAACTTAAATGTAGCTTTTAACACCAATGCATTGATTGCCAAATTGGTTGCTCTTGTTTTTATTATTTTTGCTTGTATTGTTGAATTTGCAAAAATTCTCTATATAGTTACAAATCTGTTTGTTGGACCTTTACGCATAATGGAAATGCTCATGGGTGTTTGTATTTTTACTCTTAGCATTCTGATTTGTTTTAATATTTTACAATCGAATTCAGCCTTTGAAAAAATTGTAAATAATCGGGTTGGTACCAAGTATAGTCTCTCTATGCTATGGATGACACTTTGCCTTACCATATATGTAATATGGTTTGCTAGAAGTTTTTTTGTTAATTATGTTATCAACAAACAAGTTTTACATCAGTCCTATTTGCAAGCTTTGTTAGGACTGCTTATACTAGGATCTGATTTGGTTATTTATATGGTGCTTTATTATTATGTAACAGATGGTTAATGTTCCAGTGAAGCCAGACGATCATGAAACTTTTGTTTCGTGGAATCCCTCACTTTAATTTTCAAATGCTTTTCTGCTTCTTCGGGAGTAAAGAAAAACATGTCAAATGGTCCTGTATGATTCAATTGATCCGCTACAGCATACTTGACTCGAAACAAATAATCTTCATCATTTGAACCTAAGATACAATTTATCAACAATCCACTACCGGCATGCACGATCCTTGTACCCCGTACGGCATTTGTATGACAGTATACCAGTGTTTTGGTTCTTGTTTCCATATCAACGACTGGAATCATTTCTGAAATAACTTTCTCGTGTCTAGGCATCTTTTTTTTTGGTTTCAAAAAAAAGGTTGTTTTGATTAAATTGTGTTTTTGTAACATTTTTGAAAAACAACAATGAAAGATTTTTATTTTTGTTATAACATTTTGTACCCTTATAACATTTTGTACCCTTATAACATTTTGTACCCAAACATTTGAAAGTCTAATCTGTATTTTCTGTTTATGATAGCAATACTTTTTGCATTTAAAAAACTCATATAGTTTAGTGTTGATTTATTTTTATTCAATACTAAATTAAAATCGGTAAAGCCTAAATTGATCATGTCATCATTCAATGTTTCTGTATGAAGTATTTGAATTCCTTCTGGGAGTTTATTATTGCTATCTAATAAAAACTTATACTGTTGTAATGTATGATTATCATAACGATAAGAATTCCGGAAATATTGAAGTATTATAAAATATACATCCGTTTGACTTGAATTATTTGAAATTAAATTATGATAAAATAAATCGCTTACTAAGCGATGATATGGATTACGAACTACTGCTATAATAAATAGCGTTGGATCGTTTTTTAGTCTAAATATATTAGAATATTTTAAGATTGTTTTGTATATTAAATGTTGAAACGTAGAAGCCGATAAATGCAATCTTTGTTTCAGTTTCCAATGAATATTACCATATAAACTTCGGGGATTTAGTTGAATATTATATTTAGCAGAAAAATACTTTTCTAAAGATGTCCCACCCGTTTTTGGAATGTGAAGTAATAATAAATTTATTTCATCGGATTTAAAATATGGCATTTTTTATTTAATACTTAGAGTTAAATTCTTTTTTTTTTTGCTGTCAAATTTCTTGCTTTCAATTTTTTAGATTTCAATTTTTCTTGCTTTCAATTTTTTAGATTTTAGTTTTTAAAAAACTTTGTGATACTGCTTTGTGAAACCTTTTTATTATCTGTAATCCTCAAAAAAGGATCAAATAACATTTCTTTTACTTCATTATTTCTGAGTTTTTCTCGTTTTTCGTTAACTTTTTTTGAACCAATTTTTTTGATTTCTTCATTTAACTTTGTCATTTCTAATTCAAATTTTTTCAATTTAGCAAACTTTCGTGATGATTTCCAAATTGTTTCTAGTACCAATGCGAAAAGTTGTTGCAATGGGTTCATGATTTGATTTGTAATATAAAACGAGTAATCAATTTTTATCCCATTTTCTTTGATATATGTTGGTGTTTCAATTCGATCCCCCTGAAGACATGTTTTTGATTTGTTGACAATATAAACAAATGGAATTCTATCCCCAGAATTAGGCTTGTTTCCCGGATCACGTGCTGTTATACGATCTGCCAAGACTTTGTGAGCTATTTGATTTGGGTTTTTATATCCTGAACGAAGCGATTTTGTAATAATTAATTTTTCCATTGGACATTGTTCGTTCACCAAACTTTCTAGATGCATATTCAAAAACTGAATAGCTCTATCAATATTTTTTTCTTTCATCAAAATATCAATAATTCCACCATATATATCTTTTACAATTGGTGCATTGTCACGTCGTTTTAATACGATTCCCATTTCTTTTCTTTTTCCCTTTGTTATATCTTTTTCAAATAGGATACCGACATATTTCTTTTTGGACAGTAAACAAAATGGCATAAACGTTTTTTCATATTCCAAGTCGTGAGGAAATTTTAAAAATTGACTAGCTAAATGTCCCGCCTCTTGTGCCAATTCAATAGTTATCTCCAATGCCTTTTCACCTTTGATTTGAATACCATCCAGTGTTTCTAGATTGAACGTAAAAAAAACGGAATCTGTATCACCATAAATATATTCTGCATTAGTAATAATTTCCCCATATTTTATTGTTGAGCATACACGATTTTTATAAACAGTTTCAATAATTGTTTTTGCATAAATAAGAAGACTTCTACCAGTTGATGTTGTTGATGCAGCGATGTCTTTGTCAAAAAAAGTACTTGTTTTAGCACCACATTGTCCATATAACGAATTCGCAGTCACTTTGTAACCTAATTGTCGTTTATCCAACACATTTCTCATAAAATCATCTGTTTCGTATTTCATTAATTGCCGACAATCTTTTCTTGCTTTCAATAATTCAGATAAAATCATTGGCATGATTGCTTTTTTTCCGTCAGGATATTGTGCAAAACGACATATTTTGTATCCATTTTTCACTTTTTCCGCATGAGATGTAGGCGTTTTTCTTACATACTTGTATGTATCATACGTTATATCAACATAATTATATCCCGGTAAATTGTCATATTGCATACTTCCAGTCATTTTCACTAAATTGTTTTCCAAATCATATTCACGAGTCCAAACTTTACTATCATGAGATAAATTTTCGCTTATCATTGAAGATGGATACAACGATGCATAGTCCACACAGGCTACTGGAACATCCAAATACAAATTACATTTCGGATCCAAGACAGTTGCACCTTCATAACCATCATCATCTTCTACCTTGTCTAAAACGACCATTAAAATTCCCATTTCTCGACATTTCTTTGCAACATAACTTGTTAATTTAATTCCTTGACCACGAAATACAAGGTATGAAATTGGAACACTACAAATGGATGCCATTTCAATATAACTTGTCAATACATCAACTTTATTGAGTAAAAAATGCAAAAGATTGCAATCCTGTAAACAGTATTTGGCAACCAGATAACGACTTTCATCGGATTCATTTGTCATGCGAAATATATCTTGTGGGGTTACATCATCTTTTGCTAAACACCATCTTATTTTCGTTGAATCCATTATTTTGATAAAATTAACTTCGCCTTGAATAATAAAACAACAATCTTCTTCATTTATTTGTAATACGTGAAACTTTTGCCCATTGTTAAAATACTCCTTTGTGTGTCCAATAATCTCGAAATGAACATAACAAGAAGTTACTAATCCTTTTAAGTTGGAAGAATATACAATCGATGTTGTTGATATATCGGTTTCAGAAATGTTTTTGTCAAGATGATCAACCCATCCTCCTATAAAATAACCAGCTACATAGTCCAATTTATAAGAACTCAACGATTCTTCTTTACGAAAATAATTGTATAAATCAATTTGTATTCGACCATTCATATTAATATAATTCAATTCATGATCACCACTTGCCAACTTTGTAACGGTTTCATTTAACATATATTTATTTGTATCACGTAAATCTTGACAACATATTTCATCCAAGTTTCGCGAAAGTCGTAAAAACGGTTGTAAACAATCCAACTCTTTCGCACGCAGAAAAAGAAATTTATAATCAAATCCAAAAATATTGTAACCAATTATAATATCGGGGTTTTCGTCTTGTATAAGTTTTGTCCACGCTAGCAATACTTCCCTTTCTGTGCGACATACTCTTATCTCTGTATTTGGTGTTTTTGGATCCATACATGTGTTCAAAACAATGCAATGATTCAAATAAGGTTCTACTTCACCAAAGCGTACAAATGTCGACCCGATAAATGTAACTTGATCACCCTTGACAGGAGGTAAATATTTATCTAATACGGTACATATGTATTCCAATTTATTTTCTCGAGCTAGTTTACACGTTGAGCATAAAATATTCAAAAAACCCATCGTTTTGTGATCATCATATTTATGTGGGGTTAGTTTATTTGCCATGCGAACATATTCGTTATCATGATCATCATCATCATCATCATCATTTTGAATAATATCCAAGTTATTGTGAGAAAAATATGTATAAATTTGTCGTGCTTCGATACATAATCCACCATCATTACCACCATTGTTATAAACTTCAGTCACCATTTTATCCATAATACTATGTAGTTTTGACTTGTCCATTTTGTATTTCGTATATATTCTTTCAATTTCATCAAATCCGGTAACGTCTTCAAAAAAACCAAACGCACGTTTTAAAATATTCCACAAGTGATCTTTAACTGATATGGGGTCCGACATTTTATTTTTTTCAAAATAATCAATAACATTTATGCTAAGTTTTTTATAGTTCTTCACTGGAATTGGAAAATCACCGTGACTGCTGCTTGCTTCAATATCAAAACTGCATATTTTATATCTTGCTATCTCGTTACAAGAGTTTAAAGGAGTAATAGATGAAGAATTTTGAATAATAAACTCATATACACACGATGTTCGTTTCGTTGTTGTCGTTAATATATCACATTCTTCCACACTAATCCAACCAGTTGGACTGATATTATGTATATGGAAAAAACGTAACAAAGGAGGAATCTGGCTTTCATAAATATACGTATTATAAAACCCATTTGCAAATAACTTTTTTGTTTTTGAATCAAACCAAAACGATTTGACAATATTAAAACATGCCATGGTTTCAAACTCTAGATAAATAAAATCGTTTAGAGTGCTATTATCAAATCCATATAATTTCTGTTTTTTCACAATTGTACATTTGTCGTGTATTAACTCAGACGCGCGTTTCACACCATAACTCGTCAACTTATTTCGTAAAGCATTCATGAAAAAAGAAAAAAAATCCGCCGTTTTATTTTCAATCTTCACGTAGAAATGTGGTTTAAAGTCTCTGACAAAAATGCAAACACTTTCTCCACATTGTAGCAATCCAAACATTTGAATAATAAACATTTTTTTGTTTGAAAGTGAATCGCAAATTTCTTCTTCTTCTTCTTCTTCTTCATCTTCTTCTTCCTCTTTTACATTTTCATATGTGTTAAACTGATTGCTATCAAAACAATTAAAGTCCAACAAACGTAGTTTCATTTCTTTTAAATTATGATTTTATAGTTTAATTGATTTTAATCAGTTTTTATGAAAATAAGGCCCTACTTGTTCTATGATTGTTGCCAAAAAATTTTCTTTCGTTAGCTCGCCTTGAACAAGTCGTATTCCTATTTCTTTCAACTGATATAATACAAACATGTTGGAGTTAAGCTCAGCCCTTAAATGCATTTTAGTACTATGTAAAAGGTCATAATTATCACCATCCAAACTCATATCATCAATTTGTGCCAATTGGGAAATATCTTTTACTGGATCGAACTCGAAGTCTTCTTTTTTTTGATCATCTATAAATTTAATGAATTCTGTTAGTTTGGGGGTTTGATTACGGTAACTATCTAACAAAAGTTTTGTTAGCTTGGCCTTTTTAGACCATTTGTGAATTAAGATTAATTCTTGATTATATTCACTTGATAAAGTTTCATAGAATATTTGGAGAGTTTTAAGTGCATCTCTATGGCGAATGTATTGATTCAGTGCACCTTTTTTTAAAATAAGAGATGGGATGTGTTGTTTTTCTTTTGATATGAAATAAGATGGTTGATAATCTTGTAGTGATTCCAACACAAAATTTAATGTTTGTTCATCGATAGTAATTTGACTTACTTTTCCCTCTAATTCAACGTTTGCTTGAAACCCTTTTTGTTGAAAAAATGACATTGTTAACAAATCATCCTTAAACAAACCAAAATTAAATTTGTTAAGCACTAATTGGTCATTAGGAATTCTATCGTCATCAACAATCCAAGTGCTATTGAGGAGTGATTTAGTTCTTAACCATATAGCTGACATCATAAACTTATTTAGCCACGCTAAAGTTAAAGAATTAGGTCGTTGTTTAGTCAATTCATTTGAAATGAAATATCCTATTTTAAATATTAAACAAAGTAGTTGTTTAATGCCTTCTGTTTTTATTTGTCTTACAAAACGTGTTCTAGCAGGTAACATTTGTTCTTCAGTTTGATTTCCTGTTTTGTTTCCCGTTATTGATTTAACACTTCTTAATAAAAATGCAATAAATTCTATGAAAAAATCCCATATGTCACGTCTATAGCTACAAAAAATAGCAAAATCCAAAATGACATATAATGGATGGCGTAGTAATGCACTATGAATATCTGACCCATATATAACGGTTAATGGATGTGGGTGTTGATGGCCAACTTTAAGACTGAATAATCTTTTCAATGCTACTACATGATTAACAATCCCAACGCCTTTCCACATAAAACGTAAAAAATATACTATATCAATTGCTGCCCCCGAATTTGGATTCATTGCTGCCGTTTGTTTTGGATTCACACTTTGAAGAATATCTGTTTTTTGGATACAATCCTTTATTGAATGAAAACGGTCTTCATCCATTATCTGAGGGTCTTCAACAATATCCATGTTATCTTCGCTCACTCTTACAATAATTGACTTTGACTTCACATCAAAGTTACGTATTTTTTGAAATACAAAACTAGTCTGGCTTGTAATAAGAGCAATTAAGATAACTGCAAATTGAGCTAATATAATAGCAAAATCAAAAACTTCTTGATTATCAGCATAGTTGTCTATTTTTAATAAATTTTCAATGATATCATTTAGTGTAGGGTTTTCTTTTTTTATCGATAATTCTTGTGCCTGAAATAATTTCGGAAAACATGATAAAATAAGTGATCTTATCGAGGTTGATATCTTGTCGAATTGTGATCGTAATGGTAATAATAAATTCAAAATGTAATTGTCAGCTCCGTGTAACTTTGATTCAATACTATTTAGGATACTATTTACATTTCCGGTGAATTTCGCAATCCATGATTGCTTATTACATGTATCAAGTTCTGATTTCATCTTCAAAATTGATTTATCCAAATGAGTTGTCTGATTATAAAAGTAACTTTGTAACAAAACTAATTCTCCGTCACTTAAAGTTTGTTTTTCCAACAATTCCAAAATTGTGTTATTTTGATTAAATTGTTCTCGAGACGAAGAATTAGGACATAACAACAACTCCTGAAACATTTTTTCAGACTTTAAATTTTTTTCGTGTACTTCATGTCTACCAGCAACATAATTGGCTATATCTATTTTCATTAATGTACGTGATTCTATTAACTTATTCATTTCTTCACGACTTTTAACCATTTGGTCTTGTTTCCATGTATCGTCTTCTGAGTAAATTTCTTCTAGTTTTTTTATCATATCTTGAACCATCACTGATTGGCTTGTTAATTTCATTTCATCAATTAATAAAACAGCTTTCATTTTCAAATCAGGATTTTGTATTTTGTCTACTTGCTTTTCATGAGTGTTTTGTAAATGAAGTTTTAATTCTCGAATAGCTTGGTCTGAAATTATATTTGTTTTTTCTAACACGCTAACCATTGACGATAAACTGTCATTACTATCAATTAATGTATTAAAGGAGTCAAGATATTGATTTGTACCTGTATACGAATTTGATTCTGAGGAAGTGGTTAGTTCTCCACTTTTGGGAATATCTGAAAAGTCGTGAATATTTGTCGTTAATGTTCCAATCGCTGATGTTGACGTATCATCAGCAATTGTTTCAATACTATTTTCTGCAGCAGAGGATCCTTTTGAGTTAGATGCTAAATCTGCTACAACGGTAGAATTTGTTGCTGCTGCTCCTACAACGGAGGGTACAACGGAAGAATTT
>Ga0209550_10005713_pt1 | contig 11638 bp, 7 predicted proteins | sample LauGreSuBDMM15SN_2_FD_187567 | JGI IMG/M metagenome (GOLD analysis project Ga0209550, IMG submission 187567) | Freshwater lake microbial communities from Lake Michigan, USA - Su13.BD.MM15.SN (SPAdes) (version 5) | ecosystem: Environmental > Aquatic > Freshwater > Lake | place: Lake Michigan, USA... | reverse complement strand
CCCTTCCCCCTCCCCCCAACTGATTGCCTATCACAATCCCGCCAAGCAGCATACGGCAGCAAGCGACAGGGAATACCCTGCGCTCGCTGGGAGAGTTTAACCTCGCAAGCATAATTGAGTGGCCCGAGAGCGAGTACACTCAGTGACCAAGAGGGGTTCGGAGCCGTCCGTTCTCCGTTGAGACTGTGGTGTGATGAGCGCGTGGGTGACAGCGACGAAACTTACTCACTGAAGTCTGAAAACTTAGTTCGTTTAAAATGTAACGTTCATTCACAGGCTCCCATCAATTCATCAACTCCATTCACAAGCGTCCCCTGTGTTCGCGCGCACGCCGCCGGAGTGGATGGCGTCCGCTCCGCCGTCCTACGAAGACCGAGCGAAGGCCCTCTATGTGCACTCGTCGCACAAGGGTGGCATGGACAACATCGACTTCGACAAGATCAGCAAAATCATCCTCGAGGCAGCTGCCAACTCTCCGTACACGAGCCATCAGCTGAAACTGGACGCTGCTGTTGAGCGAAGGGTCGCGCGACTAAAGGCGGCGCAGAGCAAGCTGGATGAGGCGCAGCGGCAGGCAGCGCAGGTAGCTGTTTCGCGGCGGACACAAGAGCTTGAGGCAACACGCAAGGTCAGCCGCGTCGTCGTCGTCGTCGACTTTGACATGTTCTACGCAGCGGTGGCTATACGCGAGGACCCGAGCCTCGCGGACAAGCCGCTAGCGGTCGGCGGCGCTCTCGTCCTGACGGCAAACTATATTGCTCGCCGCTGGGGCGTGCGGTCCGGCATGCCGTCCTTTGTGGCCAAAGAGCTCTTCCGACGCGCGCCTGAGTTCGGCATGCCAAGGGCCGAGCTCACGTTTGTGCCCGCGGACTACGAGGCGTACGCACAGGTTGCCACGGAGGCGATGGCCATCTACAGAGAGTACGATCCGGACACGACGCAGGGTATGGGATTCGATGAGGCGACGCTCGACATCACGCGGTACCTGCGGCGGCGCGTGCGCCTCGGCTCGCACGACCATGCCAAATTTGGAGCTGGTAGCGGGTATCCGGAGGGTGCCACTCCAAGGGGGGGGGGGCAGCGGGTATCCGGAGGGTGCCACTCCGGAAAGCGGCGCCGGTGGACGCTTGGGAGTCGTCGGGGACTTTGCCGCGGCGAGTGGCTCCGATCCCGCCGGTTCTGGCGGCGAGGACGAAGGCTATTCGTCTAGGGATGACTGGCAGCCCTCCGACGAGGACGAGTACGAGGACGCGTGTTGTGGCGAAGCGCGCCCACGCCCGCGACGGCGCCCGCCACGGCGTAACGAAGTCGAGGAGCTCCTTTCGATGCATGCACTCGCCGAGCAGGTGGTATCAGAGATACGTGCGCGCGTCGCGCGTGTCACGGGCGGCCTGACCGTCTCAGCGGGGATCGCACCCAATGCAAAGCTCGCTAAGATGGGCGCCGACGTGAACAAGCCCAACGGCCAGACGCGCATCGGCAACAGCGTGGATGCCATCCTCAGCTTCCTGCGCGACCAGCCGCTGCGCAAGGTGCCCTTTGTCGGCCGAGTGATGATTGCATGCTGATTGCATGCTGTTTTCATGTAGATTGCATGCTGATTGGATGCTGATTGGATGCTGATTGGATGATGATTGGATGCTGATTGCATGCTGATTGCATGCTGATTGCATGCTGATTGCCCCTCCCCTTCACCTCACAGGTGCCCTTCATCGGCCGAGTCGCCGAGAAGCTGTGCAGCCGCGTGCTCGGCGCGAGCACGTGTGGTGAGCTGCTCGCTGCGCTGCCTGAGGCGTGGTGCCTCTTCTCCCCAATGCGGGCCGACGCGCTGCTGCGGGACGCGCTCGGCTGGGACGACGCCGACGCTGGCGGCGAGGCGGCGCCGCAAAAGGGCATCTCGTTCTCGGACACCTTCCGCGCCTCGGATGAGCCGCGCGTGTTGCGTCAGATGCTCCGCCGCATGTGCGAGGGCCTCGGCAAGAGCATGGAGAGCGTGGGGCTGCGCGGCACCAAGATGACGTGTCGCTTCAAGGATTCGAATTTCGAGGTGCGCTCGCGTGCGGCGCCCGAGCTTTCGCGCCCAATCGGCACCGCCGATGAGCTCTACCGGCGCGCGTTGCCAATGCTCGAGAAGGAGCTCAGCCTGGGGGGCGGGGTGAGCAGTGCGGGCGGCACAGCGCGGGCGGGTCTGACGCGCAAGTTCACGCCGCTCAAGTTGCGCTCGATTGGGGTGCAGATGACGAAACTCGCCCAGGACGGCGCGCCAGTGCGTGACGGCTCGCGCCGTATCGATCAGCTTTGGCAGCTCGGCGAGCAGCCGAGAGGTGGCGCGCCCTCTGGCGGTGCAGGATCGAGGGGGCTGCGGGTAAATGGCGCGCCGTCCTGGGCGAATGGCGCGCCATCCTGGGCAAATGGGCCGCAGTGGGGCAGCACACCCATCGGCGGCCTGGAGGGATGTCGAACAGCTGAGGACGAGGACGAGGAAGGCGACTGGGCAGAAGAGATGCTGGAGGAGGAGGATGCATTCCAAGAAGGAGCGTCCGCGGGCGCTGGACCGTGGACAGGCGCTGTGCCGGCACCACCAGTATCGGAGTGGCATAGGTGGGATGCCTCTTGCTTTCATACGATGGACGAGTGGGAAGAAGGCGAGGATGACGAGGAGGACGATGCGGCGTGTGATCTTCAAGGGGATCTTCAAGGGGTCAGCCCTGACGAGCCCCTTGAAGCGCTCAGCGCAGCGCTCTCAGGAGGGCCCCCGCGTGGTGCCGACACCCCGTTGGATGAGCCACACGGGTCGCAGCCACAGCACAAGCGGCAGCGACAGGCCACCCTCGACAGGTTTGTGGAGGCGGACCCTGGTCACCCTGGGCGAGCAAGCGCGCCGACCAGGCGCGATGGAGATGGAGGCGGACGGATCAGGATTCCGGCGGATGTGCAGATACTCATCGACATGGGCTTCGAAGCTAGTGCGGCGCGCGCCACTCTCCAGCGGTGCCCGCACATCGGTGCGGCAGTGGAGGAGATGCTAGGCAGGGCTTAACTGTGAAAGGTCTTGGGCGTCTGAAGTACGGTAACTAAGGGGCTCGGTCGGCTCGGCTCTGGAGACAATTGCGTTGCCTCGTCCGAACTGTAGTTTTCGGAAGCGCGATCTTGAATGCTTCGCGATCGCGTTTGCACAACCGTACTTTCGTTTGTAACTGACACGGCTCGATGCACAGCGCAGCGCAGCACAGTCGACATTCTTTCGAATCTATCTATCGATACACCGGTCCCCTGAGGAGCGAGGTGTGTGAACAAGGGACATGACAAGCGACCGCCCGTACCCGCCCGACGCCGACCGCGCGGCGTGGTAGCGCGCAGTGTGCCCCGGTCTCGCATCGTCGGTCGTGTGCACATCGCATAACAGCACCTTCCTCCATCCTCGTTCACAACAGCACCTTCCTCGTTCCATCAATCGTTCCACGGCCCACGACGCGTGCGTTACAAATTATTCTTGCACTCGCAAGGTATGAAGAAGTTGAGAACGTAGGTGGCGAATGACTTCCATCAATACAGCGTTCCCCGAACGGTCCTTGCGCCATTCGTACTGAAGTATACTGCTGGAAGTCATTCGCCACCTCGAAAGACAGATCATTCGAGCGCCGGAGGCTCATTCGAGATCATTCGAGATCATTCGAGATCATTCGAGCGCCGGAGGCTCATTCGAGATCATTCGAGATCATTCGAGCGCCGGAGGCTCATCAGCTTCAGCAACAGATGCAAGCGGCGGTGCACCAGCGGTCCCGGTTGCCGCTTCGGCCGGCTGGGTAGCCTGTACTCTCTGCTGGCTAGCGGCGGCGAGGAACTCGACGGTGCTTGTCAGCGGCGCGATCTGGATCGTTTTCCAGTCGGCAGGCTCTGTCATCATTCGAAGGATGAGCACGCGGAGGTCGGTCATGATGAGGCGCGGCGGGAGCTCCTCGAGCGTCTTGCCCGTGCTCGTCATCCAGTGGTGCACCAGGTCCGCCTTGGTGAAGAAATAGGGCGCCGTCGTCGTCCCCTCCACGAGCTCTGGAAACGAGAACATGGGCACCGTGCTGCTTTTGGGGTTGAGTTGGCTGCTCACTGGGCAGAGCGACTTGGCGCCCTCATCTAGACCGTCGCGCACGAGGTCGTCGATGACGGCGGTGGAGCCCTGCAAGTACATTGGGAAGGCAACATTCGACTGAAACCCGAACGCGTCTGCTTCAGTCAATCCGAACACCTTTCCCAGAGGGGTTGTGCCGAGGACAAGGTGGCCCGCATGTGTCATCTTGCGAGCCTGAAGCGCTTCGGCGGCATCGTTGCAATCGACGTAGAAAATGTAGTCGCCCTCTGGCGAGAGGCAAGTCTGCGTGCCTTTGCCGTTCTCCATCACCCTCAGATCGAACAGAGTGATCTGGTCCAATGCCGCCACCAGCTCCGCTTTCGTGGGGCACCCGTCCGCAATCTCCTTTTCTCGGGCAGCCTTGTTCTCGGCGACGGCCTTCTCGAGCAGCTCCTCTTCTCCTTTTGCAATCGTAGCCGCAGAGGGCTTGTCTTTTCCTGACTTGCTCTTCTTTCCCATCGCAAACGGTCTAGTTTACCGAGCCGACCTGGGACCCACCTGGACGGCAAGGCGACCTGGGCCCAGGCAGCAAAGCGAGCCCTTGAGATGACGGGCCCGAGAATGTTGCACAAAAGCCGCTTCTCAATGCGATCTCGCCGTTTCGTGATCGAGCATCGAGGAGCTCGAGAAGTGTCATCTTGTGTCAAGTCGATGACCCCGTGACCTTTCCCACAGCTTGGACAGTGTGTTCTTGACATCAAACTTCGTCGCTATTTGTACAGCTTCCACCCCCTTTGCCATGTTGCGGTCCAGGAGTCCAACTGCTGCAGCTCTCAAACCTCACATCGCCCCTTCCCCACATTGGCGTTGGCCGTTGCCGTTCCGCGCTCGCCCGTTCCCCCCCGGCCTCGCGCTTGTGGGGCCCCGTCATGGCGTAAACGTGAGAGACGACGTCGCGCTCACGCGCCGCGCTCGACATTCGGCATGTGCAGGATGCTCACGCCGCGCTCATCCTGCGCGAGGATGGCCTCGTAGAGCGGCTTGCACATCTGGCTCACGAGGACGCCATGGTAGTCGTTGGGCGTGAGGATGAGCGTCTGGCGCAGCGGGTGCGAGGCGACCGAGTCGAGGATGAGTTTGAGGCTCGCCTGCAAGAAGGAGGAGTCCATGTTCTTGTCGAACTCGTCCATTGCGCGCAGCGGCGACGCCGAGAAGGGCCACATCGCGAGCGCGAAGCTGAGTGCGGAGAAGGCCTGCTCGCCGCCTGACAAGCTCTTGAGCGAGCGCGCGCGGAAGGCGCCGTGCACGTCTTGCGAGGACGTGTCGACGATCGCGTCGAGCCGCTCGGCGTCATGGTTGAAGATCAACTCGCCTGAGAGGCCCTTGTGCGAGAGCGCCATGTTGAACGCGCCCGACGCCTCGGCAGAGCGCGCCTTGAGAGCCTTGAGCCAGAAGCGATAACGCTCCTTGAGCGCCGCGTCGAGCTTGATCTTGAGCTGGGCGCAGTGCTCGGCCGCGTCCTCATGGGCATACACGTCTTGCTGCGCCCGCTGCGCTGCCTCGAGCAGCTCGGCTGCGGAGGTGTGGCCGCTCTCGCCGCAGCGCCTCTCTGCCTTCTTGAGCTTCGCGTAGAGCTTGCTCAGCTCGAGCTTGGCGGCTGCCTCCACTTCGGCCGCCGCCTTCTCGCGCTTCTCGCGCTCGCGCAGCACCGCCGCGCCGCTCGCCGTCGAGGAGCTTGCAGCGCTGGCAACGGTTGCGGCGGTGGCGACTGCGGCGGCGTCGGCGGCGAGGTCGGGTGGCGGGCCTTCGGGGAAGGTCTGGTTGAGCTGCGCCTCGTCGTTGTCGACGAGTGCCTCGCGATCGCTCACCTCCTTGAGCGCCTTGGCCGCCGCCTCCTTGGCCTTGGCGCTCGCCTCGCTCGCCCTCGCACTCCGCCTCGATGCCTCGGAGAGCACCTCCTCCTCTGCGCCCGGGCCGCTCGAGCCGCTCGAGCTGCCGCCCGCGCGCCCGCCGGCGCCGAGCTGCTGCGTAAGTGCCCTCTCCTCCTGCTGCGCCTCGGCGTACTTGGCTTGCACCGCCGCCACGAGTCCCTCGAGCCGCGCCGCCTCGACCTGTGCCGTGCGCGCCGCCTCAACGGCCACGGCCTGCTGTGCGCGCGCCTCGTCGAGCTCGCGCTGCGTTTGGCCGAGCACGGCCGCTGGCGCCGAGACTGCCGCCTCGTCGCGCGCGGCGCTCAGCTCGGCGGCGGCCGCTTCCATCTTGCGCCCAAGCTGCGCCTTTTTCGCCAGCACGGCCTGGAGCTCCTGTGTCGCCGCCTTGTCCGCGCGCTGCGCCTGCTCCATGGCGCTCTTTGCCTCCGCCACCTGCGCCTGCGCGCGCTGCGCCACTTGCGCCTGCTGCCCGCTCTGCGCGAGCATCTCGGCCCGCCGCTCGTCGCTCCCATCGCCCGGCCGATCGGCACACAAAAAGGGCGCCATGTGCTGCGGGCGCCGCTGCTGCTTGGGCACCGGCTCAGAGGCGGTGGTGCGCCCGCGTCTGAAATGGGCGGTGCCGTCCGGCGTGTACGCACGCGCAAACGGGGCGCGCGGCCCAAAGACGAGACGGTCGACGTCGTCGTAGCTGCGCAGCAGGGCGCACCCTTCGGGCGAGGCTGCGTTCACGAGCGCGTTGAACGCGATGTCGCTCTTGATGTGCTCGAGAGCATCGAGCACCGTGAGCCCGCCGCCGCCGCCGCCGCCGCCGCTCCCGCCGCCGCTGCTCCCGCTGCCGCCCAGCCGGCCGCCGACGTTGAAGCGCGGCTCATCCTTCTGCACGACGACCTTGACGCCCGCGACCGCGTGCTTGCCGAGGAGCGCACGCAGCGCCACCTCGTCCGCCTGGCAGCCGACGACGAAGGCCGACAGGCCGCCCCAGCCGCCGAGCGCGCGCTCGATGGCAAAGCCAAACGTGGGCTGGTGCTCCGCCTTGATGCACAGGTGCATGCCAAGCGGGCCGACGGGCTCAAAGGCCTGCCACGAGCGTGTGCCGTGGATGGCCTTGAGCAGCTGCGGCATCGCTCGGTGGAAGACGGCACTGAGAGCCTCGGCACCCGAAGCAGCCGAGCTCGACGTCGCGGCCGCGTGCAGTCGCGTCGCCTCCGCGTGCGCCTCGTGCTGCTCACGGCTCGCGTCGGCGTGCCGCCCGTGCCACTGCGCGAGCGCCGCGCGCGCCGTGCTCGCCGCCTGCTCGAGCGGCGTCAGGTCGAGCGACGCGGCGCTCACTGCTGCCATCGCAGCCGCGTGCGCGTCCTCGAGGGCCTCGATGCGCCGGCGCATCGCCACGTCCGCGGCGCGCGTGTTCGCGTCGAGGCTCGCGCGCTGCACCTCGAGCGCGCGACGTAGCTCCGCCTCCGCCGCGGCGGCGTCTCGCTGGCTGGCGAGGGCGCTCTCGCGCTGCTCGCGCTGCTGGTGCCCTCGCTTCTTGAGATCCTTGAGCTCCTTGCCGAGCAGGGTCGCGCGCCGGCCGGCGCTGTCGAGCTGATCAAGCCGCGCCTTGCGCTCGGCGTGCGCCGCCTCGACGCCGCGGCGCGCGGCCGCGTGTGCCTCCTTGGCGTCGGCTGCCTCCGCAGTGGCCGCCTCCGCGGCGGCGCCCGCGACTTCGGCCGCCGCGCGCGCGCGCTCGAGCGCGGCGCGGTGTGCGGCGACTGTGCAGTAGGCGGCGCGCCGCTCCTGCTGCGCGATGGTGCGCTCGAGGTCCAGGCGCTCGCGCGCTGCATCGGCGCGCTGCTGCGCCTCCTCGAGGCGCTCGTAGAGCCTGGCGCGCTGCTCCTCGTGGCTATCGAGCTTGATCCCCATCTGGCGCAGCTCGTCGTGGCCTTGCGCGTAGTCCATCTTGAGGGACTCGAGGTTGGCCGCGCGCAGGAAGAACGTGTACCGGCGCTGCGCGTCCTTCGGGTCCTTGAGGAACGAGGCCGAGACCGCCTGCGTGTTGATCACCGTCGGGTTCTCCACCTCGTAGTTGTAAAAGTCGGCGAGCTCGCGCACTTTCTTGAGGGAGATGCTCGAGTCGTTGATCGAGTACGTGCTCGAGGTTCGCGTCGCGCTCGCGCGGCTGAGCCGCAGCCGCACAATGAGGGTCGCGGGCGCCGCACCGCACTCGAGTGTGAAGGCGTCTGGGCCCCCGTTCGCGATGCGCAGCTCGACGCTCGCCGAGTCGGCGCCGTCGCAGATGAGGCTGCTCGCCGACTTGGAGCCGCCCGCAGTGCCCGAGTACTTGTTCGGGTTGCCGCCGAGCGCCACGATGATCGCCGCGAGGATCGAGCTCTTGCCCGTGCCATTTCGTCCCACGATGAAGTTCAGCCGCGGTCCGAAGGTCATCTCAAAGTGGCGGTGGCTCTTAAAGTTGACGAGGCGCACGGACAGCAGTGTTCCATTCTCGACATCGAGACGGCGCGGGCACAGCGAGACGCGCCCGGCGACCACCGGACGGTGGTGCAGTCCGATCACCTCCGTCTCCTGCGAGGTGCCCGAGGCAGCGGCCAGCGGCGCGGCTGCGGAAGAGCGCCTCGCCTTCTTGGCCTTAGGCGGCACCGTCGCATGCTGTGACGCGTCCGCCGTGTCAGCGAGGTCGTCCTCGTCGTCCTCGTCGACGTCGTCGACGGCATATGCGGGGCGCCGCCGCCGAGAGTGACCGAGCGCATCCATTTTTGAAAAGTGACGTGTGACTGTATGGCGGGAAGTGGCGGGAAATCCAATTCGGTTCAAGAAAACCGGGGGAGCCGGAAACTGGAGGATTCCATGTGATGCTATCCTTGAAGTTATCTTTAAGTGCTCGGTGCGACGCATTTTCCAAGAATGCAAATCTCCGCGGCGGCGACCGTACTTCTGACGGCGGCGCTCCAGCCGCCGCTGCACGGCGGCTCGCCGTCGGCGCTGTGTAGAGGGAGCGCGCGCCGATGTTGGCCGCACGTCCGCTGCTGCGAGAACGAGCCCGAGTCCAAGGACCTCGGCGACTGGCGCGATCTCCGAGCGAAGCTTGTGGCCGCAGAGCAGCGTGAGAAGGCGAGCAGCGGCGGCGACAGCAGCGCTGCGGCAGCGGAGCCGGAGGGCTTCGTCTTCGAGTCGCCGCTCATCGAGCAGGGTTCGGTCATTCTCGGCGGCACGCGGCAGGAGTTTGGCTTTGCTCTTCGGCAGCAGTACTTTCACAAGTCGGTGATGCTCCTGCTGCAGCATGACGACGGGTTCACGCGCGGCATCATCCTCAACCGGCCGTCGGCGTACGAGATTGACGGCTGGCGCGTGTGGTTTGGCGGTGACGTGGGAGAGGGTGGCATGTTCCGCGGCAAGGATGCCAAGGGCGACGCGGAGATCGTGTGCCTCCACTCTCTCGTGGGCGAGGTCGCGAGCCGGCTCTCGATCGACATCATCCGCGGCGTCTCGTACACGACGCTCGAGGGCGCCAAGGCGCTCGTCGCCGAGGGCCTTGCGCAGCGCGATGACTTTTGGGTCTTCGTCGGTTACGCAGGCTGGGCTCCTGAACAGCTGCAGGGCGAGTTAGAGCGCGACAGCTGGTTCCTCGCGTCGGCCGACGGCGGCCTGCTGCTGCAGGAGCTGCTGCGGCAGGGGCGCGAGCTGCCGCCCGTCTCGTCGGGCGTGCTGCCGGGCGATGGGCTTGCCACGTGGGAGAAACTCATGAGCTCAATACGGCGCGTGGGCGAGGTCGAGCGTACGCGTGGGTCGCTCGAGGACCGGATGCTCAGCGAGTGGTGCCGCGTGCACCTGCTGCCGCGCAAGATGAGGGAGCTTCGGGAGGTGGCCTTGGTGGAGGTGCTCGAGGAGGAGCAGGAGCTCGCACGCATCGAAGCGGAGCTCGCGGATGATGATGATGATGAGGAGGAGGACGACGAGGTGCTCGACGAGGTGCTCGAGGTAGTGCTGGAGGAGCTCGAGGAGGAGCCCTCAGATCGGGAGATTGCCGATATCCAGCGTGCCGAGCTTCTTGCGGACGCCGAGATTGATGCCGAGATCGCCGCCGAGGTGCGCGCCGAGCTCGAGCGAGTGCTCGAGAGCACGCTCGAGGAGCCTCCTCCAGTCGTGACGAACCCTCTCGAGCCCAAGTTGACGAACCCTCTCGAGCCCAAGTTGACGAACCCTCTCGAGCCCAAGTTGACGAACCCTCTCGAGCCCAAGTTGACGAACCCTCTCGAGACCACGGCCGCCGAGCTCAAGGCCAAGTTGATCCGCGAGACGGCCGCCGGGATGGTGGACGCCGCGGCGGGCGCGAGCTCGAGTGCGCGACCGACGGGCATCTCTCAAGGAGCTGTGCCCGTCCCTGTGGGTACGGTGCTTCGCTCTGGGCGCGTCGCCGATCGATTCCTCCTTGCCGACCAGTTCCTCCACAAGAGTCTGCTCCTCGCGCTGCAGGAGCTGCCGAGCGGCACAACGGTCGCGGCAGTGCTCAATCGGCCAACGGCCAACCTCGTGCAATTCCGCACGGAGGGCAACCCGCGCCGGTGCATCAGCTTTGGCGGCGACGGCCGGCTGCGAAGGGGCGATCAACTCGAGGTCGATGCTAACGGCCTCATGTGGCTCTCACGCTCAGCGGGCAGCAGCGCGGCCTCGCGCCTAGGCGTTCCTCTGGGCACCAGCGGGCTGCGCCGCATTAACGCGCTCGAGGCGGCCGAAGCGATCCGGAATGGCGATGCAGCACTGAGCGACTTTCTGCTCGTCTCGGGCGTCGTGTTCTTCGGCCCGGCGGAGCTCCAACTCATGCTCTCGCGGGGCGAGCTCTGCGTCGTCGAGGGGCGAGAGATGGGCGCGCTCTGGCCGCAGGTGATGGCCCTTGGTTGCCCTTGATTGCCCTCGATGGCCCTTGGTTGCTCTCGATTGCCCTTGATGGCCCTTGATTGATCTCGACCGCCCTTGGTTGCGCCTGATTCGTGCTTGCCTCTCGGTCGGCACCGATGGCACATGGCCGTCACATGGCACATGGCACCTGCGGCCATCCCATGGCCGTCACATGCCACCGATGGCCAGTCACATGGCACATGGCACCTGCGGCCGTCACATGGCACCTGCGGCCATCCCATGGCCGTCACATGCCACCGATGGCACCTGGCCGCAGGTGTTCGAGCTAGCCGATGCGCACACGGTTGAGACGGAGGTGTACAGCGAGGGGGGCACCACCTCACTCTCCGATGGTACCTCCATCTGGTGGGCCGCCTCGCAACTGGGCTCAACCGCCGACAGCTTACAACCGATGCCGCCGCCCGGACTCGCCGATGAAGCGCTCAATGAGTGGCTCCAGTTCTTTGCGGGTCATTCCACGCGCCGTCGGCGCGCGAGCGAGTGAGTAGCGCGCGCCGCCGCTTGTGAGAGGGGCCGACGACGCACATGCATGCGTAAGATCAGCGGCAGCGGGGGGCAGAGCGTGAGGGTGTGGCCGCGCGCTCCGGCGTTACCTTCCTGAGCGACGGGGTACAGCAGAGCGGCCCCGGGCCAGTGCGGCGACAGGTGGCGATCGTGCGGATAACCGGGAAAATGATACTTCCCTGGCCGTCTGACACCAGCTTGTGTTCAGGTTTCGGCCTTTCGC
>Ga0209550_10005712_pt1 | contig 11639 bp, 8 predicted proteins | sample LauGreSuBDMM15SN_2_FD_187567 | JGI IMG/M metagenome (GOLD analysis project Ga0209550, IMG submission 187567) | Freshwater lake microbial communities from Lake Michigan, USA - Su13.BD.MM15.SN (SPAdes) (version 5) | ecosystem: Environmental > Aquatic > Freshwater > Lake | place: Lake Michigan, USA... | reverse complement strand
GATACGACGCCGCTCACGCTTCACTGCCGCGATCACGCGCTCTCAGTCAGGCTCCGACTTTCGTGCGACGTGTGCTCTTTCCCAGCCCCTTGTCTTTTCCGACTTGCTGCGCAGCTCTGTGAAATGAATCATCGAACTAGCGCCGCGCGCTCGCGCTCGCTCTCGAGCTCGTCACTCTTCTTCACACCTGCACGGTTAGGAGGGTTCATCGCTCTCTTCTACATGTATGGCCCTTCGCAAAGACGAGCACTTCCGTGCGCCAAGCTCGCATTCATCCAGCAAGCGTGCCGATGGTGCACTCGGAGTTCGTTCGCCGCGAATCTGCATCAGAAAAGCTGCTGACAGTCGCGGAAGCGACTGTCAAGCTACCTATTGCAGACGCGCAAGTCGATGCGTCGCCTCCTCTGCCCAAACGGCTTGGCAGTGACTTGCCCGAGTTAATCCTGCCAGAGGCCTTCTCCGCGACCGGCGAACGTGTCGAGGAGCATGCGGCTGCTGACGGCGAAGCCGTTGCTCGCGTACGAATCATCGACCTCCTCGACCCTGAGCAGCATGCCGTTCAGGCCGTACCGCCGGCTGATCGTGGAGCTACGCGACTCGAAGACTTTGATCTCGTGCTCTACGATCTGGAGACAACCGGCCGGAGCCGCCAGAAAAATGCCATCTGCGAAATCGCGGCGCAGCGGATGCGCTTTGCCGATGGCGCGTGGCGCAGAGAGGGCCCGCCGCTCGACATGCTCGTCCACCCGGGCATGCGAATCCCACAATCTGCGACAAAGGTCCATCACTTAAAAGAAGGCTGACGTGGCAGATAATCCTTCTGTGGCTCAGGGCCTCGCGGCCCTTCAAGCCTACATCGGCGCAGGCCCTCGCTGCGTGCTGATGGCCCACAATGACATGCGCTATGATCCGCTACGATTGCCATTTTTGCAGGCGGCGTAGCTCCCAGTCGAGCACGGAGGACGAGCCTTTGGACGAGCCTTTAGCCCCGCATGCATGGAGTTTATCAGCGACTGCGAGGAGCTTTTCCGGCTGCTCAGCAAGGACAAGCCCCGTGGCAAGTACGACCTCGGTGCACTCTATGAGGAGCTCGGCGGTCCACCGACAGAGGCACACCGTGCACTCGCCGACGTGAGGATGATTGAGCATGTGCTCTCGCGGCTCTGGCGTGAGGAGGACGTCGTGACGTCGATCGCGGCATTGACGAAGACGAGCGCTGAGCTCAAGCCGGACCTAAGCTTGGTTGCCATTTAAGCTCGGAATCGGGCGTTTCGGGCGCTCGTGTCAAAGGCAGAGTGGCGCTTGGCTAAGTGGTGTACTGTGTATGGACTGACGTGCCCACCGTCGTTCCACCTTCCGTTCGCATCCCGCGTACTACCGACACTCTCGACTCTCCGGACCCCGTCCGACGGGGGCTCCGGGCCTCGTTTCAAAATTAAATCGTTCCCCTCGCTGTACCGCAGCAAACTCAACCACTCGTGTCCGGCGCACCAGCTGGCAAGGAAGGGAAGGGACCACACCGCACACGGTCCGGTCCACGGACCACACGCTCGACATATTTCACGCCATGCATTCGCTCACACATCTCTCTTGAATACCCGGATAGTCCGAATGCATCGCATGTAGCCTTGTAGCCCGCATGCTGTCGTTCATTTAAGTCGCGGCAGCGCGATCCAGCGTTGAATTTCATTCATGGGAGCTGGACGATGGTCAACATGCTCTCGCCGCTTTGAATTCTATGTCCATGAGGGACGCCTTGAAGCGCTTGCCAGACCGCTGGAAACCGTGAGCAGGCGGAAGCACTTTAAGGGACACATCCGCCTCAGGCATCATGATGACCGTGTCGGGAGATGTACAGGGAGACAACTGGTCAAAGGACCTCTGCCTGCAACCTCTGACGTACCCAGAGCAGGCAATGTTTTGCAGGCTGCCATGCGGCAACGTCTTGGGCGCGGTGTCGACGGGCTCGGGTGAGATGGTTTCAAAGCTTCTCGGCTCGGACGTGTTGGCGTGGACAGACATGGGCTGAGGAACCGCTTCCTTGGAGTTGCACTTGGAGGAGCTGCAAGCCGTGGGCGGGCGCGAACTCGGTCCAGAGTGGAAATTGAGCCAGGGAGCCCTCATGATGTCTTCGACGGTCGGACGGGCCGCAGGAATCAGCATCAGGCACGCGTCAAGGAGTTGAAGATGTGGCGCCGAGAATGCGCCACGCTGCAGCTCGCCGCGGAGCATGGGCGCCGGTGACGGCCGCAGCTGCCCTGTTTCGTGTGAATCCTTGAGAGCTGTAGCGTGCACGCCAATCGCCTTGATCGGCGCGTCCACGCCGAAAGGGAAGCGACCGCGAACCATAACGAACGAGCAGATGCCGAGGGACCACACATCGGCGGCGCGACCACAGTAGGGTCCGATGTGCTTGCTCATGAGCACTTCAGGTGCCGCGTAGACCCCCGAGCCGCACGCCTTGCTCATCTTGGTCCCCGGGCACGAGAATGCTGAGAGGCCAAAGTCGCCGAGCTTGAGCTCATCGTTGAAGTCGATGAACGCGTTTTCGAGCTTCACGTCGAGGTGGACGACGTTTTTTGCGTGAAGGTAACCCACCGCAGCGCACAGCTTCCGCGTCCACTTGCTCGCCTCGATCTCGTCGAGCGAGGTCCTCGCGAGAACGTACTCCAGCAGATCACATTTACACAGCCGAGACACGAGATTGATGCTCGACCTGTGCACGTGATTCGATGACGGAGCGATCAACATTTGAAACGAGATTGTTGCTGCGGCGGCGCAAGAGATGGTGAGGACGCAGCTCTCACCGATCCATGTAGCTCCACTCGAGATGAAGAATGTTCACGTGGGGTTCGTAGCGCTTGAGATGGCGGTGTGCCCGGAGCTCGCTCAGGGCATCGGCGCTCATCGTGAGTAGCTTCACGGCAAAGAATCGTCCCGTGGCGAGCGCTTCCGCGTGCCACACCTCGCCTTGGCTGCCTCTTCCGATCCTTCTTTCGAGCGTGAAGTTCTCCGTGCATTCGGTGACGACATTCGGGGGCAATCGAATTTCCACGGCCACCTCCTCGCAGGCAAGCTCGAAGCCGTCATGATTGGTCATTGGTCGTCCAATGATAGTGGTCCTCGCGATTAGTGGTCCTCGCGGACCACTAGGTATCAACTCTTAATATAGAAATGTCAGTTTCGAGAGTCCTCGCCCACCGCCGCGATTTTTCAAAAAACTACTGCGAATATCCGAAAGTCTGACTGTCAATAGTGCTCTCAGTTTAAGGCCGACTACTGCATGTTCACTCTATCGCTACGCGGCTATAACATTGCTCATTGGGTGGACGGGCTACGGACTATATTCATGCACTAATTACATTGTATGACGTTGGGCCCCGCTCTCTTGCGGCCTAGCGTGCAGCTCCTAGATTGATTGCTTCGTCTCTAATTGGGCCTCTACGTCCGCGGCTGGAACAACCGTAACGACCACCTCCTCATCAGATGACTTCTTCTTCTTCTTCTTCTTCGGTGAAGCCGAGGCAGCAGCAGATGCGGAAGCTTCGCTCTCAGCGGGCGGTGGCGGCGGGGCAGGCGGCGTCGGTGACGGCGACCGTGTCCGCATCGGTGACGGTTGTACACCAGCACCGGTGCCGTTGACGACCACCTTCTTGACGGGCGACGCCTCGCCTCCTTTCTTCTTCTTAAAGGGGGACGCCTCGCCTTCAGTCCACGAAACCGTGAAGTAGATGACGCCTTGAGGTGTTAGGGCCTCCGCGAAGGTGATGCTATCGCACTCGGCTAGTGCACTCAGAGCCACCGTACACTTTCCGACCTCGTCATCTTTGTCCAACATGCCGGTATCCTTGTCCATGACAGAGACCGTCATGTTCACATCAACAACGGCCTGCAACTGGGGTGTCACCTTGAACTGCAGCATCTCGTTCCATGCCGGCGCGAGTGTCTTTGGCAGCGCCTTGGTCTTCACGTGAACCCTCTTGATCACTGCCATTGCATACGGGTCAGATAGCCCATTGGTGTCGGTTGATTTGAGTCCGCTCGCCCTCTCAAAGTGAACTCGAAGCACGCCCCGATTGCCGAGCCGTTCCTGCTTTTGCTCATTCGTCAGGTTCAGCGATTGGCCGAGAACGGGAGCTGCTGGCATGGTCTCAAACATCCGCCCCTTCTTGAGCGGTAAGCTCTTGCGTTCGTCCTCGAATGCCAAGCGACAGTCCTCCTCATCACTCGTGCCCTTCGCCGGCTCGACGTTTGCGAGGAAGTCGGCAAAGTTGATTGCATCGCCCTCGACGCAAGTCATGTACTCGATGAACGAGAGCCCCCCCTCACTGCCTGCCTCCTCGCCCTGAAACGACGTGTCTGCGCCTGCCATGATCATATGTGCGATCGCATGTGCCTGCTGCCATGTTATTCCCTCGACGTGTGCGAAAACTCGTACGATGTCGACGGCTTCAATGATCCCATTATTGTCGGGGTCGAAATTGCGGTAGCTGCAAGCGAGGATCGCTGCCTTCATGCCGATCTCTGCGAATTCAGAGCGCTTGGAGACTATCTCAGAGCGCTTGTTGAGCAGCACGGTGGATTGCCCACCGGGCAGCATGTAGAAGGCTACCGTGTCGGCGACAACGTCTGCACTCTTGACCATCACCAGCGCCGCTATGGCCACGCTGAGCAAGTACCAGAAGTCGAATTTATAGATGAGGCCGCTCGTGTGGAACTGGAAGAGGACGCCTTGTCGTGTCCGTTCGACGAGATGGTAGTGCTGCGGCACGCTGTCGTCTGGGTCGGCCGGGAAGACAACCCAGATCGCTTGTACTCCGACACCCGTCCACGTCCCGTACTCGGGGCGCAGTTTCACCTCCGCGTGGACATCCCGCCTTCCCTCGGAGGTGGCGGGACGCTTGGTGGCTCTGTCGACGTTGGAGTAGAGGATGTCTACGCGCACGTTCACACCTGTGGTGCGCATCGGCGGCAGATTGCCCCGATCGTCTCTGCGCACCGCCTGATTCTTGGCGTCGAGGTCGACACCGGCAATGTTGAACCATGCTGAGAGCGGCATCGCCATGACCTCGCCCGCATTGAACTTGCGGGTCGTACCGTTCTTGAACACGACGAACGTTTCTAGACCGGAGCCTCCTGCTGCCTCGACGGACGAGCCTTCCCAATCGCCAAACGCAGTTGACGTGTCGAATGCGTGCTCGAGCGACATGCTCAGCTGCTCCACGGCGAGCGGATAGTAGGCCCGAGTGTCTTGGCAACCGCACTGGCCATTGCTGCGATTAAAGAGGGTGCCGTTGCTGGCGGCGCATGCTGCTTCATTCTCTTCCGCGCTGGCACCTGTTGCGGCGGCATAGGCGCCTGAGCCGGTGGCATCCACGTCTTCGCACGGCCAGCCTATGGTGACAGTCTCCGAAAAGGCCGTCGTCACGAAGGCAGAGTCGGTAGTCTTTGTGATGAGCTCAGAGGTCATCATGCCCCGGCAATCGGGCGCGGCCATCGCGTGGATGCCCTCGACGTATGAGTAGCTTGGATTGGAGCAGTATGGTGTCCGCGCGGAGAGCGTTGTGTCGTCGGTGGCGACGAGCATGTTGCCCGTCTCCACCCACGCATTAGCCATCCCGCCAGGCTCTTCAGCCACCGCCCACCCGTCTTCGAAGTACAGCTGCGCGAGGGCGATGAGCACCGCTACCAGCTGGCACGATCGGTGGATGACGGCAACGAGCGGCACGTCAACCCGAATGTACTTGTTGCTTCTGTAGGTCAATGGTAACACAGTCGCAAGGGATGCAAGGCCAGATAAACCCCGATGCTGCTTGTTCTGGGCTCGCGCGCTCCAACCTGTGCTGCTGAAATATGCGCCCATTGGATGGGTGACCGAGTGGGGGAGAATTGATTGCCCCAAAACTCGTTTATTTTTAGCCGATCCACCACAATGAAGCGAAACGACGCCGCGGGGGGTGAGCATAGGGAATCACAGGATGTCCGGCGTGCATTGTCGGCTTGTCCCGTGTCCTCACTTTGTGTATACCGGTTCTGTGCCTTTTTACCGGTTCTGTGCTGACCTTTAAAAGTCTTTTCTCCCCGTGCCGTGAGCGCAGAGGTCTTCTCGATGTGTGCGCCTGCGTTGCGCTGCGCCTCGCTCGTGCGCGAGCAGCTCCCGTTACTCATGCAGCGCGCATGCACACAATGCTGCGTGCTCTACCCATGCAGCTTCTTTGTTGCGTGGAATGGAGTGCTCACACTGGTGTACGAGGGATTCCCAGCACAGCTCGCCAGACTCAAGAGCCACCTCAACGAACCACACCTTCATGTCAAGCCGGAGAATTCTGGCAGCAAATGGCCCAAAACAACGATGGGCGCGCTCATCGACGATGCTCCCGAATTCAGCCTCGACGAGCTCCGTCAGCTTCACCATCTCTGCATGCAACACAGCCAGGTGCTGTCTTCCTCCTACCCCGCCCTTGGTGTCCCGGTGTCCAAATTGAGTGTCGTGACGTATGCAGCCCGCGGACTGGAGGCGCAGGGCCGCCAGCACGTTGATCACCTGCCCATTCGGCCGGCACCACCCGTTGATGAGGGCGCGGACGATGGCTATGACCTTTCAGAGTGCACAGAAGAGGAGAGCCAGCGTGTCAAGAGCGTCCTGTCCGAGTGGGACGACCTTGCAGCCTACCTGCCACGTGTGAATCAGCCGGGCAGTCGCATCAGTTCGTATCGCGAGGCGAGCCCATCGGGTTCCACACTCGTCACCTTCATTGCACCACCACCACCAGACGGGAATTACTCCCTTGAACCAGACGGGGACTATTGCCTGCAAAGGGTCACGCAGCTACAGACCGTGCTCCAAGGCTTTCGCGCTGCTGTTGATGCGCTCTTTCCAGGAAGGTATGCATGGCTCGAGCAGGAATCGCTGCATGTGACGCTGCGCGCCCTTGATTGAGCGGTTTGGCTACGTCCCGGCATCGGCATGTAAGTACGTAAAGCTCGATCAGACTTGAGACTACAGAGCAGCGCGGTTTCGTTCGGTTTTACGAAACGCCGCGTTTTTGTTTGAAACGGTTAAGTAAAAGTACAACTCCCGGTAACCCCAGCCTGTAAGCGGCGTCGCATCTAGCTTCTACGTAGTCCTGGTCCCTAGGTCCCTACTCGCTACCGTCTAAACTCAAACTGCGGCCCGCGTTGCGGCGGATACATTTCCGGTCGGGCTCGCTCGGGACTCGGCGCGCCTGCACGACTCTCTTACCTGCTCGCACTAATAAGACTACGGGCGTGACGCCCCCACATTGGAGTTGAAAACGGCGGCCAGACCCAGTGCGCACTGCGCTCTTCTGCTGTTTTGGAACCCGGTGGCCACTGGCAACGCCTTACGTGTACGCGGCTTGCATCCCGTTCCAGAAAGATGCTCGCTGCCTTGCGAGTTTTGAGCGGGTCGCGCTCGCGGTCATCGGCACCGGTGGTCCCACGCTCCTGCGCCGTCCTCGAGCTTCGGTGGCCACGCGCTGCTGCACGCGCGGCGCTTTCTTCGATCAGTGCAACTGCCAGCTCAGCATCCTTGGTCACCGCCCGCTGCCGCACGAGCTCGATGGGCGTCAGGCCATTCTGGTCTGGCGCGGTAGGGTTCGCGCCGGCATCGAGCAGCAGCTGTATGAGCTCGAGGCTCTTGGGCATCATCTCGGACATCATCTCTGTCGCGTCACCCTCTGTCGGCGCTGCCTCAGCTGGCTCCTGCGTCGCCAAGGCCGCGCGGCACTCCTCCTCCTCGCTCGTGGCTGCGGCGAAAGCCCCTGGGCGGCGCCGGCACCACTCATGCAACGCCAGGTGAAGGGGCGTGCTCCATTCCATCTGCGAGAAGCGCTCCAGGTGGGCCTTTTGTGGCTTACGCGGTCCACATGCGTCAGCATTGGCGCCCAGGAGGCACCGGACCACATCGACGTGACCGGCCGCGCACGCCCAGCACAGCGGCGAGCGCCTCCAACGGTCAATCTCATTTACAGGCGCGTCGCACGCGAGCAGCAGCTGCACGCACGCCGTCGCACCCGCCCACGCGGCATGGAAGAGCGCTGACCATTTGTTCAAGTCGCGAGCGTCCCGGGCGCAGTCCTCGCTTCGCAGGAGCAGTGCGAGCGACGCGGCGCACCCGCCAGCGGCCGCACGGTGCAATGCCGTAGCCTGCGTGCGCGTCGCCGCGTTCACGCGAGCACCCGCTGCAAGCAACGTTGCGACGACCTGAGGACCATGGGCGAAGTCGCACTCGTGCCGACTCGCCGCGTGCATCAGAGGCGTCGGTTGTCTCCTCGTACGGCTATTGCCGGCGTCGGGATCGGCATTGGCGGCAAGCAGCTCGCTAACCAACCTCCTCCCACCGAGCTGCGCCGCGAAGGAGAGCACCGCCGTCGCGGCATGGGCCATCTCTGCGCTCTCAGGGAATGCGAGGTCGCCCGCCGCGAATAACGCGCCGTCGCTGTCCCTGAGCACTCCCGCCGGATCGTCTGCAGCAGCTTGAAACTCTCCGAGGCGTTCAAAGGAGCGTATCGCATCTGCCGTCGTGTCGGAGGACAAAGCCGCAGGTGCGGGCAGGGCTGCCCATTGGAGCCACACGCAATAGTCACGCAGCTGCGGCTTGCGATAGAGGCCGCATAGCCGCGTGGCGAAGCGCTGGTTGCCACGCTCGAAGGCATCTGTGCCTCCAGCGCTCGATGCGTCAAGGTAGCGCCGGAGCTTGTCGAGCATCTTGACCGCAATCAGCGAGGTGCCGCCGAGCTCCCAAAAGTTTGAGTGCGGCCCGATGGCGGGAACGCCGTGTGGAAGAGTCTCTGCCCATGCCTTGGCTACAGCGAGTTCGGTCGCGCCGCGCAGAGCCTCTTCGGGTTTGGCGGGATCGTCGATTGCGGACGTGCCGCGAGCAGTCGGCGACGCAATCGGCGGCGGTGGCGACGGCAGGCTGGATCGAAGCAGCTTGCCGCCGGCCGTGAGCGGCAATCTCTCGATCGCGACCAGGCGGGTGGGCTGCAGGGATGGTGGCAGCCACTTGCGAAGCTGCAGGCGCACCGCCACGTCAGCGCCAGCCTCATGGAACGTGGCCAGACTGAGCTCGTCCGTCGCAGGCACCACGAAGAGAATGAGCTGATCATCAACCACGGTGGCGGCGGCACCGGTGATGACCGAGCTCTGTCGTGCGACCGCCTCAATCTCGCCCAGTTCCACCCGGATGCCGCGCAGCTTGATCTGCGCGTCGATGCGGCCCAGGACCCGCAGCCCAGAGCCCTCTCCCTCCCACACGCCGAGGTCGCCGGTGCGAAACCAGAGACGGCGGGTCTGGAGGGGGCTGCTGCCTCTGCCGCTGCCGCTGCTGCTGCCTCTGCCGCTGCCGCTGCCGCTGCCGCTGCCGCTGCCGCTGCCGCTGCCACTGCCGCTGCCGCTGCTGCCATCTGCCGTCTCAATAGTATCCACTCGCCGCCGTTGCAGCAGCCACAGCCTGACATCCTCGCTGCCGAGCCACACGAAACGTTCGGCAGTCAACTCAGGTCGACCGTGATAGCCCACAGCCATCTGCTCCCCCGCAAGCAAGATCTCGCCGCCAGATCTGCCCGTGTCAAGCGCCGTGTCAAGTGCCAGGTCGACGCTCGCAAACGGCCAGCCTGCACTCGCTGTGCCGCGCGCCTCGGCCGTGGCGCATGCCCCGATCGTCTGGTACACGGTCACCTCCGTCACCCCATATGTGTTGGCGATCACGGGCAACCCACTTGGTAGACCGGTGGCGGCGCTCGCGCTGTGTGCGAGCCAGGGTGCGACTAGAGCAAAAGGCAGCGCCTCGCCGCCTAGAGCGACGAACTGGAGGGACGGGAGCTGCGACGGGGCCAGCGAGAGCAGCGACCAGAGCGAGGGCGTCGCACACACGTGCGTCACTCGTAAGGCCTGCATCGTCCCGCCAAACGCCTGCAACAGCTGTGCACGAGGCGCCGTGCACAGCGTCGCCCCAGCGGCCAGCGTCGAGAGCGTGTCACCGATACATGGATCCCACGTGTGGGCAGATGCGAGGAGCACACGCGAGGCGCACGCGCTGGCGTATGCGCCAGAGAGCGCAGGCTGAATCCCATGCGCGTTGCTCTTGGCTCGGGCGTAGGCGTGCATGGCTCCGTGCGTCACAAGCACCGCCTTTGGCCTGCCAGTGCTGCCTGACGTGTAGATGAGATGTAAATGGTCGTCGGGCTGTGGCAACGGAAGCATGGATGATTCGTGGCACATACGCATGCGACCCGCACGCATCGCCGCCTCCAGCGTCACCAGATGTAGCCGCTCCTCGTGGCCACAGACCTTGGATTCGAGGGCCTCCTTCCATTCACACACGCACAGCGCCAACCGTGCGCCGCAGTCGGCAATCATGGACTGGAGCCTCGCCTCGGGTGCAGCGGGATCAATCGGAACCACGACACCACCGGCCGACGCGATGCCGAGAAAGGCTATGACGACTGCGGGAGATTCGTCGCAAAAGCTCACGATCGGACAGCCTCGGTGCAGGCCCGCCTCATGAAGACCCAGCCCAGCGGCGACAGCCATATCGGCAAGATCACGATACGTCAGCTGAATCGACGAACCTGCATCTCGGTCGTGGTGCACGAGCGCGCATGCCGACGGCTGTGCGGTGACGAATGCGTGGAAGTCGGCCAAGCACGTGGACGCCTTCCCCATCCTTGAGGACTTTCGTTGGTTCCACAGAAACTTATTATAGCGAAAGCAAGCAAGCACGCACAGAAACAGGTGCAACAGGTGGTCAGTTTCGTTGCCCCCCCCCGCGCGCTCTCCACACCACAGTCTCAACGGACGGCTCCGCACCCTGGTTCACACAAGTACCGGTACGTTGTCACTGAGTACTCGCGCTCGACATCGCGAGATCTACGCGCCTACAGTGCCGGTACACATCAACACAGCAACTCCGGCCTCCCCTCCCAACCAACCGGTCCGCCGGGCGTGACGCGACTGCGACTTCGTCAATTTCGCCTACGCTTTCGAGCCGACGAGGCGTGCGTCAACAACTCGTTCCCGACATGCCTGATGACCTGCTGCATGAAAGCTCACCACCAGCGCAGCATCGATCCCGCGAGAGAGGTACTCGTATACATGCAAGCGAGGATACCAATCCACTTGAGCCCTCCGCCCCTCTTGTACCGCGCCGTCTTCACGTCGAGCGACATGTCCGAGTAGCCCACCATGTAGAAGTAGCAGCCGGCAAGGTAGAGGCAGAAGCCGACCGCCGCCACCTTGGGGTGCTTCAGGCCTCCGAGAAGGGACATAGTCTGCATAGACGAAAGGCTCTCAAACATATTCTGGTGGCCACGCTGCACGCGGTTGAACGCATCAGCCTCCTTGTGATAGCCCGGTGTGGCGTACAGATTGGGGTACTGCACGTCGTTCTTCTTTCGCGCCTTCATCACAGGAATACCCATCATGGTCGTCACGACAAAGCTTCCGACTCCGACGGCGAGCGCGACATATCCGTAGTCACCTGGCACTTGGAGCGTGTACATGGCGCTTCTTGTTCTCCTTGTCCCCGGAAACACGCGCCCCGTCGGCGGACCTCCGACAAGTTCTGCCACAAGTTCTCCACACGTACCAAAACAGTTTTCACACGACTCTAGAAC
>Ga0209550_10005711_pt1 | contig 11639 bp, 10 predicted proteins | sample LauGreSuBDMM15SN_2_FD_187567 | JGI IMG/M metagenome (GOLD analysis project Ga0209550, IMG submission 187567) | Freshwater lake microbial communities from Lake Michigan, USA - Su13.BD.MM15.SN (SPAdes) (version 5) | ecosystem: Environmental > Aquatic > Freshwater > Lake | place: Lake Michigan... | reverse complement strand
GACTGCGTATTGGAATGTGCGGTTGTTGGACCACTTGTTTGATTTTGATGAGATTCGAGTGCACTCGTTGCGCCCTGAAAGCCGCGAAGCGTTTGCCCAAAAGCTGTCGAATGATTTAAGTAAGCCCGTGCGAGTTACAACTGATTGGGAAAGTTGTGTTCGGGGCGCCGATATCATTGTCGAAGCATCACGATTGACTGTTCCTGAGGTGATGTTGCAAACACAATGGGTGGGTCGGGGCGCATTTGTCGTGCCGTACGGGACGATGAGCGCCGTTGAGATTGATTTGCTATCCAATATGGACAAAGTGGTGGTCGATGATTGGGGGCAGTGCAAGAGCGGCAAATTCGGTTCGCTACGTGCGCACGTTGATGCTGGGCTGTTGAACGAATTAAGTCTGCATGGGGAGCTTTGCGAGATTGTGGTCGGTAAAAAAACTGGGCGAGAATCCGACGAAGAAACAAACCTGCTCTGGCATCGAGGTCTATCGCTTTCAGATATTGCACTTGGCCATGCGATGCTGCAAAAAGCAAAGGCAATGGGTGTCGGACAGAAGTTGCGTTATTCATGAAAATAGTTGTTGGCGACAAACCGCTCATACTTGGAGAATTAATTGCGTTGGGAAGTTTAGAAACGCAGATTGAAGTGACTCCAGCCGCAGTTAAGCGGATTGCCGAATCGCGAAAAATTGCTGATGAACATCTGGATGGAACATCTGCCGTCTACGGCCTGAACGTCGGCTTGGGAGCCAACGTGTCAATGAAACTGGAGCGCGGGTCTACTGCAGATTTTGAAAGATCAGTGATGGAGGGGCGAATGATCGGTATTGGGGAGCCCCTTCCAGACTCTGTGAGTCGACGTGCGCTGGGTATTCGCATTGCAAACTTGTGCAATGGCAACTCGGCCGTATCGCCTCATGTTGTCGAGCAACTTGTCGAAATGTACAACAGGGGTTTGACGCCTGTTGTTGCTTCGCTTGGGTCGGTTGGCTCTAGCGATCTTGGCCAATGTGCACAATTGTGCGCTACTGCGCTTGGTATCGGAGAGGTTTCATTCCAGGGTGTTCGTATCTCGGCGTTAAGCGCGCTTAGTGCGGTTAACTTGCAGCCGGTGGAGCTTGCGGCAAAGGATGGGCTCGGCTTATCGAGCGCTGGTTCGATGACGCAGTCCGTAGCGATTGCAGTAGTAGAAGAATTACAAACCGTTCTGGAGGCGGCGATCCAGGTTGCTGTCGCAGCGAGCGAAGCGTACGGCGTCAACCCAGGGCCATTCCTGCCGGAGGTGGTTGCAACAAAGCCTGTCCCGGGTGGTGTCGATGCGAGCCGTTTGATCATGGATTTACTCGACGAATCTTGGACCCTTGATGACGGCGCAATCGGTCAAGCACAACATGCGCTTTCTTTTCGAACTCTTGTGCCGCTGGTTGCATTGTTGCGCAGCCATGCACAAACGTTTACGGAGTTGCTTCTCAACGAATGCAACTCGAGTAATGACAACCCGGTGGTGTTGCTTGAAACGCGAGAGATTCGATCGTCGAGCAACTTTCAATCGCTCGCAGTTTCTGTTGCGGGAGACGCGCTCTCTATTGCACTGACCCATTGGTCCAATGCGGCAGCCAACCGAACAATCAGAATGACCAACGGAACCATTCAGGGTGTTCCCCGATACCTTGCGCCGCTTGAAGGGCATAGTGTGGGCTTCAATGCATTGATGAAGTCGACAGTTGCGATGGCAACCAGAGTTCGATTCGAGGCAAATCCGGCAGGGCTGGACTTTTTCGCGATTTCCGAAAATGCGGAAGATGTTGCCTCGCAGCTTCCGCTTGTCGTGGAAAAACTAAGCCGACAGATTGGCTGGTTGCGACAGTTGGTTGCGATTGAAGCGTTGACCGCGCATCAACTGCTTTGCCTGCGCACTGAACTTAAACGGGGCAAGGCTGCAAAAAGAGTGGTCGAGGTCGTAGGGAAATACGTTCCGTTAATCGAGCACGATCAGCCACTGGGTCATTTTGTCGATGCCGTGAGCAGCAGCATTGCGCGAGGCGAATTCAGGTAGCCGAGCAGTGGCTCACGCCACTAGCGAAATGATCACTGCTGTTTCGGGCTGATGTTTTTTCTTTCCGAAGCGATTGGTGTACCACAAGTAGATGGAGAACGCCTTGTAGGTGAGCCCATACTTGTTGGCGATTGCATCTCGAACGACTTCGGCCTCGGCGTTCAGTACTACTTTTGCGGTGCAGCGATAGATGGGCGAGTCGGCAACCGTTTTGCCCTTGACATCGCACACTTGAACTGTGGCTTTGTCGGTGTGCGCAAGTCGTTTGGCTTTTCCCGATGTGTTGTCAATGGTGAAACCAAATTCGTTGCCGACGGGTGCAATCCAGACAGGGGTTGCAACGGGGGTGCCATTTCGGCGGTACGACACGAAGGACACATATTTCGCGGTGGCAATCGGGTGAGCCATGGAAACCTCGGTCTTCGGTAGAAATTTGTCGGGGAGGGGGGACTTGAACCCCCGGCCTCCTGGTCCCAAACCAGGCACGCTACCAACTGCGCCACTCCCCGGACGTGAACAGCCTAGCGAGGTGATTTAGCGATTGGACGCGAGCGACGTGACTACTTCAAGTAGTCGCTCAACATCGTTTGCCGAGACGTAGCGGGTGATGCCCGCGCGAACCACGCCTCCAGATTCGGTGAGACCCAAGTGATCGACGGCCTCCACGGCGTACGAACTTCCGGACCAAACAGCGATTTTTGCCTCGGCAAGTGTTTGAGCAACATGATTGGGGTGATGACCTTGAATCGTAAACGAAACGGTTGGCACACGACCATCGAGTGTTGGTCGTCCCCACACTTTTACTCCATCGATGTTTTGTAAACCATTGAGCAACGGTAGGAACACTCCGTTTTCGTAGGACTCCACTTTGTTCATGTCTTCTTCAAGCAAAAAGCGCGCGGCTGCTTCGACCGCTGCGATACCTTCGAAGTTGGGTGTGCCTGTCTCGAAACGCTGTGGTCCTACGTTTTTGGCTGGACGAACCTTGGCGATCGGTAGCGAGTTGAGCAGCTCTGGCTCTACGCACAACACGCCGGCATGCGGGCCGTACCACTTGTAGGGAGAAGTTGCGAGAACATCGCAGCCAAGACTCTGAATGTCAATTGGTCGGTGCACGGCGAGGTGCACTGCGTCTATAAAAACACGGGCGCCTACGTTGTGTGCCGCATCAATGATTGGTTTGAGGTTCGGCGCGGTGCCCAGCAAGTTTGAGGCGCCAGTGATTGCCACCCACTTGGTGTTGGGCGTGATGAGCGCAATCATTGCTTCGGTGTCAAGCTCGAAAGTGGTGGCGCTGAAAGGCGCAAGCACGTGTTCGGCGCCAGACAGCTCGCAAGCAATTCGCCAAGGAGAAACATTCGCGTCGTGATCGAGCTTGGTGCCGACAACTCGGTCGTCAGGCTTCAGCGTGCGGGCAATGGCTCGAGTTAAAGCCATGGTCATCGTGGTCATGTTTGCGCCCAAGCAAATACCCTCCGGGTCGGCGCCGAATAATGTGCCCAACACTCCGCGTGTGCGTTCAAGTAGTGCGTCGCATTCGTTTGCGGCTGCAAAGTATCCGCCAGTGTTTGCATTGATTCCACTGCTAGCAAATTCGGTCATTGCACGAATTGCCGAATCGACCATCTGCGTTCCTGCTGGGCCATCAAAGCGAGCCCAACCTCCGTTCAAGCCCGGGAACCGATGTTGGATATCGACCGAAGTTGACATGGTCGATGGGGGTTCGATTACGACTTGCGCTTGTCGGCTCGGGCAAGTCGTTTGGCGGTCTTGCCGATTGGCGCAATGTTGCGCTGGTCGAGATCGCCAACTTCGGTACCGTCTGCAAACCGCACGCGATACCGAAGCCAATTGAAACCATTAGCCAAGATGACTTTGCCCTCAGAACCAACCGCCACGCCCTGTATCTCGGCTGTGGTCACAACGGTGTCGCCCGCGCGCAGGCTGATTTGGTCGGCATGGGGGAATGCCAATGCATGAGGTTTCCACGAGGCTGTCACGAAAGCAAAGGGTACACTTTGCGCCCTGTGAAAAGCATCATTGAGACCCTCGAGGGCAACAAAGTCAAACTGTCAGTAGAAGTCGACGAGGTCGAATTCGATAAAAATATCGACCAGGCATTCCGCAAGATCGCAAAAGAAGTGCGCATACCAGGCTTCCGCCAGGGCAAGGCACCTCGCAAATTGCTCGAGGCTCAGATTGGTCTTGGTGCAGCACGCTCGCAAGCCATTCAAGACGCAATCCCCGAGTATCTGTCGTTGGCAGTTCGCGAACACAATGTTGATCTCATCGCCACGCCGCAGATCGAAGTAACCAAGGGTGAGGAAGAAGGCGTTGTCGGTTTCGACGCAACCTGCGAAATTCGACCAGTCATCACCGTGCCTGGCTACAACGGTTTACGAATCGAACTTCCGGCACTCGTTGTAGGCGACACCGAAGTTTCCGATGCCATGAACTCCGAGCGCGCAAGACACGGCACACTCACCGACGTGAGTCGTGCCATTGCTCTTGGCGATCATGTCACTCTCGATCTCAGCGGCATACGCGAGGGCAGCCCTGTACCGGGTCTCAATGTTGAGGACTGGCTGTACGAAGTTGGCAAGAAATGGGTTTCGCCAAAATTTGATGACATGTTGATTGGTGCAGAAGTTGGCACCAAGGTGGAGTACTCGGAAGCACCAAACGGAACAACCGATGTTGCCGAAATGACAGTCGTCGTAAAAAAGGTTCAAGAGATGGTGTTGCAGGAACTCACCGACGAGTGGGTGTCCGAACACGTCGCTGAATTTGACACACAGGAAGCATGGAAGAATTCGCTTCGCGAACGTTTAGAGAGCATGAAACTCAATCAGACTCGCGGCGTTTTTGTGGAGCGGACAACCGCAGCCCTCGCGGAGTTGGTCACGATTGACGCCCCCGAATCGATGGTAGGTAGCGATTTACAAGCGCGCGTTCGCAACACGGTCGAGCAGTTTCAAGCACAAGGTATCCAAATCGATCAGTGGCTTTCCGCCACAGGTCAGAGCACCGAAGCATTTATCGATTCAATGCGCGGCGAGTCGGTCAAAGCGGTGAAAGTGGATCTCGCACTTCGCGCTGTTGCCGAAGCACAAAGCATTTCGGCCGATGATGATGAAGTGGATAATGAACTGAATCGCATCGCCACCCAAGCGGGACGAAAAGTTGCACAAGTTCGCAAGGTCTACGAACAGAACGATGCCCTAGGCGAATTGGTTGCCCAAATTCGAAAATCCAAAGCAGTCGACTGGCTGCTGCGCAACTCCACCCTTGTTGACCCAGATGGAAACCCCATCAGCGCCGACACGCTATTTGGTGATGAAGATGGGCCAGATGGAGATGACGCCGAATAACAGGTAGTCACAACTACTATCTTGGGTTGAACCTTTACCCCAAGGAGACGGCGAATATGAGTCCAAATATTTCTCGGAACTATTACGTTCCAAATGTCACCGAGCAGACAAGCCGTGGCGAGCGCGTTTCCGACTTGTACAGCCGCTTGCTGAAAGAGAACATCATCTTCTTGGGCACGCCCATTGATGACACCATTGCCAATCTCATCTGTGCTCAGTTGATTCACCTTGAGAGCGAGAACCCCGACAAGGACATCAATATCTACATCAATAGCCCCGGTGGCGATATCACTGCTCTCTTCGCGATCTACGACACGATGCAGTTCATCAAGAACGACATTGCGACTATTTGTTTGGGACAGGCAGCCTCGGCAGCAGCAGTGTTGTTGGCAGCCGGAACCAAGGGCAAGCGTTTGGCACTTCCGCACGCACGTGTGTTGTTACACCAGCCTTACGGGCAGGTTGGCTATTCGCAAGTGACCGACCTCGAAATAGCCGCGCGCGAAATTTTGCGCATGCGCGAGTTACTCGAAGGAATTTTGTCGAAGCACACCGGACAAACCGTCGAGCGTGTTCACGCCGACACGGATCGCGACTTCACATTGGAAGCAGCGGCAGCTCTCGAGTACGGAGTGATTGATGAGATCATTACCGACCGTTCGATGATCGACCGCTCCGGCCCAATTCGCTGATCGGTTACTTATGGCAAAATTTGGAGATAGCGCTGAATTAGTTAAGTGCTCTTTTTGTGGTAAATCGCAGAAGGCAGTAAAGAAATTGATTGCTGGCCCTGGCGTGTACATCTGTGATGAATGCATCGAATTGTGCAACGAAATCATCGACGAGGAATTTGCGCAAACAGCCGAAGTTGGTATGGAGGCGCTTCCGATCCCGCGAGATATTCGCGCTTTCCTCGATGAGTATGTTGTCGGTCAAGATCAGGCGAAGAAAGTTCTCGCAGTCGCGGTGTTCAATCACTACCGTCGCATTAATCACAAATCGTCGAGTACGAAGCAGCGCGACGAAGTGGAACTGCAAAAGAGCAACATCTTGCTGCTCGGTCCAACTGGTTGCGGCAAAACGCATATGGCACAGACGCTTGCCAGGCTTCTCAACGTGCCGTTTGCCATCGCCGATGCAACGGCATTGACAGAGGCCGGATACGTGGGCGAAGACGTCGAAAACATCTTGTTGAAGCTGCTCCAGGCCGCCGACTTCGATGTGAAGCGTGCCGAGTCCGGAATTGTTTACATCGACGAAATTGACAAAGTTGCTCGCAAGAGCGAGAACCCGTCAATTACGCGCGACGTTTCGGGCGAAGGCGTACAGCAGGCGCTGCTCAAAATTCTTGAAGGCACAGTTGCCTCCGTTCCACCACAAGGCGGACGCAAACATCCGCATCAAGAATTCATTCAAATTGATACAACCAACGTGCTGTTCATTGTTGGCGGAGCATTTGCGGGCCTCGATCAGATCATTGAACAGCGCATTGGGCACAAGGGCATCGGTTTCCACGCCGACGTTCGGTCGAAGAAGGACAAAGACCCAGGCCAACTATTTGCTCAAGTGTTACCAGAGGACTTGTTGAAGTTTGGAATGATTCCCGAGTTCGTCGGCCGATTGCCGATGATCGGTGCTGTGCACAGCCTCGACAAAGAGGCCTTGATTCAGATCTTGACAGAGCCCAAAAATGCCTTGTTGAAGCAGTATCAAAAGTTCTTCGAATTCGAGGATATCGAGCTTGAAGTAACACCTGCTGCGCTTGATGCAATTGCTGATCAAGCGCTCACACGCGGCACTGGTGCGCGCGGTTTGCGTGCGATTCTGGAAGAAGTTCTACTCAACACCATGTACGAGTTGCCGGGACGCACTGATATCGAGCGCGTAGTTGTCGATGTTGATGCCGTCGTTGAAAAGGCCAGCCCTACTTTGGTGCCTCGTACGGCTCGAGTAGCTCGCCAGCGTCGCGCTGCCTCTTAACCCGTAGCCTCGTTCACATGAATTACGAGGAAGCGCTTCGCTATCTCGACGAACACGCCAGTTATGAAAAGACTGGAAGGGTCGAGTCGCCTTCGCTCGACAACATTTCCGCGTTCATGGATTTGATGGCTAATCCGCAACTGAACTACCCGGTTATCCACGTAACAGGCACAAACGGCAAGGGTTCGACAACTCAAATCATTACCAAGTTGCTGATGGCACACGGCCTGCAGGTTGGCACATATTCGAGCCCACACTTGGAAGCATTAACCGAGCGCATTACTCGTGATGGGGAGCAAATTGATCAGCAAGAGTTTGCCGACTGCGTAGCTGCCATTGCCGATATCGAGGTTCTTGCCGGTGCGCGCCCCTCATATTTTGACATTATGACAGCCGCAGCCTTTCGTTACTTTGCAGACAGCGCTGTTGATGTCGCCGTAATCGAAGTTGGAATGCTCGGTCGTTGGGATGCCACAAATGTTGTCAAATCCGACGTTGCGGTGATCACCAACATTGCACTCGATCACATGGAGTTTGCGGGCCCAACGCTTCAGCACATTGCGTATGAAAAGGTTGGCATTTCTAAAGCCAATAGTTCGCTGGTGATTGGTGACGAGAATCCTGAGTTGTTTCAAACGTGGAACGAGTCTCTCCATGCGAAGTTGATTCGTCGTGGCGAAGATTTTGACCTGGGCGAAAATCAGTTGGCTGTAGGAGGGCGTTCGCTTAGTGTCCGCACTTCACGAGCCACTTATAACGACATTCACTTGCCTCTGCATGGTGTGCATCAAGGAAGCAACGCTTCAATCGCGCTTGTTGCGGTGGAAGAGTTTTTTGATGCCGCGCTCAACATTGACATCGTGAGAGAAGGGTTGGCCAGCGTCTCCATGCCTGGCAGGTTCGAAGTGCTGGGACGTCAGCCACTTGTGATTGTCGATGGCGCACACAATCCAGCAGGTGCTGATGTTTGCGCAGAAGTATTTTTTGATGATTTCAGTCCGGAGGGTAGACGCATTCTTGTTGTCGGGACATTGAAGGGCCGCGACCCGGAGCAATTGCTTTCCGCACTTCGCGTGGATGAATTTGATGCAGTGATTTGTTGTACGGCACCTACCGCTCGCGGGCTCGCTGCGGGCGAACTTGGCGAAGTGGCGCGCCGAATGGGATGTGATGAAGTTGTGATCTGTGACACCGTTGAGAATGCCTGCGAAAAAGCAATAACCATGGCAGCAGAAGAAGACGCCGTTTTGGTTGCTGGCTCACTGTACGTAGTAGGTAGTGCACGAACGCTCTTGCGCCGTATCCTGTAGCCATGAGTAATCGCACCCTTGTCCTGTTAAAGCCCGATGCAGTCGAACGTCAACTTGTTGGAGCAATCCTCTCTCGTTTTGAAACGAAGGGCCTGAAGCTCGTCGCACTCGAACTACGCACTCTCGACGCTGCAATCTTGGAGCGCCACTATGAAGAGCACAAGGGCAAAGGTTTCTACGCCGAGCTGGTTGCGTTCATGTCGCGTGGCCCAGTTGTTGCTCTCGTTGTTGAAGGTCCGGAAGACACATGGGAAATCGTCCGTTCGATGATGGGCGCAACCAACCCACGTGCCGCAGCCCTCGGAACCATCCGCGGTGACTACGGAACATTGTTCACAGAGAATCTTGTACACGGCAGCGACTCTGCAGCATCTGCGGCTCGAGAAATTGGTATTTTCTTCCCTCATTTGTAGGCCAGCACTGCGTATTGGTGCAGCCGCCCACTACGGCCAAGGCGCGATCGGTAGGCTATGCATGGCATTTGCTGTGCTCATCTCGGCATGTTGAATTACAAACTCAAGGAGACCAGTTAGATGGCAGGTGGAGGCTCACTTTCGTTAGGGCGCGATATCGCAATCGACCTGGGCACCGCCAACACTCTGGTGTTCGTTAAGGGCGAGGGCGTTGTGCTGAACGAGCCGTCAACCGTTGCCGTAGATAACAAAACCGGCCAATTGGTTGCAGTTGGTTATGAGGCGAAACGAATGTGGGGTAGGGCTCCACAAAACATTCGCCTCGTTCGCCCACTTAAAGACGGTGTGATCGCCGATTTTGATGTTTGCGAGAAGATGCTTCGTTTCTTTATTCAAAAAGTGCACACAAGCCGTTGGAACAAACCGCGAATGATTATTTGCGTGCCATCAGAAATTACAGGCGTCGAGCGTCGCGCCGTGCAAGACGCGGCCGAGTTCGCCGGCGCTCGCAGGCCTGTGTACATCATTGAAGAACCAATGGCGGCAGCTATCGGCGCGGGGCTTCCTGTGCACTTGCCGAGCGCAAACCTCATTGTCGACATCGGAGGTGGAACCACCGAAGTTGCAGTTATCTCAATGGGCGGCATTGTCACCGCTCATTCGGCTCGCGTTGCGGGCGACGAACTGAATGAAGCGATTCAGGAAATGTTCCGCACGGAGTTTTCGCTTGATATCGGTGAAAACACAGCGGAGGAAGTGAAGTTACAGCTTGGGTCTGCCTGGCCACTCGAGGAGGAACTTACGGCCGATGTTGGTGGGCGCGACATTGCCACTGGCCTGCCGCGCACGCAGGTTGTCACTAGCGAAGAAGTTCGCGTGGCACTCGATGCTTCCGTTGGCACAATCGTAGAAGCCATCAAGACCACCCTCGAGCGAACGCCACCCGAACTTGCTGCCGACATTATTAGCCATGGTCTGGTGCTCTCCGGTGGTGGTGCGCTACTCGCAGGGCTGTGCGAGCGAGTAACTCATGAAACAGGTATCCATGCGTATCTGGCGCCAGAGCCGTTGTACTCGGTGGTGCTCGGATGCGGACTTACGCTCGACAACATCGACGCGATGAAGGGGCTTACGTCGCAGTCCTACTTCGAGTAGGCCGATGAGGGGCATATTGTGGCAGTAATTTCACCGCAGCGGCGAAGGGCTATTGCTCTTCTTGCCTTAACATCGATCATTTTTGTGACGCTCGACTTGCAGCAAGGTGGTTCGACTTCGGCCGTGCGTTCAGTATTCGGTGTTTTTTTCCGACCAGTAGAGGGTGTGGCCAGGGTTGTTACGAGGCCTGTTTCGAATGCATGGAATGGAATCACCAATTACAACGATGTGACTGCCGAGAACAGGTTGCTGCGAGAAAAGATTGCGCAGCAAGAGGGTGCATCGGTAGCCGCCGCCGCGTCGGTGCGCTTGTCTCAAGAATTGCTCGCGCTCAATGGTTTACCTACCTTGGCCGGTATCAACTCGGTAAGCGCTCAAGTCATTGGAGACTCGCCGTCCAATTTCGCTCAAAGCGTTGAAATTAATCAGGGCAGTGAGAGCGGCATCAAAGTAGGCATGCCAGTGCTGAACGCTGCTGGTCTCGTTGGCAAAGTAACGAAAGTATTTTCCAGCCGTGCCGTCATCATGCTGATTACCGACCCCGAGTACGCGCTGTCGGTGAAGATCGTGAATGCGCCAAAGACAACAGCGTCCACTGTTGCTGATCCAGAGGCAGCACCTATCGAAACAACTACAACAGTTCCCGTAGCGACGACGAGCAAAATCCCGGGTTTCACTCCTGGTTCAACAGTGCCTACTGCGGTGATCGCCGTGCCTAATGCAACGGTGGCGGCTCCGTCTCTCACCATTCCGGCTGGCAGTTCTGTTGCAGTTCGCGAGACTGGCGTTTTGGAAGGTCGTGGGCCATCGCGAACGCCGATAGTCCGGTTTATCGATGCCGAGCAGCGGTTTGGAGAAATTCAGGTAGGTGCACCAATCGTTTCAGCAGGTGGTTCGCTCAGTTTGGCGCCGCCAGACATTGTGGTGGGAACGGTGACGCGAGTCAACAAGCGACTGGGTACGGCTGGCCCAGTTTTGGAAATCAGTTTGGTTGCAGACCTCACTAACTTGTCATTCGTTCGTATTTTGTTGTATCAACCAATCACCGAGCAGAAAGCACCATGAGCCTTCGTTTATTGCGCGTCATGGCCAGTAGATGGACCCGACTCGTATTGGTAGGGCTTTTCTTACTCGGCATACAAACAACAATCTTGAACGAGATGCGCCCGTTTGGGGTGATGGTGCAATTGATGTTGTTGATAGGTGTAACTGCTGGCGCTATTTACGGCCCCGAGGTGGGCGCCATTTCGGGACTGATTGTCGGGTTGATGTACGACTGTGTGCTCACCACCCCTCTTGGGTTGGCTTCATTGGTGTTCGGCGCCGTGGGCTTTGGCGCTGGTTTGCTGCCATTT
>Ga0209550_10005710_pt1 | contig 11640 bp, 11 predicted proteins | sample LauGreSuBDMM15SN_2_FD_187567 | JGI IMG/M metagenome (GOLD analysis project Ga0209550, IMG submission 187567) | Freshwater lake microbial communities from Lake Michigan, USA - Su13.BD.MM15.SN (SPAdes) (version 5) | ecosystem: Environmental > Aquatic > Freshwater > Lake | place: Lake Michigan... | reverse complement strand
GATAAAGCACCCGATAAAGCAAACTAGTGGATCACGACAGGCTGTTGGGCCAAGCCTGTGTAACGCTCAAGGGTGTCTTCAACCTCTTCTTGCGTGGGGGTGTTTTGTTGCCAGGCTTGAATGTGCATTTGAAACATTTCTGCCCAAGAGCCATCTAGGTAAACCTCTTTGCCCGACCGTTTGTCGACAATTTCAAAGCCGTGTCGCTCTAGCGTAGGTGGCTTTGAGAGGGAAGCGGCCTCACCGGTGTCGTTGGCCAACACATGCATGACGGCAAAAGATTCGGATTCGTACAACAAGTTCATAGTGATATTCTGACTGAAGTTTGTCTCATTTAGATAGGGATGTTGTGAATTTTTTCAAGAAGGCAAGGCGGGCAGGTTTTCCGAATTGCGCATTTCCATGTCAATGTAGTTGCCATTGACTTGGCTGATCTTGATGCGCACGGGCAGGCCGCTGTGCATTGGCGAAAGCCAAAGCTCAATTTGACTGTCAAACTTGCCTCTGGGCAAGCAAACCCAACGCTGAGATTCAATCTGTTTGCCATCCAAGTCAATTGATTCCGTAGATTGGAAGGTGAGCGTCCAGTTCACCGCATCCCGGGCGGTGGCGGTTTGCACGATGAGCTGTGAGCCCGGCTTGAAGTTTTTCGCAGAAACTGCTGCAGCCATTTGAATGAGCAAGCTCACTTGATCTTGCGCACCCGCCTGCAGCGCGGCACTGGGCATGTTGCCGCTGAAGCTGATTTTTTGCGCAGCCGTCTCAAAATGGGCAGCTCGCTCAACCCGCCAGTTGTCGGAAAATCGAAGCGGTGCCAAACCGTTTTCGGTCAAGGCGCCCGTACTTCGCCAAATGCGACTGCCCACCAAAAATGCCCTGACCCGAAGCTCTGCCTCATAGAGCCTGGGGCCGCCATTTGGATTGGTATTTACATTTGTATTTGTATTTGCTTCTGCATTGAGATTGACAGGAAAAGCTTGGGCCTGCCATTTGAGTGAGCCGTATGCATGGTAAAGAAAGCCGCGCTCTTGTCCGATCAGCTTGTAATTGATTTGGATGTTGGGCGGGAAGTCGCCCGTTTTGGCTGTGAGCGCATTCGACACAGGCGGTGTTGGCGGGGCGATGGAAGCCTGTTCAGGCAATATGTTGGGCGCTTGAAGTGCGGGTTGCACAGGCGTGGAGCTGTCAACAAGTGCACTTTCTGGCACAGCGCTTGGCACATCCTTCGGCAAATCTTTCGGCAAATCGTTCGGTACTGGCATAGGCGCAACTGGCGCTGGCAGCAATTCCGAGGCCATGGCCGTGATCCCAGCGGGTGGCAGCGTAGGGGTTTCAACCAACGCTTGCGGTGACGGCGGCTTTTGCTGCGCCTGTGGCCTTGGCTTGTAGCTTGCCTCTTTGGGCGCTGGGTTGGCCGAAACTAGGGCCGGCACAATGCGAGTTTGCAAAGGGCCAAGCTTTTGCGGGTCTGGCTGAATCTGCCAAATGCTGACGCCCGGTGCCGAGAGCAGCCAAAGGTGGGCCCCCAATACCCCTGCGCCCAACATAACCAAAGCCCAATGGCGCTGCTGTCCGATGGCTTGGGTCAAAGAGCGAGAAGGGTGCATGTCAAGGAAATTTTAGAGTGCTTGAGATTGGTTAAACTGAAGACAAGCTTTAAATCGATTGCATTCGGCTTGAAAATTTTGAGATTCCATTTTGAGGCACCGCCATGAAATTAGCTACTTACAAAGACGGATCGCGTGACGGTCAATTGATTGTGGTCTCGCGCGACTTGAGCACAGCACATTATGCGACTGGCATAGCACTGAGATTGCAGCAGGTGCTAGACGACTGGAACTTTTTGTCGCCTCAACTTGAAGACCTTTATCAAACGCTGAACAGTGGCAAGGCCCGCCATGCCTTTCCCTTTGATCCCAAGCAGTGCATGGCCCCTTTGCCCAGAGCCTATCAGTGGGCAGATGGCTCAGCTTATTTGAATCACGTCGAATTGGTGCGGGCGGCCCGCAGCACGGTTGTGCCAGAAAGTTTTTACAACGATCCGCTCATGTACCAGGGCGGCAGCGATGACTTCATTGGGCCTTGCGACCCAGTGGTTTGTCGCGATGAAGCCTTTGGCATTGACTTTGAGGCCGAAATTGCCGTGATCACTGGTGATGTCCCGATGGGCGTCTCTCCAGAAAATGCATTGGACGGTATCCGTTTGGTGATGCTTGCCAACGACGTGAGCTTGCGCAATTTAATCCCCAATGAGCTGACCAAGGGCTTTGGATTTTTTCAAAGCAAACCTGCTACAGCTTTCAGCCCAGTGGCCGTCACCTTAGATGAACTTGGTGGTGCATGGGATCGCGGGCGGATTCACTTGACCATGCAGTCAACTTGGAACGGCCGCAAAGTGGGCATGTGTGACGCGGGTCCTGAGATGACCTTTCACTTTGGCCAACTCATTGCACACATGAGCAAGACTCGCAACGTGCGCGCAGGCTCTATTGTGGGCAGCGGCACGGTCAGCAACAAGAGCGTCGACGTCGATGGCAAGCGTGAGTGGCCCAAAGGCTACAGCTGCATTGCCGAAAAGCGCGCCATTGAAACCATTTTGGATGGTAAGCCCAGCACCGAATTCATGAAATTCGGTGACAGCATTCGCATCGAAATGAAGGGCCATGATGGCCAAAGTGTGTTTGGCGCCATTGACCAGCACATCGTGCCGCTTGAAGCCTAAAACGGCCTTGAGTGTTCAATCCAATGCGGCATTGGGCCCCGCTTCAGAACGCCATCCTTCTAGAAGATCAGGCGACAATGTCGGCTTGTCCGTTGATTATTTTTCTGGAGACCTTCATGAGCCATGTCATTGACTACAGCCGCTACCAAACACTGCGAATCACGCGACGAGGTGCTAATCTAACGGTGCTCGACATTCAAATGAAAGCCGGCGGGCCTGGCGGCAATGGCAAATTGCCAACAGCAGGTCACGAAGGGCATTGGGAGCTGGCTGAAATTTGGCGCGATGTGTCGCGCGATGACAGCGTGCGTGCTGCGGTTTTGCGTGGTGAAGGTTTGGGTTTTTCTGGCGGCGGCGATTTGGCCTTGGTGGAAGACATGGCGCGCGATTTTGAGATTCGCAGCAGGGTCTGGAAAGAAGCCCGCGACCTGGTCTACAACGTGATCAATTGTGACAAGCCCATTGTGAGCGCCATGCATGGGCCCGCTGTCGGCGCTGGTTTGGTGGCAGGCCTGTTGGCCGATATTTCCATTGCCAGCAAGACCGCCAAAATTGTGGATGGCCACACCCGCTTAGGTGTTGCAGCGGGCGACCATGCAGCCATCATTTGGCCATTGCTTTGTGGCATGGCCAAAGCCAAGTACTACTTGCTGCTGTGCGAGCCAGTCAGCGGCGAAGAAGCTGAGCGAATTGGCTTGGTGTCTTTGGCGGTTGAAGAAGATCAGCTCTTGCCCAAAGCCTATGAGGTGGCCGACCGATTGGCCCATGGCAGTCAAACCGCCATTCGTTGGACCAAGTACGCGATGAACAATTGGCTGCGCCAAGCAGGCCCCAGTTTTGATGCCTCCTTGGCGCTGGAGTTCATGGGCTTTGGTGGGCCTGATGTACAAGAGGGCTTGGCCAGCTTAAGAGAGCGGCGGCCCCCTCAGTTTTAAGCTGCAAGCCTTAAGCCTTGCTCTTCATGCGTGCCAAGAAGAGTTCATTGTTGGCTCTGCGGTCAGCTTGCACCTTTTGCATGCTGGGCCGCTCTGACCACATCTTCATATAGTCCTTCACGGGCAAGCCGGCCAAAAAATCTCTGCCGTAAATGGTTTTGCTGGCGGCAGTGATCAAGGGCAAATGAACGGCTGCGGTGCAATCGGCAATGCTCAGCTCGGTGCCAGCAATGAAGGGCTTGAATTGCGCAAGCTTTGCAAACGCCGCTACATTCTTTTCGAGTTGCGCGCCAATTTTTTCTTTGACCCCATCACTCACCTTGCCACCAAAGAAGGCTTCAGCGTACAAGTTTCGTGCAACCAATTCCAAGTGCAAATCTAAAAAAGTGACCAGTTCGCGCACTTTGGCAGCTTGGAAGGCATCCTGAGGGATAAGCGGGTGCTGAGGGTATTGCTGCTCAATGTATTCGACCATGACGGCTGATTCGCAGACCGAGCCTTCTGGTGTTTTCAGATATGGTACTTTGCCCAGCGGGCTGGCATTTGCATCGGTCTCACCCACCCATGCCAACTCCTCTTCAAAGGCAACACCCTTTTCGAGCAGGGCCAATTTGACCTTGTTGTGATAGTTGCTCGCGCCAAAGCCGCAGAGTGTCAGCATCTTGTGTCTCCCAATCTAGATAAAGCCAATAGCTTAGCCTTGCAGCAAGTCGAGGCGGGTCGCGCAGTTGACCCCCTTCATGCGTTAAGCTTGTGCCTCACCATACCTCTAGGAGCCCCCATGAGCGATCCCTCCGCTTTCGGATTTGGAAAATTCGTACCTGGTTTTGACTTCTTGCAAAACTTGGGGCAAGCTGCCAACCCTGGTGCCAAAGGCTCGCCGCAAGGCATGCCCAACATGGCCAGCTGGGTCGCGCCCACCCTGAGTGTGGAAGAGCTCGACAAGCGCATTCAAGAGCTCAAAACGGTTCAGTTTTGGTTGGAACAAAACACCAACGCGCTCAAGGCCACCATTCAGGCCTTGGAAGTGCAAAAAATGACGCTGTCAACCTTGCAGGGCATGAATGTCAACATGACAGAGTTGGCCAAAGCCTTTACCGCCAAAATGCCAGACCTCCAGCCAGAAGGTCAATCTTCTAAGCCCCAAGCCGCTTCAGCCCAAGTTGATCCTGCCAAAGAAGATCCAAGCAAACAAGGCGCAGCCCAAGGCCCTGCCGTCGACCCCATGCAATGGTGGGGATCGCTCACACAACAGTTTCAAAACATTGCGGCTGCCGCAGTCAAAGATGTGGCCGCCAAGGCCATGAAAGACGGTCCTCGGCCTAGCAAGAAAACGGCAACACCTGGCAAAGCCCGAAAGCCGCGCGTTAAAAAACCAGCGCCATGAATTTGTTTCCCTTCGGACATGCCACGCACCCGCAGTGGCAAATGGCAGCAGGCTTGGTGATTGCCCAATTGCGCGCGCAAATGACTTTGCCCGGGCATGCGCCCAGTCCGCGATTGGGGCTGCTGTACATCACCGACTACTATGCCAACGAAGCCGAGTCCATCTTGATGCATCTGCGGCAAGAGCTCCCGATGGTCCAAGATTGGGCGGGCACGGTGGGTGTGGGTGTAGCCGCCAACAACGCAGAGTACTTTGACGAACCTGGCATGGCTCTCATGCTGTGTGATTTGCCGGACGACCACTACCGTGTTTTTTCAGGGGCACAGCCCTTGCCCTCCAGCTTTCAAGCTGCCAGCGCACTCGTGCATGCCGATCCACAAACGCCGGAGTTGGCTGAGCTCATTGCAGAAATGGCAAGCCGAACCCAATCGGGGTATTTGTTTGGCGGCTTAACGGCCAGTCGCAAACAGGCGGTGCAGTTTGCATGGCACGGTTCTGACAACGCGCAGCAAGGTGTTTTAACGGGCGGACTGAGCGGTGTGGCGTGGGCGCCCGCGGTGCAAATTTTGTCGCGAGTCACCCAGGGTTGCGCGCCCATCAGCAAAGAGCGAGAGATCACAGAAGCCGAAGGGCATGTGGTTTATCAACTTGATGGCGTGCCTGCATTGGATGTGCTCATGGCCGATTTGAATGTGTCATTGTCAGAGCCCCAAACAGCACTCAAAGCGGTGCGATCAACGCTGGTTGGCATCTCCTCGCAAGGTCAGCAAGGGGTTGGCCGAACCGGCAGTTTGGGTGCCGATGTGCGAGTGCGCCACATCATTGGCCTAGACCCTGCGCGAAAAGGAGTGGCCATTGCCGACCATTTGGTGGTGGGGCAAAAGTTGGCATTTTGTCAAATGAGTTTGCAAGCTGCCAAATCCGACCTTCGGCGCATTTGTTCAGAAATTCGCGAAGAGTTAGAGCCCGAAACTTTGAGCTTGGAGATGGCCAACGCCCTGGCAGCCAGCGAAGCCGAGGCAGCGCCTCACCCGGCGCGGCGCATTGCAGGTGCGGTGTATGTCAGTTGTTCTGGGCGAGGCGGTCCGCACTTTGGCGGCCCCAGCGCCGAACTTCAGTGGATTCGGTATGCCTTGGGCGACGTGCCTTTGGTGGGATTTTTTGCCAGCGGCGAAATTGCCCATCACCACTTGTATGGCTACACAGGTGTGTTGACCGTATTCACCACACCTGCAGAAACCGTTTGAACACGGGTGGTGCTCAAACGCCGCGTGCACGCGCCTGTTTGAACTGAATTTGAAACGCCGAGAAGTTGCCAGCCTCCAAAGCAGTTCGCACCTCTTGCATGAGGTTCAGGTAGTAGTGCAAATTGTGGATGGTGGTCAGCATGGGGCCGAGCATCTCGCCGCAGCGATCGAGGTGATGCAAATAGGCGCGGCTAAAGCCCTCTCTGCCGCCATCGTCCCAAGATACGCCAGAGGTGCCGGCACAAGCATGACATGTGCAACTGGCGTCCAAAGGTTGCGGGTCTGATTTGTGGCGAGCGTTGCGCAGTTTCAAATCGCCAAAGCGTGTGAACACGGTGCCATTGCGCGCATTGCGTGTGGGCATGACGCAGTCAAACATGTCGACGCCTTGCGCGACGCCTTCCACCAAATCTTCGGGGGTGCCCACACCCATCAGGTAACGCGGCTTGTTGGCTGGCAAACGGTGCGGTGTGTGCGCCATGATTTGCAGCATCTGCTCTTTGGGCTCGCCCACGCTCACGCCGCCAACGGCATAGCCAGGAAAATTCATCTCAAGCAAATGGTCCAAGGATTCTTGGCGCAAGTTCTCAAACATGCCGCCTTGCACAATGCCAAACAAGGCATTTGGATTTTCAAGGCGCGCAAACTCGTTTTGGCTGCGCGTGGCCCAGCGCAAACTCATCTCCATCGATTTGCGAGCTTCAGCTTCGGTGGTGAGATGGCCCTTGGTTTCGTAGGGGGTGCACTCATCGAGTTGCATCACGATGTCAGAATTCAAAATGCTTTGAATTTGCATGCTCACTTCGGGTGACATGAAGAGCTTGTCACCATTCACAGGTGAAGAAAAATGCACACCTTCTTCGGTTATTTTTCGCATCGCGCCCAGGGACCAAACTTGAAAACCACCTGAGTCAGTCAGGATGGGCTTCTTCCATTTTTCAAAACCATGCAAGCCGCCAAAGCTTTTCATGATGTCAAGGCCAGGGCGCATCCACAAGTGAAAGGTGTTGCCCAAAATAATTTGCGCACCCATTTCTTCAAGGCTGCGCGGCATCACGCCCTTCACGGTGCCGTAGGTGCCCACGGGCATGAAGATGGGTGTTTGAATCACACCATGGTTGAGTGTGAGTTGACCTCTGCGAGCGTGGCTGTTGGGGTCTGTTTTGAGGAGTTCAAATTGAAGCATGCTTCGTTTTATCCTTGGCTTGGGAAAGGGGCGCTAAAGAATTAGAGCATGAGAGTATTCGAGCGCTTGAGCAGCATGGCATCGCCATAGCTGAAAAATCGATACTGCGTCGAAATGGCATGCGCATACAAACGCATCACATGTTCGTAGCCTGCAAAAGCACTGACCAACATCATCAAGGTGCTTTTGGGCAAGTGGAAATTGGTGATGAGGCAGTCGACCCACTCAAACTCAAAGCCCGGTGTGATGAAAATTTGGGTATCGCCTTGCGCTTGCCCCGATTTGGCCCAAGACTCCAAAGTTCTGACCGAGGTGGTACCCACTGCCCAAACTTTGCCGCCACGTGCCCTGCATTCATGCAATGCCCCTTGGGTACTTTCAGGAATGTCATACCACTCTGAGTGCATGGTGTGCTCGGCAATGTTCTCTGACTTAACGGGTTGAAAGGTGCCCGCGCCGACATGCAAGGTGACGCTGGCTGTGTTCACGCCCCGCTCTTTGAGTTGCTGCAAAAGCGCCTCGTCAAAATGCAGGGCTGCTGTGGGGGCTGCAACGGCACCTGGGTTTTTCGCAAACACAGTTTGATAACGTGCTTCGTCTTCTGCAATGTCGGCTTCGGTCGCGCTGCCGTCGTAGGGGCGCGCAATGTAGGGCGGCAAAGGCACGTGGCCATATTGCGCCATCAGGGCGTGCGGCTCGTCACTCAATTCAAAGCAAAACAAGGCGCCGTTTGCATCCGGCCAGCGACCGACCAAGGTGGCTGCAAAACCCACAGCACTGTGTTTGGCGTCAATGCCCATGTGAAGCTTTGCGCCAATGGGCGGTTTTTTGCTGACTTTCATGTGCGCCACCACGCGGTGATGGGGCAAGACGCGCTCAATCAACAGTTCAACTTTGCCCCCAGTCGATTTTTCGCCAAAGATTCTCGCCTTCACCACTTGCGTGTCATTGAAGACCAGCAAGTCGCCCGCCTGCATCAACTCGGGCAAGGTTTTGAATATTCGATCTGCGGGAGCCGGCTCACTGCCGTCTAACAGGCGAGAGCTGCTGCGCTCGCTGGCGGGGTGTTGGGCAATGAGCTCAGGGGGGAGGTGGAAGTCAAAGTCGCTCAAACTGAAGAGGCGTTTGGCGGGCAGGGGGATGTTGTGCGTGTGATCAACAGTCATTGTCTTGAGGGCCGAACTAGACCCGTTCCAAGTTGGAAAACCCGATTGTCCCATGACATAGATCAATACTTTATCAATGAAGCGTATCTAAATTTTGTAATTGGCCTCACTATGTGAGATGCATTCAAGAAACTATCTATCTCTATTCAACTTCAGGCAAACTCAAGACAGTACTGTTCGGGCATGCCAAAAGTAGTATCCGAATCCCAACAGTTCGCTGATCGGTTGCGCAGCGCGTTGGAAAGTGCGGGTGTGCGTGCTTCACCTACGTTGGTGGCCAACGCATTTAACCTCCGCTACCACGGACGCAGCATTACCCCCCATACAGCTCGCAACTGGTTGTTGGGAAAAGTCATGCCAACGCAAGACAAACTCCGCGTATTGGCCGAATGGTTGCAAGTAAGCCCTGACGAACTTCGCTTTGGCCGAGCGCCCGGTAAAACCTATGTTTATGAATCCAATGATGGCGCCATAGAAATGGCGCTGGCAGACCGCGAAATGATCGACCGTTACTTATCGCTTTCGCAGGCAGAGCGCAAGACCATTCGTGACGTTGTATCCGCCTTTGTATTGGCCAAAGTGGTTTGAATCTCTGGGCTTGACGCCCTGCAACCACGGCACAATGTCAGGATGCTTGCCACTGCATCACCAAAGCCGCCCCCTAAGCCCTTGTCTGCACCCCAAAAAGCCATGCACAAGATGGGCTTGGTTCGCGACATTGATCTCGCGCTGCACATTCCTTTGCGCTATGAGGACGAAACCCGCATCGTCAAACTGCGCGATGCCCGTGAAGGTGATGACATCCAAATAGAGGCCACCGTGGTCTCATCTGAGGTGCAATTGCGTCCAAGGCGACAGCTTCTGGTCACCGTGGATGACGGCACTGACACCTGTGTTTTGCGTTTTTTCAGCTTTTACCCTGCCCAGCAAAAGGCCTTGGCCGTGGGCCAAGTGATCCGGGCCAGGGGCGAAGTCAGGGGGGGATTTTTGGGCCTCACCATGATGCACCCCTCTTTCAAGACAGCCTCTGGCGATCTACCCGCGGTGCTGACGCCTGTTTACCCCACCTCTGCGGGTTTGCCGCAAACTTATTTGCGCCGCGCCATTGCAAGCGCCTTGTCGCGCGCCGATTTGGGCGAGTCTTTGCCTGCTGCCATGGCCTGGCCATCAGCGCTCAAAGGGAAGTCGGCCCCAAATTTGCGTCAGGCGCTGACCTATTTGCACCATCCCACCCCCGATGTGTCGATTGCAGCTTTGGAAGATCGCTCGCACCCGGCTTGGCAAAGACTGAAAGCTGAAGAGTTGTTGGCGCAGCAGCTCTCACAGCGCATGGCCAAACAAGAGCGCGATACTTTGCGGGCACCTGGGCTCAAAGTGAAAACGGGCGGTTGGCACGACAAATTGAAAGAGGTATTGCCCTTTCAGCTCACAGCAGCACAACACAGAGTCGGTCTTGAAATTGCACAAGATTTGGCGCGACCCGTGCCCATGCACCGCCTGCTTCAAGGCGATGTGGGCGCCGGCAAAACCGTGGTGGCGGCCTTGGCTGCGATGTTGGCCATTGATGGGGGCTGGCAGTGCGCCTTGATGGCGCCCACCGAAATTTTGGCGCAACAACATTTTGCCAAGTTGGTGGGCTGGCTGGCGCCATTGGGCGTGCGCGTAGCGTGGCTCACAGGCAGTCAGAAGAAAAAAGAACGCACTGAAATGCTGGCCTTGATTGAATCGGGCGAAGCCGCTTTGGTGGTGGGCACGCATGCCGTCATTCAAGAGCAGGTGAAGTTCAAAAACCTGGCGCTGGCCATCATTGACGAGCAGCATCGATTTGGCGTGGCACAGCGCTTGGCGCTCAGAGACAAGATGCAAGACGCCGGCATGGAGCCGCACTTGCTCATGATGACGGCCACGCCGATTCCGCGCACCTTGGCCATGAGCTACTACGCCGACTTAGATGTCTCGGTCATTGACGAACTGCCACCCGGCCGCACCCCTGTAGTGACCAAAGTGATTTCAGACAGCCGGCGCGATCAAGTCATTGGGCGCATTGGCGCGCAATTGGCCGATGGGCGACAGGTTTATTGGGTGTGCCCCCTGATTGAAGAAAGCGAAGCCTTGGATTTAACCAACGCCACGGCCACCCACGAAGAATTGTCTGCCGTGTTGCCCGGCGTGAAGGTGGGCTTGTTGCATTCACGCATGTCGGTGACAGAAAAGCGCGATGTCATGGCCCAATTCACACAAGGCAGCATGGGCGTGTTGGTCAGCACCACCGTGATTGAAGTGGGCGTAGATGTGCCCAATGCCTCCTTGATGGTCATTGAGCACGCAGAGCGCTTTGGTTTAAGCCAATTGCATCAATTGCGTGGCCGTGTGGGGCGCGGCGCAGCGGCTTCTGCATGCGTGTTGCTGTATGGCACACCCGAGGGCGGCCGCTTGAGCGAAACTGCGCGCGAGCGTTTGCGCGCCATGGCTGACACCAACGATGGTTTTGAAATTGCCCGACGCGATTTGGAAATCAGAGGGCCAGGGGAGTTTCTAGGTGCGCGACAATCGGGGGCCGCCTTGTTGCGGTTTGCCGATTTGGCCACCGACGAGCATTTGCTCGAATGGGCTAGGCAAACAGCACCGATGTTGCTGGAAAAATACCCCGACATGGCCGAGCGACACATCGCTCGTTGGTTGGGTGGAAAATCCGAGTTTTTGAAAGCTTGAGAAATTGGCATGACCCTGACAGAGCTGAAATACATTGTGGCGGTGGCCCGCGAACGGCACTTTGGCAAAGCGGCCGATGCATGCTTCGTGTCGCAACCCACATTGTCGGTGGCCATTAAAAAACTTGAGGCAGAGCTCGATGTGAAATTGTTCGAGCGCAGTGCCAACGAGGTTAGCCCCACGCCATTGGGTGAAGAAATCATTCGCCATGCACAAGGGGTGTTGGAGCAAGCGGCCGAAATCAAAGAAATTGCCAAGCGCGGCAAAGACCCCTTGGCAGGCACC
>Ga0209550_10005709_pt1 | contig 11640 bp, 15 predicted proteins | sample LauGreSuBDMM15SN_2_FD_187567 | JGI IMG/M metagenome (GOLD analysis project Ga0209550, IMG submission 187567) | Freshwater lake microbial communities from Lake Michigan, USA - Su13.BD.MM15.SN (SPAdes) (version 5) | ecosystem: Environmental > Aquatic > Freshwater > Lake | place: Lake Michigan... | reverse complement strand
TTTTTCTACAGAGCGCGTAAGATTACTCTGCACTAGAACACCCCCCGGTATCAGAGTATCAAGAAAGTCAAAAAATATTTTTGCAAAAATTTTGGAATCTGTTACATTTGGCTCGTTGGGGAACGCCGTGCAAAAGTTTCAAAGCTTGCGGACGAGCGGCTAGTACCTGACATTCCCCAATTTACTTTGGTGCTTATGACAGAAATACAGCCTACAAATGAACATCCAGTTCCAACTTCGCTCTCCGAGCAGGTAGGTCAGTCCCTCCAAGAAAATGTACGTATTGCTGCTATGACGTCAACAATAATGACTGAGCTTGGTATGCCGTTTGAAATGACGGAAGAGGACGACGAAGAAGCACGCAAGCTCTTTGCGCAGTTTGATAAGAAGCAAAAGAAGAATGGAGCGGATAAGGAGATCTCGAATCCACCGTCTCTCTATCAGGGTAACGTAGCCCTTAAGCTAGCGGCTTTGCTAACAGAGTATGACCACCGTGTGGTGGTCGACGCAACGCAGGCGCGTACTTATATTATGAACAGGCTGCTAGAGCTAAGCACCTGTGGGGATACGAAGTCAGAACTTCGTGCCTTAGAACTCATCGGAAAAATGTCAGATATCGGTGCGTTCTCCGAGAAATCCGAAATCACTATTACACATCGCTCATCTAGTGATCTTCAACAGGTTATTGAACAAAAGATTAACCGCCTACTATCTGTAGGCATAACAGACGTGACCCCCAAAGATATTACAAAAGACCTAGGCATCGACGACGATGATGAGCTAGCCCAGCTAGAAGCTAAAAAAGTAAAAGATGGATCGCCAGAAACTACAGAATCTACTGAAGATACTGCCAAATCTTCCTGAAGCACAGCTCCGTGACCTCATCGTATCGTTAGATGAGCAGGAGATCCTTGCTAGTAGGGAAGAGGCTAGAGGCTCGTTCATGGCTTTTGTAAAAAAGGTGTGGCCAAACTTTATTGAGGGCTCACATCACAAGAGAATGGCCAAGGCATTTGAGCGTGTAGCACGTGGGGAGTGCAAAAGGCTCATAATTAATATGCCACCCCGCCATACAAAGAGCGAATTTGCCTCATATTTGCTGCCAGCGTGGTTTTTAGGCAACTTTCCAGAGAAAAAAGTCATCCAGACGTCCCACACAGCCGAATTAGCGGTGGGTTTTGGTCGAAAAGTGCGAAATTTAGTCGATCAGGACGTATATACAGAGATATTTCCGGGTGTTGGGCTGCAAGCTGACTCAAAAGCGGCTGGTAGATGGAACACTAACAAGGGCGGCGACTATTTTGCTATCGGTGTAGGCGGTGCCGTGACCGGAAAGGGTGCCGATATCCTAATTATTGACGATCCGCACTCAGAACAAGAGGCTGCGATGGCAGCTTCGAACCCAGAAGTGTATGACAAGGTGTATGAGTGGTATACGTCTGGCCCGCGCCAGCGTCTGCAACCGGGCGGCTCTATTGTTATTGTTATGACGCGGTGGGCGGCACGGGATTTGACCGGACAAGTGGTTAAAAGCGCGGCTCAAAGGTCTGGAGAAGAGTGGGAAGTGATCGAATTTCCTGCTATTTTGCCCTCTGGAAACCCACTTTGGCCGCAGTTTTGGAGTAAAGACGAGCTTGCAGCTTTACGAGAAGAGCTCCCAAATGCTAAATGGCAAGCACAATATCAACAGAATCCAGTAGGTAATGAGAGTGCAATTATCAAACGAGACTGGTGGAAATGGTGGGAAAAAGACAATCCTCCTAAGTGTGACTATATCTTGCAGTCATGGGATACAGCATTCGAGAAAACTCAACGTGCTGACTATTCCGCAGGGACAACTTGGGGTATTTTCAACTGTGAGGAAGATAACTTTGCGCCGAATATTATCCTCCTCAACACATATAAAAAACGTGTTGAGTTCCCCGAGTTAAAAAGAGATGTTTTGCGTGAGTACAACGAGTATGAGCCTGACTCATTAATTGTGGAAAAGAAGGCGTCTGGTGCGCCGCTGATCTACGACCTAAGAGCGATGGGTATTCCAGTTCAGGAATACACGCCGGGTAAAGGGCAAGATAAAATTGCCCGTTTAAACTCAGTAAGCGATATTATTGCCAGTGGAAAAGTATGGGTGCCGCAGACTCGTTGGGCTGAAGAATTAGTCGATGAGATTGGGGCGTTTCCGTCAGGCGAGCATGATGACTTGGTTGACGCAACAACACTAGCGTTAATGCGCTTTCGGCAGGGTGGGTTCCTACGCTTACCAAGCGACGAGCCTGAAGAGATTCAATGGTTTAAGAGCCACCGCCGTGAGCGGTTTTACACAGTTTAAGGATTAAAAATGGCAACAAGTTCTATGGACAAAGGTTTGTACGCAGCCCCCTTGGGTATTGCGGAAGACATGAGTATGGCTCCTCCACTGGAAATTGAGATCGAAGACCCAGAAAGCGTACGTATCGGCATGGGGGATATTGAGATTGAGTTAAGCCCAGATGAGGAAACCGGTGGTGAAGACTTTGATGCTAATTTGGCTGACTTCATGGATGACAGTGCACTTGATGCATTGGGTGGTGAATTAGTCTCTGACTTTGACAAAGATATCAATGACCGCAAAGATTGGATCAGAACCTACGTAGAAGGTTTAAAGCTACTGGGTCTCAAATACGAGGAAAGAACAGAGCCATGGAACGGGGCTTGTGGCGTGTTTCACCCCATGCTCACTGAGTCTGTTGTGCGCTTCCAGAGCGAAGGCATTATGGAGACGTTCCCCGCTGCTGGCCCAGTTAAGACGCAGATTCTTGGTAAGGATACACCTGACAAAGAAGATGCATCTACTCGCGTGCGCGAGGATATGAACTACCAACTCACTGAGGTGATGGTTGAGTATCGCCCAGAACATGAGAAGCTGTTGTGGAATTTACCTCTGTCTGGCTCAGCGTTTAAGAAGGTCTACTACGACCCAAGCATTGGACGTCAAGTTGCAATGTTCATCCCCGCAGAAGACATTGTTGTTCCTTACGGCGCGTCTAACTTAGAGCGTGCCGAGCGCGTTACGCACGTGATGCGTAAGACTGAGAATGAAGTTCTTAAGCTACAAGAAGCTGGGTTCTATAGCGACGTAGATTTAGGTGAACCCACCGGTGAGCTTGATGATATTGAGAAGCAAAAAGCTGAAGAGATGGGCATGTCAGCGGTGCAGGATGAGAGGTTCCGCATCCTTGAGATGCACGTTGACCTTGACTTAAAAGGCTACGAGCACAAAGATAAAGATGGTGAGAAGACGGGCATAGCACTGCCGTATGTTGTGACTGTTGAAAAAGCGACAACTAAGATTCTTGCTATTCGCCGCAATTGGTACGAAGATGATGAGTTGCACATCAAGCGCCAGCACTTTGTCCACTATCAATACATCCCGGGGTTTGGCTTTTATGGATATGGTCTCATTCACCTTATCGGCGGATATGCGAAGAGCGCGACCATGCTCATCAGGCAGCTCGTTGATGCAGGTACGCTATCTAACTTACCGGGCGGACTCAAGTCACGGGGCCTCAGAGTCAAAGGCGACGACACCCCTATCGCACCGGGAGAGTTTCGTGATGTTGACGTACCCAGTGGTTCAATTAGAGACAATATCTTGCCTCTGCCGTACAAGGAACCCAGTCAGGTTCTCTTCGCTTTGTTCCAGAACATTGTGCAAGAGGGTAGGCAGTTTGCCTCATCAGGAGATATGAATGTAAGCGACATGAGTGCGCAAGCACCCGTAGGCACTACGCTTGCTCTATTAGAGCGCCAGTTAAAAGTAATGGGCGCAGTGCAAGCGCGTATGCACTACTCGATGCGTCAAGAGTTCCGTCTCTTAAAAGCGATCATTGCTGACTACACACCAGAAGACTACGACTACGATCCAATTGAAGGTTCACGCCGCGCTAAGAAGTCTGACTACGACATGGTCGCTGTGATCCCTGTGAGCGATCCAAACGCTGCGACGATGGCGCAGAAGATTGTGCAGTATCAAGCTGCACTTCAACTTGCGCAAACTGCTCCGCAGTTATATAACCTTCCCTTACTGCACCGCCAGATGATTGAGGTGTTGGGCATTAAGAACGCAGCCAAACTTATCCCGATTGAGGACGATGCTAAGCCTGTTGACCCAGTGCAAGAGAACCAGAACGTATTGACTGGCAAACCTGTTAAAGCGTTTATTGAGCAGGATCACCAAGCTCATATTGCAGTGCACACAAGCATGCTTCAGAACCCCAAAATCATGGGTTTAGTTGGGCAGACCCCACAAGGTCAAGCGCTTACTGCGGCAATGATGGCACACATCAACGAGCACTTAGCTTACGCATACCGCAAAGAAATTGAGCAGACAGTTGGCTTACTGTTGCCTACGGAAGAGCAAGAAAAAAATATGGCTCCAGAGGTTGCTGCACAAGTTGCACAACTTTCTGCGCAAGCATCTACTCGCATGACTCAACAAGCTCAAGCAATGGCGGCTCAACAACAAGCACAGCAGCAAGCTCAAGATCCTATTCTTCAGATGCAGCAGCAAGAGCTGCAAATCAAGATGCAAGAGTTGCAGCTTAAACAACAGAAGCAACAGATTGACGCGGCTGCTAAGGCAGATCAACTTCGTATCGAAGAGTCACGTATTGCGGCTCAGAAAGAAATCGCGGCCATGCAGGTGGGCGCAACCGCTGCCGCTGCTAAAGACAAACTTCAGAAACATCAGCTTCTTGAAGGTACTCGAATTGGCGCTGATATCGCCAAGCACAAAGCTCAGATGGCTGTCCAAGCGGCGGCGCAACGAGCAAACCAAAAGCCCACTAAGAAGGAGAAAGATTGAACGACTACAAGCTATTGGCGCACGTTGCCAAAGAGATTGAGAAGTTAAGGGAAGAGCAAGCTTTTCATGTTGCAAGCGGTAGAGCCGCTGACATTGAAGAATATCGAAGCATCTGCGGGGTAATCCGAGGTCTTAACCTAGCAGAAAACGCAATTAATGATCTTGTGCAAAAAATGGAGAAATCTGATGACTGAATTTAACGTCGCTGCTGTAGACCTGTCTGGCATTCTTAACAAACCAGCCGAAGACAAAGCTAAGCAGTTGCCTGACCCCAAAACTTTTCATCTACTTTGTGTAGTACCGGAAGCAATGGAGGAGTTTGCTGATAGTGAAGTTGGTCTGATTAAGTCAAGCCAAGTTATGCACTATGAGGAAGTACTCACTCCTGTTCTATTTGTCGTCAAGCTTGGGCCTGACTGCTATAAAGATACCACTCGTTTCCCTAGCGGGCCGAGTTGCAAGGAAGGTGATTTTATCATCGTCCGTCCAAATTCAGGCACCCGTCTGAAGATCCATGGCCGTGAATTCCGCATCCTAAATGATGATTCGGTTGAAGCAGTTGTGGAAGATCCCCGTGGAATTACACGTGCAGCATAAGGAGTAACTAATGGCACAAACTGAGTTTGAAGATGACTTTAAGTTTCCTCATGAAGTTGAAGAAGCTAAGGGTAAACCCGAAGTAGAGGATGATGGCGGATTTGATGTAGAAATCGAAGACGACACACCTAGAAAAGATCGTGGCCGCAAGCCCGATGATTCACCACCTGAAGACCCAACTGAAGATGAACTCGCCTCTTATGACGAGAAAGTCCAGACCCGTCTAAAGAAATTTACACGTGGCTACCACGATGAGCGCCGCGCTAAAGAAGAAGCACTGCGCGAGCGCGAAGCGGCTGAAAAGCTGACTAAGCAATTGTGGGAGCAAAACCGCAGGCTCCAACAGCAAGTTGAGCTTGGGTCAAGAGCGTACATTGAGCAGTCAAAGAGTTCCGCTGAGCTGGAATTTGAGAACGCCAAAAAGAAATATAAAGAGGCTTATGAGTCCGGAGATTCCGATGCTGTGGTCGATGCACAGGCAGAAGTTTCACGGGCAACACTGAATTTAGACAAAGTTCAGAACATGAGGCCTTTACAAACGGAAGAAAAAGATGTACAAATACAACAACGTAGTACAAATCAACCTTCTGTTACTCCAAAAGATGAAAGTTGGATGCAGAAAAACACTTGGTTTGGCACCGATCCTGAAATGACAGCATCCGCCCTTGGGTTGCATCAAAAGCTGGCAAAGGAACATGGTGCTAACTTTGTGGGCTCTGATGAGTACTACAAACGAGTAGACGCTACAATGCGTCGACGATTTCCTGAGTACTATGATGGTGCTCAGAGCTATGAAGATGATGCTCCTTCGAAAAAGGCATCAGAACCGGCTTACGAGGATGAACCTCCGCGCCGTGCAACAAAACCCGCTAATGTGGTGGCACCCGCCTCCCGTAGCACACCGCCTAATCGTATTAGGTTGAAGGCATCAGAAGCAGCGATCGCTCGCCGTCTTGGGGTTCCTTTGGAAGAATACGCTAAACAGGTTGCTCAACTTAAAAGAGGTTAATTATGGATCAAGCTTTGACGTCTGGAAAGACACAAAATCGTTTAGCTCGTGAGCTAGACACTCGGGAAACATTCGCTCGCCCAACAGCGTGGCGTCCTCCTGAGACTTTGCCTATGCCTAACGATCGCCCCGGTTGGACTCATAGATACGTACGTATTAGTACTATGGGAACTGCTGATCCAAGTAACATTTCTTCAAAGTTACGCGAAGGATACGAACCCTGCAAAGGTGAAGACTATCCCGAGCTCATGATGCACGCTTCCACTGAAGGTCGCTTTAAAGGCAACATTGAAGTGGGCGGTTTATTGCTCTGCCGTATCCCAACCGAGTTCATGGCTCAACGAGCCCAGTACTACGAGAACCTAAACAAGTCTCAGGTGGATTCAGTAGACAATAATTTCCTTCGTGAAAATGATCCTAGGATGCCTCTTTTCTCCGAGAAGAGAACCAAGGTCACTTTCGGTTCTGGTACTTAAATTTAGGAGTCCTTTATGGCTTATCCGGTTGTTGACGCCCCTTACGGGCTAAAACCGATCAATTTGATCGGAGGTCAGGTATTTGCGGGTTCTACTCGTGATTACCCGATCACTAACGGTTACAGCACAGCAATTTTCTACGGTGATTACGTAGGATTGTCTCGTGGTGAAATCGTGCGTCTGTCTGTGTCTACTGGCACAGCAGGCAATCAAACAGGTATCTTCTTGGGATGCCGTTACACAAACCCCGTCACTAAACAGTTGACTTTCTCGCAATACTGGCCCGCGTCAACTGCGGCTGGTGATGCAGTAGCTATTGTTGCTGACGATCCTGACCAAGTGTTCAAGGGTGTTGTTTGTTCTGCTACTACTGCTGTTGCTTCTGGCGCTCGCGCCATGATTGGTCAAAATTTGGCCATGATTAACAACACAGGTAGCACTACAACTGGCAATTCTAAGAACGCTATTCTTGCACCTAGCGATACGCCTGCCACCACTTCTTCCTTGCCCGTCCGCGTGCTTGGTTTGGTGACCGACACGGCTGTTTCGCTTGGTACAGTAACTTATACCAGCATTTCTACCGCTACCGTAACTTGCTCGGCTTTGCCGTTCGCGTTGCCTGTTGGTACAGACGTTGGTTCGCTGGATTCAAATGGACAGTACATTTCTTCCGGTTCTTTTGTCGACACCGCAGCAGCCGCCGGTGCTACCACATTTATTTTGAATCAAGCTCCCGCTGTTGCGTTTGCCGCTAGCTCTACGCTAGTGCTTATGCAGTACCCAGAGATCTTGGTCAAGATCAATTTTGGTCAGCATCAGTACTATGCTGGTACCAGCATTGCTTAAGGAGTAACTTAAAATGGCAATTTCACGCGCACAACTACTTAAGGAACTCCTCCCCGGCCTGAACGCATTGTTCGGTATGGAGTACGCACGCTACGGCGAAGAGCACAAAGAACTCTACGAAACAGAGACCTCTGAGCGTTCCTTCGAAGAAGAGACCAAGCTGTCTGGCTTCTCTGCTGCACCTGTTAAGAACGAGGGCTCTGCCATCGCTTATGACAATGCACAAGAGGCATGGACAACTCGCTATAACCACGAAACCATCGCTTTAGGCTTCTCCATCACTGAAGAAGCTGTGGAAGATAACTTGTATGACTCTTTGTCAGCTCGTTACACCAAAGCATTGGCTCGCGCTATGGCTTACACCAAGCAGGTTAAAGCTGCCGCCGTTATCAACAACGGTTTTAGCTCAGCCTATGTTGGTGGTGATGGTGTACCTTTGTTCAGCACTGCTCACCCACTGATTTCTGGTGGCACTAACAGCAATCGTCCTTCTACAGCCGCTGACTTGAACGAGACTTCTTTGGAAGCCGCCGTTATTCAAATCGCTGCTTGGACAGACGAGCGTGGTCTTTTGATCGCTGCTAAGCCCAAGAAATTGATTGTTCCCCCAGCTCTGCAATTCGTTGCTACTCGTTTGTTAGAAACCAGCCTCCGTGTTGGAACAGCTGACAACGACATCAATGCGTTGAAGAACAACGGTTCAATCCCTGAAGGCTACACCATTAACCACTACCTGACCGACACAAACGGCTGGTATTTGACTACTGATGTGCCTAACGGTTTGAAGCATTTCATCCGCTCTCCTTTGGAGAACAAGATGGACGGTGACTTCGACACAGGTAACGTTCGTTACAAAGCCCGTGAGCGTTATAGCTTCGGTTGGTCTGATCCATTGGGTACCTTCGGTTCACCCGGTTCAGCCTAATATTTCTTAGGAAATATTTGAAGGGGGGCCTTGTGCCCCCTTTTCTTTTGGTGTATATTGATCTCAATCCGGGCTTTCCGGTGCATCAAACAGTCCCGGCTGACGACATACAGATTGATGCGCCTAACTTGTATGTAAGGAAAAAATCATGGCAAATACCACGTTTAACGGCCCAGTGCGGTCGCAAAATGGCTTTCAATCTATCACCATCAACCCAAACACTGGCGCAGTTACAGTTGACGCTACGTTTGGCACAGCTACTAGCGTGACTACTTTGGCCGCTACAACTGTAACGGCTTCAAATCTGGTTTTCACAGATCAAAATCACCCAACAACCGCTGCTATCAACGCAACGGCTACAGCCACCGCAGCAGAAGTTGCTACAGGCTACATCACTTCTACTTCTGTTGGAACAGTCACCATCACGTTGCCTACTGGTACAGACCTTGGTACAGCTTTGGGCGCAACCCGTGGCACTACGCTGGACTTGTACGTTGACAACACCGCTGGCGCAAACACCGTGACTGTGGCTGTTGCTACAAACGGTATCTTGTCTGCCGCCGCTGCCGCTGGCTCTGGTGCTGGTGCAGGCCTGTTGACTGTGCCCTCTGGTGTAACTGGCATTGCTTGCTTCCGCATCATGTTCTCTAGCGCCACTGCATACGTGTTCTCTCGTATCGCTTAATCAACCCAAGGGGCTTCGGCCCCTTTTTTAAGGAGATTAATTATGATGCAGACAGACGTAAAAGCCTCGCACGTAGAAGCTACGGGTACTATGATTTCTGGGCGTACTAGAGTCAAAGGCTATCAGTTTTTAACTGGCGGTACGGCAGGCGACATTATTCTTCGTGATGGTGGCTCAGGAGGCACTATTCGTTTGGAGTTTAATATTGCTGCCACGCCAACAAATCCGCTGTCGTTTACGATACCCGGCGAAGGTATTTTGTTCTATACGGATGTCCACGTAACTTTGCCTACTGATGCAAAAATTACGGTGTTTTATGGCTAAGAGTCCAGCATGGCAGAGGAAAGAAGGCAAGAACCCCAAGGGCGGCTTGAACGCCAAGGGTCGCGCCTCCGCGAAAAAGCAAGGCATGAACTTGAAACCTCCCCAGCCAGAAGGCGGCTCCCGCAAAGACTCTTTCTGTGCGAGGATGGAAGGGATGAAAAAGAAATTGACGTCCCCAAAGACCGCCAAAGACCCAGACTCACGCATAAACAAATCACTTAGGGCATGGAAGTGCTGATATGACTCAACATGACACAGCTAAAGCAGTAGCAGATGGCGCAGCAGTTTTAACAACTGTTGGCGTTATGGCTACGTGGCTTCCGCCTTTGGCTTCTTTGTTCACAATCATTTATCTTGGGCTTCGTATTTGGGAGTCTGACACCGTGCGTGAAATGACTAAGCGTTCAAGGAGTTCAAATGCCAGCGAAGAGTGAAAAACAAAAGAAGTTCATGGATGCTGCTGCACACAATCCAAAGTTTGCAAAGGCTGCGGACGTTCCTGTATCGGTTGCAAAAGAGTTTAGTGAGAAGAGCAAAGGCGTGAAGTTTGGTGCTGGCAGAACGGCCCGCCCTGACCTTCAAAAGATTAACAAACCCAAGACACTTCATGGGAAGATGTCACTAATGAAAGAAGGCGGTGATACTATGGCTACAAAGATGGGCAAACCTACGATGAAAAAAGGTATGAGTACGGCTAAAGACGGCATGAAGCGTCCTACGCCTATGGCTGATACATCTATGATGGGCATGAAAAAAGGCGGTATGGCTAAAGGCGGCGGCATTGAGTCTAAGGGTAAAACCAAGGGCAAGATGGTCAAGATGAACATGGGCGGCAAAGCCTGCTAAGGAGTTAACATGAGTCCAGCAGAAAAAGCAGCGCGGGAAGAGATGGCCGAGCGCAAAATGAACGAGGCCACCGAGAAAGCTTACTCTAAGTCTTTAACTAGCACGGTAGAAGCGCCTAAAAAGAAAGATCCACGCGACGCTGTTCGTGGACAAAAAGGTTACGCCAAAGGTGGTATGACCGCCTCCAGCCGTGCTGACGGTATTGCCACCAAAGGCAAAACTAACTGCAAAATTTGCTAAAGGTGTAATCATGATGGTATCCCGTGGAATGGGTGATATTAGCCCAAGCAAAATGCCCAAGGGCAAGCGTAAAGCGCGGCGGGATGACACTGACTTCACACAGTATGCTGAAGGTGGTAAAGTCAATGCAGCGGGCAATTACACAAAACCTAGCCTACGCAAGAGGATTGTGTCCCAAGTAAAGTCCGCAGCAACGCAGGGAACTGGCGCAGGTCAGTGGTCAGCGCGTAAAGCTCAGTTAGTTGCCAAGAAGTACAAGGCGGCTGGCGGGGGTTACCGAGATTGAAAGCGCCTCAAAAATCATTGAAGGATTGGGGCGACCAAAAATGGAGAACCAAAAGTGGTAAAAAATCTTCTGACACTGGTGAAAGATACCTTCCAAGTGCTGCGATCAAAAGTCTCAGCCCTAGTGAATACGCTGCGACAACGCGTGCGAAACGTGCTGGCAAAAAAGCCGGAAAACAATTCGTAGCGCAACCAAAATCAATCGCAAAGAAAACGGCAGGATTTAGATGACCACTTCGGGAACCGCAGCGTTTAATCTTGACCTCACGGAAATTGTTGAGGAAGCATTTGAGCGTGCGGGCTCTGAACTACGCACGGGTTACGACTTACGCACTGCCCGCCGTTCGCTTAATTTGTTATTTGCTGATTGGGCAAACCGTGGCATTAACATGTGGACGTTTGAGCAGGGGACGCTTACTCTGACACAAGGTTTAGCTACGTACGCACTGCCCGACGACACAGTAGATTTGCTAGAACACGTTATTCGTACAGGTGGTGGTAATGCATCCACACAGGCTGACCTGACAATTACACGTATTAGTGTTTCTACCTATGCAACTATCC
>Ga0209550_10005708_pt1 | contig 11641 bp, 7 predicted proteins | sample LauGreSuBDMM15SN_2_FD_187567 | JGI IMG/M metagenome (GOLD analysis project Ga0209550, IMG submission 187567) | Freshwater lake microbial communities from Lake Michigan, USA - Su13.BD.MM15.SN (SPAdes) (version 5) | ecosystem: Environmental > Aquatic > Freshwater > Lake | place: Lake Michigan, USA... | reverse complement strand
TGACGAATATAATTTGAAAAATCACAAACATATTTTACATTACATGTTGAAGGAGGAATTTTGCTTCCATCGCATAAATTTTGAATACTACCGATTTTTGATTTTAAACCATGTATATTAGGTATATTTTGTGGTGTTTGACAAGATCCCCCACAAGAGTAATGTTGTCTAGACTTTAGATCGCCAGAATTATTAAGAGCACGAAACGGTGTGCATGCAACACCTTGTGTACTTGGTATTGACAAGTATGTTTTGTTCCATGTATTTCTTAAGGCAAATCTATTTCTTACAAAAGCATCATTGTTATTTGTTGTTATTACTGCTTGTGGTATAAAGCCATGAATAAACCCTCCTAAATACATTATTGTTTAAATTATTGTTTTTAAAATTATTGTTATAATATGGAAGCGAGAAAATATTTTCTATTAGGCCGTCATTAGTCTTGGAGCAATATTCATACATAACAATTCATGAATCAGTAACTTGCATGAGTATGGAATTTCAACATAAGAAAAGGATGTTCGATTTCCACAGCTTTTGCATACATGAATATTTAATTTTTCATTATAGGATGCAATCATTCCACATGTTTTTTCGGTATTCTTGCAAACATAAACGGAGAATTTATCGGATGCATCATACAACCTTCCTTTTGTAAAAGCCGACGCTCCATGTGATATCATACAATCTCTTTCCATTTCACCAAAACGTAACCCACCATCACGGCTACGTCCTTCCGCTGGTTGACGTGTTAAATTTACCATTGGTCCAATACTTCTACTGTGTTGTTTATCAATTACCATATGTTTTAATCGTTGATAAAAAACAGGTCCAATGAAAATAGAACATTCAAGTTGTTGACCAGTTAAACCATCATACATTATTTCATTTCCGTTGCATTCGTAGCCAAATTTTATCAATTCCTTTTGTATAACATCAATACTTAAATCCCCAAAACTAGTACCATCGCCAAATAATCCTAGATGTAATAAAACTTTACCCAGCAATGTTTCTTTTAATTGTGCAATCGTCATTCTTGATGGAATAGCATGTGGATTTAAAATGATGTCGGGTCGAAGTCCATTTTGTGTAAAAGGCATATCCTCCTCAGGAATAATGTTTCCAATGGTTCCCTTTTGACCACTTCTTGATGAAAATTTATCTCCAATTACGGGCCGTCTTAAACTGCGAAGACGAACTTTTGCAAACTTGTATCCTTCTCCATTTTTTCCTGTTTCAACTTCATCCACATATGTCTCTTCATTGGTTCTGTACATACGACTTTCATCTTGAAATTTAATCACTTTGGTGTGATCATTTTTGTTTTCTTTGATTGATGACACTTTTCCAATTATAATGTCTCTATTTTCAACCAAAGTATTTTTTGCAATCATTCCTGATCCATCAAGTTTTTCATAATTTGCAAATTTAATACCACACGTTTTGGATTTGTCAGGTTTACATCGAATTTCTTCACCGCCATTAATCTTTTGTTTATCTTCGTCCTTTTCGGTATTAAAAATATTCGCTTGAAAGAGACCTCGATCAATAGAAGCTTTGTTGAATAGCAACGAATCTTCTTGATTGTAACCAGTGTAAGACATAATTGCTACAATGACATTGAAGCCAGATGGAATATTATTAATTTTAATCATATCCATAATTCGAGTATCCACCAATGGTTTCGAAGGATTGCATAACACAAAAGCGGTTTTATCATATCTTTGATCAAAATTTGTGACGTAAACACCCATTGCTTGTTTGGCTTGAGCGCATTGATATGTATTACGTGGAGATTGGTTATTTTCTGGAAAAGGTATACAAGATCCAAGAATGCCAAAAATAGTACTGGGGTGAATTTCACAATGGGTAAATCGTTTTAGTAACGGTGAAGAATTCCTTAATTCTTCCATATTCATCGCGATTAAACTTGTACCTTGTTCTTCTGTGTCCACATATTCAATAACAGCTCGATTTAACAATTCAGAGGACATTAATAGATCATCCCATTTTAGTTGACCTTTTTCAAGTTTCACTAATATTTCTTCTGTTAAAAAGGTTTCATTATTTTCCACAATAAGTAAAGGTCGTGTTAATCTACCCCCTTCATTGCAAACTCGAATTTCATTCAATCGATAATCAAAAACCACAGAGGTATAAATATTAATGATGCCACGATTTTTCTTTTGTTTTAGTCCGTAAAATAGTGTCTCCGCTTCTGTTGATATTCCAACCCAACATCCATTTACAAATACTTTGGTAGAATTTAAAGCCATTGCAGAGTTTGGAAAAATGTTTTTCAATGGCAATACTTCACTTAAGATAATATCAAGTAACGGGTCTGCTGTAGATGGAATAGTTATATGAGCCATATAGCTTAAATTTTTAACAATTCCAACAGGTTGTCCTTCAGGTGTTTCAACTGGACAAATATAACCCCACGAAGTTCCATGTAGTTTACGTGGAGCAATTAATTTACCACTTTTGTCGGTAGGTGTTGAAATTCGCCTTGAGTGACTCAAACTACTAACATAAGTCAGACGATTCAACACTTGTGCTACACCAACTTTAGTCGAATTTAATTGTTTAACTCCAAAATCACCAGTAGACAAGGCTCGTTTAATCCCACTTTCAATTGTTGTAGATTTAAGAATCTTGTAAATATTAGAAGCACAAACAATATTTTCATAGTCTGCAGTAGACCTCCAGTAACCATTGTTAATTTCTTTTATAATGTTTTTTTCCATATCTTTCAAAGATTTGTTATAGTAATTTCGAAACAAGTTATTTAACAATACACCAGTTGTATCAACTCGTTTGTTTGCATACGAATCACGGTCATCAATAGAAATAAGATCCAGACTCGTTTTTAATAATTTATTTGTCATATATCCCAAAAAGTAAATTTGTTCTTCCAAATTGTTGCAGTGTGGAAATAAATCATTTTTAATAATATCCAATGTATAGTCGATTTTTTGTAACTCCGAGTGTGTTGAAGAATAAGCAACAAATGAAGAAATATACTTAATGGCGCTTTCTTGTGTTGGTTTTTCATTAGCGTCAATAACGGATGCTTGTATTTTATCGATCAATTCTTTGTTAATTTCATTATGCTTGATAGAATCAATAGATGATAACAAAATCATTTCAGTAATCGCTTTGTCTGTAATGATGCCTAGAGCCCGAAATACAATAAATAAAGGAATCGGCTGACGAATTCTTGGAATCATAACGACGATTGGAAATCCAAATCCATTGTTTTTGTTTAAAATCATAATATTTACTTGTTTTGGAGATACATATTTTCCCTTTGGCATTGATTTGATTTCTGCTTGCATTGAATATTTTGTATTCGTTTTCGAAATTGAAAAAATAAAAATTTTATTCTCACTGCTACGTTCCTGTCCCAAAACTGTTTTTTCAGACCCATTGATAATAAAGTACCCCCCAGAATCATAAATGCATTCACCTTTTAAGGATGGATTAATATGATTATTTTGCGATAAAACACACATGCTTGATAAAAGCATAATGGGCATTTTCCCAATTTGAATATTTGGAATAACTTTCTGAAAAGTTTCAATTTTTTCCAAATTTTCTCCACTTCTTACTGTAAATTTTATAGTCATATCCAATGTCATTGCCATAGCGTATGTAAAATTGCGCAAACGAGCTTCTAATGGAAACATTAACTTTGTAGCACCATTGTTTTCTTGAATTTGAGGTCTATAAAAACACAAATTTCCAAAACTGATTTCTAATTGTAAACTATGATGCTTAGAAATAGGATCATAATCAAGATCAGATGCGATTTGGATTGGATTAAACATTTCAACTGTTCTATGTATCTGTGTATTCACAAAATAGTTGTATGATTCTATCTGATGTCGAGAAAGCCTTTCCAAATGATGACTCTTAAAATAAGAATCAATTACTATCCATGGAATATCAGATTCTGAAAACTTCATTCTAAATTGAAACAAAAAAATGAAAAAAGAATTTAATAATGATTTATAGTACAAATAAATTAAATTTTAAATGCTTTCAAAGGAAATTGTTCCGTAAGGAATATCAACCTGAATGCTGGTTCCAGATCCATCAAAAATTTGTTGATTATTCATTAAATTTTGTAAAATACTTTGTGTTAAATTTGATAATGTATTTCTTATATTCGGGCCAGTTGTAGAATCAAATTCAGAACGATTATTATGGGTTCTGTTATTACTGTTGTTATTACTGTTGTTAGGCAATGTTGTTGAAGAACGACATAGTGGACATACTGGATTGATAACTAACCAATCTGTTAAAGCTTGTCGATTAAAAATATGTCCACAACGGCTTATTACAGATACTTGAGAAGTTGTTTCAAAATTTTCAAAAGTTATTGGGCATTGTGTATTTGTTGGATTTTCAATATTTTCGAATATTTCTTCCCTTACATCAATTTCATTTGATGAAACAGTTTCTGTTGTTTGTGAGTTTAATACAGATCTATTATTTAATAATGGTGTAGTTGTAGTAGGTGTCCTAAATATATGTCTTCTAGACGTTAAAGCATAATTTACATCTTCCAATTGTCGTAGTATATTATTTTGTTGAGTCATAATTTGATTCAAATAATCGTTATAAAATTCTACCTGAGATGTTGCAATGTTATTAGAACGACATAATTCCAACTGTGTCTTAATTATAGCTAATTGACACTCATTAGATGCTTTATATGCAGTTGAATAAAAGGCAATCAATGAATTCCAGTTTGTGTTACTTGCCATTTTTATGATATTATTATTTTTTTGTGTTTTTAAAATCATCTATGTTTTTTTTTAACTATTTATTCGCAATCGAAGAAAAATCATAATTTAATCTTTCTTTCTTTTTTATAAAAAAAATGTCAACCTTTTTAGAGAGTATTGAATCTGCTTTCACAAACCAAATCAATTCAATTAGTGGAAGACAGAAAAAAAATAAAGTTTTTGATGTTACAAAAAAATTCGAAACGCTTTTACCTAGATTAACTGAAGAAACTTCATTATCTGAGTTTGTAGAGTATGGAATTTGTATTGATGCAATGCCTTCAAAAGAAGATTTGGATAGCTCAAAGCAATTAGTACAATCTTTAATTGAAAAAACATGCGAACCTTATTTGAAAACACAGTTTATGTGCATTTGTGGATCAATCATTTCCAATTCAGCAAAAACAAAACATTTTCAAAGTTCAAAACATTTAAGCCACGTTACAACAATGCAACTCGAAGCAACTATTGAAGAATACAAAACAAAATATCATTTGTTGAAAATGAGAGTCGACCAAGATATTGACGCTAGTATGGACGACGAGAAACAAGTACGCGACTGCGAGGTGGATCAAGATGAAGATGTCGATGCAGATGCAGTTGTTGATACAAATACAATACAAGAATCGGTTGAATCCATTCATCAACAACACCTATTAGAAACATCTTTTTAGCAATCATGAAGCAATCCATGTAATGAAAAAATAAGCCATTCGAAATGATATATTGGTCGATAATTGTTATTGTAATAATGAAAAAATTTATAAAACAGTATAACAACTTCCAGTTTTTTAGATGAGGGCACCTTTGGATGAATGGTTTCTGTAATATACCACATACAATCATGAATATTTAAATTGTAAATCAACAAATCATAAATGTAATCACGTACAGTAATCAACTTTATATCAATAGTTTTTGTCAAAAGAAATGTAATTAAGTCATCACATATAATTTTAAATGGGTGGAATGAAATGATCACAGTTTTATCAATATGATTTGCGATGTTTTTTACATTGTTTGTACTTTCTAAACTATCATTAATACACTTTTTGTATCGTGTTAATGAAGGTCTAGGTACAGAAATAACATCACAGCATGTCAAAATATTTTCGGGTATAAAACTTAGATATTCAGTTAATAAAATAAATTTGATATGTACATTAAAGCAAAATTTATTATTCATAAATTGTAAATAACTATAGAATATTTCTAACAATTCAGAATTTATTTCGTGAAAACATTTGCAGAGAATGATTATGGTTTGTTCTTTTTTAAACGAGATTGTATCTAATACTTGTAAAAAAATATCATGCCATAAAACTTTTGAATTACAACCTAATGTCGTCATATCAATTTCAAAATGAACATCACTCATTTTAATCATAAAAACCGTCTTGTTGGAAGATATCATTAGTTTTTTTTCGTATTTTAGTTTGGAAGGACTGTATCTACGAATTAATTTAAGTGCCAATAAATATTTCCCTACTCCAGCTGGACCATAAAAAATAATATGTTTCGATAAGTCATATAAATTATTTGGATATGAACTAATAAGTTTTAAAAGTTTGGGATTTAAATGACTCTTTACATTTAGTTTCTCATCATATTTACTAAAATAATGTAACTTTTTTGTACAAATATCCCCTTTAATGTTCATAAAGTTTGTTCATTTATATTATATTCTGTTTTTAAATACGATATTTTTTTCTTTTCTTTTTTCTTTTCTTCTTACGACATTAAAAAGAAGTTTTTATTTTATAAAACCAAATGTCAAATGCACGCGATGCCGCTATTCAAAACGCAGAATCATCTAACTTATCATTACATAATCTAAACAAAATAGTAAATGGTGGAAGGTTTCGTCTAAGACGATATAAAACAAAAACAAAAACAAAAACAAAACGTAGAACAACAAAATGTCCATGTAAAAGTCGTGGTCGTGGTAAATGCCGATGTCGGACTCGATGCAAATGCAAAAGTTATTGTCAATGTAAATGTCGCACAAAACGATTACTTAAAGGTGGTGAGAGTAGCAGTGTAGTCGTACCACCTCTTCCAAACCAATCTTTAAATTCAAGTCCTGAATTAACGCAAGCAAATGCATTAGTTGCCGGTGTAGTCGGACAGACAAATTCGTATGCGGTTTACGATAAAATTTGAAAAATTATTCAAATAAAAATAAATTAAAAAAAAAACAATTATTACGATGTCACCTCGAGGTAACGATTTTTTCCTTTTTTTTTATATAACTCTTTTTTTTGCAATTCAAATAAGTATTTTGGGTCTAAAACTAGGTCTAGATCGCGTTAAGAAAAATTGGGCATTAAATCGATGTAATCCAATTTACATGCCATTTGCAGACGATCTGGAGCAAAATTTTACATATTGTATTCAAACATCTGTTACCAATCTTAGTCCATTTTTATTAGCACCATTTATGGAACTTATAAAATCTATTGCAGGGATAGGAAAATCAAATTTGTTTTCTATAAATGCATTACGTCAATCTAATTCAAATTTTCGAAATTTATTAGCGTTTAATTTTAGTGGAATTATTGATTCAATTGGAAATCTGGGAATTAGTTTCCAAAATAATTCTCTTTTAGTACAAGATACAGTTGGTAAAATGGCTGCTGTTGTTATGAGTATTGTTTATATGATCAAGGCTACTACTGCAACTTTTGAGAGTACTTGGGCTGGACCCCCCGGACAACTTCTGCGAACTCTTGAATCCACAGGGAAAAAAATTGCATTATGCTTTCATCCAGATACTATTATTGAAGTTAAAAATAATCGAACAGGTATACCGAAATCAATTAAAATGAAGTATTGCAAAGAAGGTGATATTTTGAACGATGGATCTAGGATTATTCAAAAGTTGTTGTTTTATAATGTTTGGGACGAAACGTTATATCAATTTAAAAATAACAAAAACATTTTAGTTACTTCCTATCATAAAGTTTTTAGTAATAATCAAAATCAATTTGTTTATGTATGTGATCATGAAGATGTTGTAAAAACTGATATTAGTACAAGATGGTTAGTAACGTTAATAACGTCGAGTAATCGAATTTTTTTGAGTGAATGGGAGTTTATGGACTGGGAAGATGATTAAAAATTATAATATGTTTTATACAAGTATATAAATAGAGAATGTTGTACAAAGAAGCAAATTCAACGGAACGTGTCGAAACGTTCAATGATGAGGCCAAAAAACTACTAGACACTACAATAACGGAATTACAAGAGATATCTGAAACAGTAACAAGTTCATCAAATGAGATACAACAAAATCTGAAAAATTTTAACAGGGAGATTTCAAAATTAAATTACAATACTTTGTTAAAGTCAATAAAAAATATTTTCGAAATTGTGACAAAGAAACCAACTGCTTTAAAAGCTAAGCAATTGCGTAAACTAAAAGGTTATTTTAATGATGCAAGGAATGAGAAAAAAACATGGCGAAAATACAATGACGTAGACAAACAAATAACATCTGAATGTGATACGTTTATTAAAAATAACATGAAAGCTGTCAACGGAATTATTTTAATAAATCTTAAAGATGCACTGACTTATGAAAATACAATAAAAGACTTGAAAGTTTTATATAATGACAAATCGTTAAAAGGTTCATGGAAAGATCTTGCCTTTAAACCCATCAAAGATGATCTACTGATTGCATTTTTCCATAATCAAACAAACGAAGATGATGCAAACAAATCATCAGATTACCCAAAAGTATCATATTATACCACTTTTAATGATGCAGATAAGCTTTTGCATATCCGTTGTGGATTGAAATCTGTTACACAATTACAATCATGCAGTACAATGCAATATGAAGATTTTGTTGCTACATACACATCACAAACACCTACATTTATGTATGATCGTTTTAAAAAACATGATGGTAATATAAATGGAATAGAAAATGGAATTAAAAAAACGCGGAAAAGGAAAAAAGTTTCACAACCACGTGTTTTAGAAAATATTCAGACTGATTTACAAAATCGTGAAGATGATATTGAAGAACAAAAAGAAGAAATTGAAAACGATAAAGAAACGTTTAACACTATTTTAAAAGGTAACATATATCAGAAATATAACCATTTTGATTTTAGCAAAAGCGATGTTGAATTAGTAAAACAACAACGTGCGAAAAATCAAGAAACAGAACTAATAGAACGTATAAAATCCAAATTCTCAAAATATCCAAAACTCTCAACTAAATTTAATGACCAAGATATTAATAGATTAATAGCAAGTAATCCAACATTTGTTTTAAAATTATTAACACGACAATATGCGGATGCAAAACATCAAGTATTTTTTGTTCCTCGTCATGTATATTTCTTTTTCAAAAATTGGAAAGATGGAGATCAAAATGATCCCGAGTTTGTTAAAAACAAAGAAGAATTATTTAAAGAGATAAATAAAGATCCGACAACTTTTATAGACAAAAAAAAAGGATGGATTAAAAAAATTGATCACAATCCACCAATTGAAGTTCCTGAAACTTTTAAAGAAATTTTGCAATGGACAAAGCATGCTTCAGATGGACACAAATTAGAAAACGAATTATATTTATTTTTGAAATTCAAAGAATTTGAGTTTACAGGTTCAACCCTTGTATATACTGATAAAGATTCTGGACAAAAGTTTCAATTTGTACCACGTGAAGATAAAAAAAAAGTTATAAGAGCTTTTTCTGAGAGACAAAATATATTAGGTTTAGGACTTCAAAAGATTTATTTTGCAATTTGTGATGAATACATTGGAATTACCTATAAAGATGTAAAAGATGTTCTTAGTGCTGTTGTTTTGGATAATGAAACAAAAGAAGAAACAGAAGAAGAAGAAGCAAAAGAAGAAGAAGAAGAAGAAGAAGAAGAAGAAGAAGATAAAACTTCAAAACATGGTGGTGCACGACCAACAACAAGGTCCATGACAGCAAAAAACAACGATATTCCGAAAGTAGACAAAAAAGATAACCAAACAGGAACGCAAAAAAGAAAAAAAGTTACTTTTAATCCTAAAATAACAACTCCAATAGATCCTCCTTTAAATAACCGCGCTGCAAGACTTGAAAAGCGTACTGAGGTAAAACTCGATCAACATTTAGAAGAAGACATAAAAAAGGCTATTGAAGCATCTAAACAAACATCACAGACAACCGGTGACAATCAAAATGACGATTTAAAAAGCAAAAGCAAAAGCAAAAGCAAAAGCAAAAGCCAAAGCCAAAGCCAAAGCCAAAGCTTAAACGACGACTCTTATGACGAATTCGAAAGTGGGAATATTCGCCAAACAAAATCTTATGCAATTAATGCAAAGGTGTATGAAGACGCTTATTACAAATATTTACAAGATATTGGCGACAAATTAGATCACCAAAATATGGATAAGACAGAAGAATCAGAACAACTAGAACAATTATATTATCAACATTTACATGATATGGGTGAAATTGTAAAACACCCGATTGATATAAATGCTTTGTATAGAGCCTATCAAAAGTATTTACAAAATAGAGGAGAAAATCCGGCTTTAGCGGCAGCTTACGACAAATATTTAAAAGAGTTAGAAGAAGAAAAGCTTCGATATAAACAAATCATAGATGAAATCATTACATTAGAACCTTATCAAATAACAAAAACATTTCGCAGAGGAATTAATAGTCCAGTTGTAGCATTATCTCCAAACTTTAAATGGTCGATTGATTTAATTAATATTAGTTTTTATAATTTACCGTATAAACATTTATTGACATGCATTGATGTGTTCAGTAAAAAATGTTGGATTGAAAAAATGATCAATAAAACATCTGAAGGAATGTTGGATGCTTTCATAAGAATTATTTATAGAGCACGTGTATTTCCGGTTTATATAATGTGTGATAATGGTGGTGAGTTTCAAAAATTTATGCTTTCATGGTGTAAGAATGAACACATTATTGGGAAGCAGAAAAAAATTCCAGCAAAATATTTTGTTGAAATGGAAAACATAGACAAACTAGTAGAGAAACCATATATTAAAGTAGTGAATACTTTATCATTCACTCCCAGAAGTAATGGTGTAATAGAAAACTTAAACCTTTTTATACGACGTCTTATTCGTAAAATGATTTCAAGAGATAAAAATACAGTAGACTGGATACAAAGATCACGAATTCTAGAAATCGAAAGCTTGAAAAATAATATGAAAAATAGTATAACTAAACTTACACCCGATCAAATTTGGACACCAAAACCTAATGATGTAAACAAAACAAATGGTGTTTTAAAAAATAAAAAGCCTTCATATGAAAACGAATTGCAGCAACAAGCAGCCGATAGACTTGTTGAACGTGCTGCAAATGTGTTAAGTGAAAACGATGATTTCAATATTGGTGATATTGTACGAATAAAAATGAGTTCCTTATATTCAAAAGTAAGACAGACTATCAAAGAAGGAGACAAAAAACATTTAACAAATTCGTACAGTAGACAATTGTTTATTATTGTCAACAAAATTGAAGTTGCTGAAGGGACCGAAACCCAAAGAAATACAATGTATCAATTAGAGCATTTATTGACAGGAGAAAGGTTAGGTAAACAATCGTTTAAGAATTCAAAAAAGACATTGAAAAATCAAATTAAAGAAAATAAACAAAGATATCGTAGACTTTTTGGTGATGAATTACTTTTAGTACTTCAAGAAAAAGATTACAAACATAGAGCTACGCTTGTTTTCTTTTTAAAACAACAACATAATGTGACATTGAAAATGGATTTTATTGGTGAAGCTTTTGAATACAAACCAGAAAAGGATGTTGGTGAATAAAATATAATAATAATAATAAT
>Ga0209550_10005705_pt1 | contig 11644 bp, 5 predicted proteins | sample LauGreSuBDMM15SN_2_FD_187567 | JGI IMG/M metagenome (GOLD analysis project Ga0209550, IMG submission 187567) | Freshwater lake microbial communities from Lake Michigan, USA - Su13.BD.MM15.SN (SPAdes) (version 5) | ecosystem: Environmental > Aquatic > Freshwater > Lake | place: Lake Michigan, USA... | reverse complement strand
CCGCCCTCTCACCTCCCTCAGGTCGTCGGGCGCACAGCCGATGCTCGTGCGCTCGGTGGAACACGCCGAGAAGGACCCGAAGGCCATCACCGGCTGGATCAACTCCATCTCGGACCTGCATCGGCACAAGCCCGCGCCGTCGGTTCGCTATTCGAAGCCGATGCCCGATATCGAGAGCCTGATGCAGATATGGCCGGCCCCCATTGAGGAGCTTCTCGAGCATAACCCGCTGCCCGGTGAGGACATTTCGCTCGACCTCGCGAGCTATGTGCGTACGACCTGCGCCATGCTCGATATCCCAGTGTACGGCTCGCTCACCGAGTCGCTGCACGTGCTCTTCACGCTCTACTCGGACTTCAAGTCCAATGTGCACTTCCAGCAGCAGATGCAGAATGACGGGGCGCCCAATTTCAAGCCAGTTGGCAGGATGTGAGAGCGACGCGCTCCTCGCATTGAGCCGAGCGTACGTTTTGCTCCTCCACCGGGCCGGGACTCCAGAAATAGCCAACCGTACGCTGCTCGTGGTGCGCGAGCGTGGTGCGTGCTTGGCGCGTGCAGCGGCGGAACGAGCGATCAATGGACGGTGTGTGTTTGTGGGTGTGTATGTGGTCTCTTGTTCGCGGTTCTATTACCGCCTAACCGGCCTTTAAGTTTAACGTACCCTCAACCGGCCGCAACCGCAACGAACCGAACGGCAAAATAACTATTGTCAATTGTGTCAGCTGTGCCATCTTGATGTGTCCGGCACCCCCGGTGTTTTTGAACCGGAAGCGGTAGCGCCCAAGCGGCATCCGGCAAGCCCAAGCGCGCGCGCGCCGCGCGATGCTTCGCGTATCGCGATGCGCAAGGGCCAAGGGGGAGCGTCGTGTTCGCTAGCCGCCGCCTCGACTAGCCGCCCGATGGTCGCCCGCCTCGTTAGGTACGGTCCGGTGAGACAAAAGTCAAAGTTTTCGTGTGCCGCGATGCGTGTCTGCGGGTGGTTTTTTCGTGTTTCGAGACAACTACCCGGTACCCGGTATCGAGATCTGCATCTGGTTTCGATGAACGAACCTCTCGCTCAGTTGCATCATCGTGGCCATGCGCACGTCCTCGTTTGACCCAGCGGCCGAAGCTCGCACGCTTGCTGAGCAGCTGCACAACGCACAGTATGCGGAAGACGGTGCAATACTAATCGGCTGCAGTCCAGATGTTGCACTTGCAGCGCTGCCTGATGCTTGGACGGCACACGGCTTCACGGGCTCTGTTTACGAGCGCTTCGACGAACTCTCCATTTCTCTAATGGGCGAACTGTTGGTCAAGACAGCCTCGGCCTCGTGCGCCACAGACACAGAGGTGTCGAACCATCTCGAAGCTGCGGAGTCTGCGACCAGACTGCACCGCATGTCGAGTGATGGCTTGCTTGTTGCGCTTTTCCGCATGCCTGAGAGAATACTTGCCAATGTTGCACGGGCGTTCGAGGTACAACGCACCGCTCTAGGTGAATCTCAGATGAATTTCGAAAGACGTACGCTGCTGCTTCACATTCAGCGCACGTGCCCTGCCTCGCCGACGCGAACCATGCTATCACGACGTTTGTCGCGTGCTCTCAAATCGATCCCGGAGCCAGACGGCGCTGCAAGCGCTGCCGACGGCTGCAGCGGGAGTGCGACGAAAGCAGATTCCGTCCGGCAGGCTCGGCAGCTGCGCGCGGCTCGAGAAAGGTGCTTCTTTGGGTGCATCCGTGAGGACGTGTTCATCGATGTGATCGGCGCAGCCGACTTGGAGACGGCACTAGCGCTTCGGCCGTTGCGGCGTTTTCGTGAGGACGCGTTCATCGATGTGATCGGCTCAGCCGACTTGGAGGCGGCACAAGCGTTACGCTACGAGTACGCGATGATGAATGGACAGACGTTGGAGTCGCTGGTGAGAGAGCAGACGAGAGGTGACGTAAAGGACTTGCTCCTCGCTTTCTTGAGCCCGCCGCCATCTGCAATTGCTGCTTTCCCCGACCTTAATCTTGCCGTACAGCAAGCGGCCGAGATCAGCCTCATCGATGAAGGCACGACTGCTGAGCCATTTGTGCGCATCTTTGGTGGTGCGAGCAGTTCGCAGCTGGTAGCAATCATGATCGCGTTTGCACGCATATTCAAGACTTCGCTGCCTGATGCATTGAGCCATGGATCTGTGCTCCAGGAAAATCTCCGTAAACTGCTCCTGACGCGCTGCAAATGGGCCAAAGCAGCTGTGCGGCAAGCGGGCACATTCCCGGTATCCCCCCTAGCTGCGGCTGTCGCCGTCAGTGCGAAGAACAAGACGACTGAAAACATGACGAGCATAGCAGAGGCCATGACCGCCGCTGCAGCCGAACTCGAGGCGGCCAAGAAGGACGCAGCGGCCAAGGCTGCCGTGGCACTCGAGGCGGCAAGGGCGGAAGCGGTGGTAAAGGCTGCTGTGGCACTCGAGGCGGCGAAGGAGGAGGCAGCGGCGAAGGCTGCCGCGCTAGCAAGTGCTCGCGCTGCGCTCGAAACTGACACAGCGCAAACTGCGTTTCCCGCGCTGCCTGATCCGACAGCGCTGTTCGTCGCGCAGCCCATCGTAGAGGAATCGGCATCTGCAATCGAGCCGATGCCTATGGAAGATGCTGCAGCGGCGAAGGCGGAGGCGGCTCAGGCGGAAGCGGCGGCGGCGGAAGCGGCGGCGACTGAGGCGGCGGCGGCCGAGGCTGCTGCGGCGAAAGCAGCGGCGGCGGAAGCGGCGGCGGCGGAAGCGGAGGCGGCCGAGGCGGTGGTGGCGGAAGCGGCGGCGGCCGAGGCGGCGGCGGAAGAGGCAGCAGCGGCGGCCGAGGCGGCGGTGGAAGAGGCAGCAGCAGCGGCCGAGGCGGCGGCAGCCGAGGCGGCAGCGGCCGAAGCGGCGGCGGCAGAGGCGGCAGCGAGTAGCAGCAGCATTGGCAGCTCACTCCGTGGGGTTCCACGGCCCAAAGTCTCGCTTCGTGGGGCCGCAGCCGCGGCAATTGTAGCACAGCGTCCAATAGGCCCGAACAACCCAATGCCCCAGCGGGCTCGGCAAAGCGAAGCGCTAGGCAAGCTCATTGCATCGAGCGAGAGTGACCTCGCAAAATTTGATAAGATCGTGGAAGGGTTCGAGAGGACGGTCACGGAGACTAAGGTGCGACGTGTGGGCTTTGAAGAGAAACTGTCATTTGCCGGCCGGGCGGATTCATCGATTCAGGGCGCACTACGTGAGGCCATTACGGTGTGCGAGCACACGGGGCAGGACATGCGTGAGGCCATCGATATGGCGCTGCGCGTCGTTGCAGATTATCGCAACGCTCACAAGGCCCTTCTGCTCGCAGCGGATACTGACGAACGGTCGACAGAGGTTGCTACTGCGCAGCTCCGTGAGGCTAGTGCTGAGGCACGGCGCTGGCTGCGCTCAGGCGATGTGGTCGTCGCCAAAGGTCGGTCGAAGACTCTAGATGCTGCCACGGCCGTGCAACAAGCGATTGCCAAGGAACGCACACGCTCTGAAGCTCCACCACGTCGAGTGCAGGAAGCTCGTCCAGATATCATCAAGGACAAGGGGACTGAAATCGAACCCCCACTGCACCACATGAGCTCGCGCGATCTTCCTCTCCTGCGCTCACCCAGCTGCTCGTCGATTGGTAGTCCATCCGGGAGTGTAGCAAACCCCGCCCCGGTGCCCGTCAGACGAGCGGTAGCCGGTACTGCAGTGCGCACTCGCAGTGCGTCGCTCACAGCAGGTTCTACGCGGCCGGCCTCCTGCTCGACCGTCTCGGACACCACCCGGTAGTCCGGAGGCTCGTGTTTAAGTGGTGGCGACTGGTCCGGATCGGGCATGTGATCGCGCGTGTCGGGCGCTAGGGAGATCGATTGTAGGTGTCGAGACTCATCTTTCCGAGTCGTTATAGGTGTTAGTCACGCGGCGTATTTATACTAAAACTATTAAATTAAGACACGGTGAGGCAGGCCGTTCTTTTACACTTCCGTTCTACGCAACTGTGGCGACTCAACGACTCGACTGAAATGCGGGAAGAACCGTTTCGTTTCGCGTTCACGATACGTTCCACAAATCGACAGCGCGTTGGCAAAATCTGTGTGCGTGAGGTATCAAAGCTCCACAAGCGATTCCATCATGACCTCGCGAAGCAGCGCTAATGCCTCGAGGCTGGTGGCCACAAGCATGCTCTCGCTGCCGCCCGACCGCAGCTCGATGCGTGCTCCTCTTCCAGCTCCCTCGCTGCCGCCGACGAGCTCGACCAATGTGCAGTCCGCCTCGTCGGCCGATTGGCGCACGGTGGCCTCGACGCCACGCCTGATCAGCGCCGCCACGAGCCTCTCTCCCTTAGGTGTGCCAAGGAGTATGCTAGATTCAGCTGCCCCAGCGCTGCTGTCTCCGACGTTGCCATCACGGCGACTGCTGCCAGAGCCATCACAGGTGTTCGTTGCTGCCGAGGCATGTGCGTCAGGTAGCAGGGCGAGGTGCCCAGAGCGCTCCGTGCGCAGCACGCCGCTCAAGCGCGCCGCCTTGATAGTTGGCGTGACCGTCCTGAGTTGCACGCCGACGGCGGCCGAGTGGGGCATGAAGGCAAGCTGGTGCGTGCGCCTGCTCACCATTCGGCACGACTTGCCGCGCACGAGCCGACTAGCCGGGCAACGCCGACCGAGGAGGCCGTCACCTGTGGCGTCGGCAGCCTCTAGTAGTCGTTCTGTCGCCGCATGAGTTGCGTCGTCGTCGGCGGCATCCGCACTGTTCACCGCATCGCCCATCGCGGCGGAGCCGCTCATTGCACGGTGGCCATCGTCAGAGTTCATGGGTGAGGTCGATGGCACGACGAGCCGGCGCGGTGCGAGCTGCTCCACCACGGCTGCCGCGACGCTCGGCTCGAGCCTCGCATCCAAGATGCACCGCTGAACTCGACAGCGCACGGGCTCGAACGGGGCAAGAAGTAACGCCATAGCCGCCTCGGCGTCGGCGCCGCCCTGCAGCGTGGTGAGCAGCAGCAGCGAGCGCGGGTCGTCGCGCCAGCAGTGCAGTAAGTTGGGTGCGTCGCCTAACCGTAGGGATGGGTGCGTGGCCAGCACGATGGCGCCAGCCGCGGGCAGGGGTGCCTCGAGGTCTGCGAGGCTCGATGCCACCACCAGCCGCCCCTGTAAGATATGTTCGTCAAAGGGGAAGGGATCAGTCAGCTGCGGCCGCCCGGGCGCGGGTGGCGCGAGTGTGCGCGTGCGCCTCTCCTCATCCACCCACTCAACTTGCATGCCGGCCTGGGAGAGACATGCGCTCGCCACCGGCGAGATCAGGTGGACAGGCGCATGGCTCAGCCCAGTCAAGTGGAGGCTGTGGAGCAGGTGCTCGAGCAGCGCAAGCGTACCGCCCCATGGAGAGCACGGGAGCAGCACATGCCCACCTTGCGCACGAGCCTCGCAGACCAGCCGGCATGCGTGCGCGATCGCGGCCGCCGGCGCCACGCTGCCCGCCGCCGCCGCCCGGCCCGCCGCCGGCCCGCCGCCGTCTGCGCCCGCCTGTAGCGGCGCCCGCCGCGGCAGTGGGCGCACATTGCACAGCAAGAGGGCATCGGCATCGCGCAGCGCGGGCGCCGTCGTCGTGAGCGGCAGCGTAGCGAGCACTTGTCCCTCGGGATCACTCGCGCTAACATAGAGAAGCTTCTCACTGGGACCCTCGATCACCCAGTTGCATGCGCCGATCGCCGCGCCGGAGGGCAGCGGCGTGGCGTGCAGGGTGCTGCCGCCGGCGTCGGCGCCTCGGAGGCTGATGGGCGCGCGCTCGCCGTAGCTCAGCCCGTGCACGCGTGCGAGGCTTTGCTCCACGTCAGCACGGCTGTACGGCAACTTGCTCCTTGAGACGAGGTCCCAGAGCTCAACGGCGATTGCCGGCGGTGGTGCGCCAGAGGGCGCGTCCACGCATGCTGCAGCAGCACCGTCGGCGGCAGAGGCAGCGTCGAGGGGCAGCTCTCGTACGGCCTCGCACAGCGCGACCAGCTCGAGCATGGCGAGACGCCCAAAGCTCAGCGCGGCTGCGGTCGCCAGCACTGTGCCCTGGAAGCCTGAGTACTCGGTCAGAAATGGAAGGGTGAGGAACGAGCCTGTATCGCTTATGAGCAGCGCGTCGGCTCCACCGAGGTCGATGCCCTCAACAGGTGGCACTTCGATGCGCATCTCGCCGTCGACCAGCCAGTGCGAATGCCGCTCCACCGCCCGCCAAGTGTCCACGCCATCGGCCGCTGCTGGCCGCGCAAGCGGCATGTACTGCGGCGACGGCGACGAAGCGTCGGCGCGAAAGTCAAGCAGGATGCGCCCACCGTCGACGGTGGCCTCGAAGCAGGTCGCAGTGTGCTCGGTGATGCGCATTGTTTGCCGCTGCTACCGGTGTGAGAAGACTGTGAAGAGAAAATTTTGACTTTACTGCAGTACTTTCTGGCCGATTCAGAGCACGGGCGTATCGCACAAAATGCATCTTCAGGAGATCGCCCAAGTGGGCGATGCAAAATAGTAAATGCGATACAGCCCAGCCCCTTCGTGTTTGCAACCGTCGCACAGTTCGAGTGGGGGGCAGCAGCTCGCAGGATTGGGTCTCCCCCGGCTCAAAAGGGGTCTTGCACAAGTCCACTTGGCTCCGTAGTAAGCCTATACTCGTAAAGTAGCCAATCGTGAAAAAGCCGCCCTGCCGAGTGCTCCTTCTCCGGCGGCCGAGAGATCTCCTGCGCCTTCTCAGCGACATCCTCCAACTCGTCCAGCAGCAGACCAGCTTTAGTGGCGAGCCTCTTAATTCTGTGTTTGAACGTTTCGCTCGACTCCACTTTGTCGATCAGCGCGTCGAGCGCAGTCTCGTCCATCTCCACTGCGGGCGACTGCGTGCGCGCGCGCGCGCGACGATCCGAGGCGCGACCGGAGGCGAAGGCGTGTAGATCGCAGATGTCGGCCTCGAGCGCCCGCTTGCTGCGTGCATGCTGCGGCTGCTGCGCCAACGGCTGCGATGCCGGTGGCGGCACATTCCCCACGCCCGCTTGCAGCGCTGGCTGTATCCCTCGTTGACGCACCTGCTCGAGAAGCTGAGGGACACCCCGTTGGTACCAGCAGTTGAGTATGTCCGTGAACGCCGCCTTCTCGGCATCCTTCTTCTTCGAGTGTCCTGCCGCAGAGCCGAGCAGCTGCTTGCTCTCGATGTGGAACAGGTCGGCGCGAAACGGCGCGCACTTGGAGAATTCAACTCGCAGGAACGCGTCTCGCGAGATTTGCTCCTTCTGAAGCCGCTCGTTAAACATGCCGATGGGATTGGAATATTGTTGAGCCGCCGCAGTAGAAGGCAAGAAGGCCGCCGCAACATCTACTGTCGACGCAAGCGGAGCAGCTGCTTGCGCCATCGGCTCGTCACATACCTCGCCTCCGAGCACAGCCGCTGGAGGAGAGGCGCCCACTCTCGGCGCGCTCTGTGCATGAGCTTGCGAGGGATCGCCGTCCGGTTCGAGGACGAGATCATCACTCGTCGTCGCTGCTCCCTCCATCGGCAGCACAGGCGGTGACTCCTCCATCGGCTGCACCGGCGGTGACTCTGCGGCCATCGGCCTCGCCGCAGCTAACGGCGGCACCTCTGGTTGCAGCCGGCGAAAAGCAGAAACGAACCTGGTCTTCCTCAAGCCACGTAGCGCCGCGTCGAGCTTGCGGTTGTGATCCTCGTCCACTGCCTGCTCAGTCGCTTCCATGTCAGCCAGCTCCGGCGCGCTGGAGCTTGGGCTAGGGGGCGGGAAGAAGTCGTCGACGAAGCAGCGCCACGTGGCCTCACAATCGCCTTTGTAAGCGCAGAGGACGAGGCCGACGATCGCCTCGTACTGATCCCCGAGCGGCTTGCGGTAGTCCTCGCCACGCTTGCTGTGGTACTGCGGCTCACCGCTTGGCTCGTCCTCCGGCCCGTCCTCCTCGACGAGGCCATTCGAGGCGAGCACCTGCTTGTCGCCGTCTTCCTCCGCCTGGGATGCGGCGTGGATCGCCTGGACAATGTCGAGCGCCGTCTCGCTTGAGCTTGATGTCGCTGCGATGAACGTGCGGATAGCCCTGAGTTGCTTACTCGAAACACCGCTACCGCGCGTCTCCACGAAGCGATGGGTCAACGGCACACCAAAGCGGCGAATGAGCAGCCGCCCGAGGTGAAGGTTGTTGACAAGCGCCGAGCGCATCTCGCTCACCTCGCCATTTTTGCGCCCGGGGAAGCGGAGTGCGAGCTCGAGCGAGACGGCGATCTGCAGGAAGGCATCACCTAAGAACTCGGCGCGCTCAAAGACGGTGCCGCTGCGGCAAAGGCTGCACGCATGCAGCATGCCGAGTACGGACTCGAATGGGATCGGCCCGCTCTGCGCGACGAGGGCTGCGCTCAGAGTGGTGGCGCCCTCATCGTTTTTGACATCTTTCCAACAGCCCTCAAACTGCGTCACGAGCTTGGCCATCAACTTCGCCGCCGTGTCGAGTGGCTGCATCGAAAGGCTCTGCTTCTGCTGCGTGGAGAGCACGGCGGAATGAAAGAAGCCAAAGGCCGCGGCGATGGCGACGGGTAGTTCGGGCTCCTTCGGCGCCTCAGCGATCGCGGCAAGGGCGGCCGTGCCGAGAAGCGCCTCCATCGGATCCGCCTGGTCCTTGATCGAACATGACTGCTTACGTAGCTGCGGCAACGTCGAGCTGTTCACGAAAGGCGCGCACAGCGAGAGCACCGGCAGCCCGAGCTCCTTCGCCCGCCGGTGGAGCTGCTGATTGCTCTCGATGGCCTCCTTGGCAGGCGAGAGGCCTCGGACGGAGCATGGGGGTGCATGAGGCTTCTCGAACTGCTTCTTGAGGTCCTCATCGACGAGCACCCACACCACCGCAAAGAAGCGCAGCATCGCGTCGCCGAGCCATTCGAGCTCCTCCCACTGGCAGCAGCCGCGCTCATCGTGCACGTAACGGTCGAGCGGCGCCGGCGGTAGGCTGCTGCTGCCCACGCGCACCGCCTCGGCACTGGCGCCCGGATGGGTGAGCGCCGCCGAGAGGCGCTCGAGGGGCAGCACAGGCGCCATGGCGAGTGCACCGAAATGTGCGACCACGTCAGGCTCGGTGAGGCGTACGAGGTGCTCTAGACGCCAGAGGAGTCGCTTGAGCACACGCAGCGCGTCGCAGTGCGACGAGCGCATGGGCAGAAGCTGCACGTGGCGTGGTCGGTAGCCGACCGCGCGCTCCGTCTCCTGCGTACGGAACGAGCCGTCAGCTCGCACGAAGCGGTTTGCCGCCGTCGCTCCGACATGGGCTCGACGGCTGCGCTTGTCCCCCGAGATTGTCATGACATCGCCTTCGACCTCTGCGCTCACGTGCAGCAGCAGTTCGTAGTGTCGGTTACGCTCTGTCGCGTACGTGGCAAGCGCGCACAGACGAATACTTCCAGCCGCAAGTTTGTCGTCGACGACTGTTGCATTCGCCCTCACGAGGCGGTCGCACTCCGCGTCGGCGAGTGTTGGCCACTCGCACGTTGCAAAGAGCCGCTCCGCGTGCTCCATCAAATCCCAGTCGAGTTCGACGGCTGCATGCGGTTCGCTGCAAGCAGGATTGAGGGGCGCCGCAAGCCACCATCCCGGCTCAACGGCAAGCTTCTCGAGCTTTGAGGCGACACGGACGTGGTCATCGAGAGCGGCCTGCCCTTGAGCAAGCGTCTCCGCATGGCTCTGCTTCATCTTGCGTAGAGGCTCCTTGCCAGCGTTGCCCCGCTGCATCGCGTGGGCCCTCTCCGCAGCAAACCTTGCCCGCAGGCTAAGCTCAGTTAACCGGTGCTCGAGACCACGCAACAGCGTCTCAGCCGTCAGCCCCTCGGCCGGGTCGACGCACACGGCCGAGCAGCCGGTCTCCGCATCCGACGGACCCAGCACTTCACGCACCTTGTTCACGTTGGCCTCGGCATCGTCGAAGAGGACGAATCGGTCGACAGGCACTCCTAGCCCCTTGGAGAGGCCTTGCAGGTGCACCACCTTCCTGCTCTCGCGCTTGTTCGCGTCGTCGCCCATCTCCATGGCTTTGACGTACTCGCGCAAGCCGAAGCACTTGAGCAACTCGTCCGCGGAGTCCGCGGCGATGGAGGCCGAGGCGACTGTGACACGCACGCGGGCCTGCTCGCAACGAGTTCGAGGACGAGAGCGCAGTGCGTCAGGGCGCGTTCGGAGCTCTTAGGAGGGCGATGGCGACAAAGGGCGCTTTGGGGTTCGAGAGGGGGACAAGAGGCGCTTCTCACCTTCTTGAGTGCCGCAAACACGAGAGGCACTTCCGCGTGAAGCTCGAGGAAGCGATGGCCCCGCTCATCAAAGACAGCCGTATCGGAATGCCGCTTGAAGCTGCCCACTGGCCAGTCAAGGCACTCGCCTTTCCACAGCGTGCGGTCGAGATCGACGGTCACGATGATGGCCTCGTCAGATGCGGATGTGTCAGCCGAGGTGGCGCTCAGCTTTTCCTTCAGCTTTTGCACAATCGAGGTGATGATTTCCGCAAGCTTGTCCACGGCAGCATCGCGGGGCTCGTCGGGCGACGCGCGCCGATGGTTCCGCCAGTCACTAATGTAAGGGGACGAGTCGAGCACGGCGATCTCGCGCTTCGCGGGCACCTCAGCAGCAGGGTTAGGAGTAAAAGTGCCGGCAATATGATGCCATACAAGTAGCTGCTGTGGCGCATTGAATGAGGCGTGCAGCGGCTCGCCCGCATTGCCCGCTTGCGTGAGGTCAAGGGATCCGACCAGCCATCGCGCGACAAGCTGTGCCTGCGCCGCGCTCAAAGTCATCCGAAAGCCGTCCTCAAGCACGCAGTGACGCCGCTGCTTGTCTGGGCCAACGGGCAGCTCACGCACAGGGCATGCGCTGCTGAATAGGAGCGCCAGGCCCGTTGGGGCGTCTCCGATGGTCAGCGGATGGCACCACACGGACATGTTGCCGGCCACATCGGCAGAGGGCAACGTTCGGAAGAGAGCAGGTAGCTCTCGCACGCACGCCTCCTTCACATGGAGCGCGTACTTGTTGGCACGCGTGCTGCTGCGCCGCTTGCCTACACCCGCCTTCTCGCGCAGCTGCTGCAGAGCCGCTGCGCGCCCGACGACCTGCGCCCGAGGTCACGCATACAGCAAGTGAGCAGCTACAACGCAAGCAATGGCGTCACGTGCGCTGTTATCACATGCACGTGATAACAGCGAGAGATAGCAAGGAGGCCGCGGCGGCGCTGACCTGGAGGTGCATATCGAGGACTCCGATCTTTAAGAGGTAGTTCACGCCTTCAAGTGCCGCGTGATCGATCGCGTCTTGCTTTTTCACCACCGAAGATCCCTTCGTCCAAGGCAGCGTAATTGGGAGGTTGTTGCCAATATCAGCGCTGCACATTCTCACTCCCGGCAAGTGGAGCTTGCAGGTGTGACCGTCGGCGGTCGACTCGACGTTGAAGTTATTCGCCTTCTTGTGTTTGGCTGTGAAGTGCGTGCCATCGTGAGTCAAGTCCAGCTCGAAAACAGAATCGCCAGGCTGCACGGCAAATTTCGTGATGCAGTACACGTCGTCGAGCAGTTTCTTGCAGCGCTCGATTGGAAGCAGTGCGCATGGGCGGCCGTCGGGGTGGTACGTGCGAATGCTCTTGGGCTC
>Ga0209550_10005703_pt1 | contig 11646 bp, 5 predicted proteins | sample LauGreSuBDMM15SN_2_FD_187567 | JGI IMG/M metagenome (GOLD analysis project Ga0209550, IMG submission 187567) | Freshwater lake microbial communities from Lake Michigan, USA - Su13.BD.MM15.SN (SPAdes) (version 5) | ecosystem: Environmental > Aquatic > Freshwater > Lake | place: Lake Michigan, USA... | reverse complement strand
ATATTAGGGTTGATATAGCGAGGAATTTTACGAATCTTGATAGCAATCAAATTGAGCTTTTTGAAATATACATATCAACTTATTTAACAAGCGCAAACACTTCGGATGAAGAGCAAAAAAATTTACTATCGCAAATATTAGCAAGCGCAGTTTTAAGGGATAATAAAATGCTTTTAGAGCTAATATTGAAGATTGCTATTGAAAATAAAGATGCTCCAAATGGTGACAATTTAATATTGATGTTGGCAGATAGTGCTCTTGCCTGCCCCAACAAGGTTGATTTAAAACTAAAAACCGATTTGCTAGATATTATTTTTAATAAAAAATTGCCGTTACCAGAATATTTTTTGCATAAATTAACAGAATTTGGTGATGTTAAAACTTTAAGGCATATTCTTAAGCGTAAAGAAGAAATTGGAGAGTTGGCTACATTTATAGAGAAAAAAAATAATTTTGGTGAGACGGCTTTAATGATTGCTGCGCAAAATGGTCTTGTAGATGTGGCGAATCTTTTACTTGAAAAAGGGGCTGAAATTGAGGCTAGAAAAAATAATGGAGGAACAGCTTTAATAATTGCTGCGTATTATGGCCATAAAGATGTGGTGGAGCTTTTACTTGAAAAAGGGGCTGAAATTGAGGCTAAAAACAATAAAAGACACACGGCTTTAATGTTTGCCGAACGGAATGGCCATAAAGATGTGGTAAGGCTTTTGCTTGATAGAGGAGCTGAAATTGATACGAGTAATGGCTTAGAAACAGCCGCAGCGATTGTAAAAAAATCTGTTGCGATATACATAGCAACATCAAAATCCGATGCTGTTAAATATAGCAGCACCACCCAAACCTTTCAAATGTTGAAGGCTGGCAAGTTTTTGAATTTAGATAAAATAGCGCTTGCAGAAACTCCAAGAATTAGAAAAGAAGTTTGTAGCGAAGTTAAGGATGGTCGATTTATTAGGGTGCCATCTGAATTAGCTGAAGTTCTAACTCAAAATCTTCCGCTTTTAGCAGCAAATTTCAGCGAAGAATCAATTGCTGGAATGACGCAAAATAGCGATTTTGGCTATGCGCAATTAAGTTCTGCCACAAAAGCAAATAGCGATTTAAGGCTGCTTGGCATTAATCATCCTTATAAAATTAAAGCTATAAGAACAAATCCTGAAGGTGTTATAACCTCGCTAACAATTGATAAGGATGGTTTTTATCATGTGCAAACTAGCGCAAAATGCGTTGTTGAATATGTTTTAGAATTTGATACTAAGGTTGCTGAAATTAAAGGTAATCAAGCAGTTGATTTTATTGAAGAATATCGCAAATCATGTAAAGAAGATGCAGATTTGCCAGAAAAAAAACCTTTTGCAACCCAAGAAGAGCATGAAAAATTTTTAGAAGCGGTTTACGAAAGAAAAAGCAGTAAAACCTCCTGCGGCCTTAGCGTTGAAGTTGCGCTTCATATGATGAAAAAAAAGGGAATTGATATTTCCAATATTAAAATTTGCAGAATTGACGGCAACCATGTTGCTTTTGAAACTAAGGATAAAGATGGTAAAATTCATTATCTTGAAGCTGGCGGGGTTTTTGGAGAATTAATTTATAAAAAAGAATTTTATTATAAAGAAAGCGGGTTGGCTGATGGCGATAGCGCAGTTTCTGAAGTTAAGGTTGGAGTTGGGACTGAAGTTGAAGCTGAAGTTGAAGTTGAGAAAGTTAAAATTCCTCAATCCACCAACGAAGAGTTTGCGTTAGATTCGACAGATCTTAGAGATTTAAGGTCTGATTCGGCTATGCCAAATCTACCGGCGGAAAACTCAATTGCGGTTGAGGTTGTCAATCGCGCTCGCGCTTCATTTTTTAGAAGATTTACTTCTTATCTTGCAAAAAAAATCCTAAAACGCACTGACAGAAAAAGGGTGGGTCCTGCTGAAAAAGTCGCAGAAAATTCTATGGAGGAAGAAGGTAGGGTAAGGTTTAATCCATTATTTAATGAATCAGCAGAAACCACCCTAGACGACCTCGCAAACTCCGAAACCCCAACCAAATTCACCCCACAACACCTCCTGCAATCTGCAAAAAAACAACCAAAACCCTTAAATATCGAAGAATTTTCCTCCTCATTAAAATCACCAAATTTCTACATTTGCCAAAACACCAATTTATTAACCAACGGCATTATAAAATCGTTAAAATCCCATGCAGAAAAATTCTCTTCTTCCCTTGGAGGAGCCACTGCGCCAGTTTTTGTTTTGGATAATCCAAGTTTATTAGACTTAACTTGCGATAAATTTAAGCTTGATAAAAGCGGCAAAGTTATCTTCGACAAAGCCGGATTTCTCGCAGATTTTCTTCTTGCGGCTGAAGAATTTCAAAGGAAATTAGACCGCGCAGATTCTGGCGACAAAATCACTCAAGCCGATTTCAATGCCGCAGAATTTATGCCAACTTTAATCATCAATTGGTCCAATTTTACCGCCCAGCAAAAAGTTGCCCTAAATTCTCTTCTCGATGAAAACCCGTCCTTAAGCGAACAAAGTTTTTCCAAAATTAGAATTATCAGCATCGACAATCAAACCTCGCAAGATTCTTCATTTTTAAACCGTCATAAAGAAGTTTACGAAATCACCGAACAAGATTTGCAAACTCCTCCCAAACAAGCTGTGGAAGCGGAAAGCGCGCCTGTAATTTTATGCGATTTAGAAGGTTTTGACAATTGGAAAGCAACTCTTTTTGGCGATATTACTTTACAAAATAATCAAACAATTTGGCAAAAAAGCGATTTTGTAAAAAGCCTGGAAACTTCACAAAGCCTTGCCGCAGCTGCAAAATCAACAAGCGCAACAAGTTTTAAAATCACAAATTCCTCAAATCCACAAGCATTAGAAGAATTTATCGCCCGCAGCTACGCCCTTGGATATCTTGAATATCAAGGCTTGAGAATCGCTCTACCCGAAAATTTCTCCATCACAATTGATAATTCACCATTTAATTACGCGCAGTTTTGGCAAGAAAATCGCCAACATAATTTTTGCCGAAACTGCCTTCTTGAAAACGCTCCAAATGCTTGCCACATCGTTAACCAACAACTTTTTGACTCTCTACTTTTTACCAAAGAAATTTCAGGTGGAATTTACAAAGAAGAAGCCGGCTTAATTGCAAAAGCCCAAGATCAAACTCTGCAACTTTTTATTTCCACCAACTTAACCAACGCGCAATTTTATGTTTTATTTAACCAAGCAAAAAAACATAATGTAAAATTAGAATTATACCTCGCGCCAGGCATAGAGCTGCCCAGTGGTCTGAATTTGCCAGAATTTAAATTACCAAAATCTCCAGATTTTTACGACGATAAAAAAATAAAATCAGCGATAATTTTAACGCAAAATTCTCGCAAAATAATTGCAGAAGTTTTGCAAGCCGAGCAAGAAGTGGAAAAAACTTTAGCAGCAAACAAAGATATTTTAGTAATAAATGTCGAAGATTTTTCCTATCAAGATTTAATCAGCTCCACTTCTTACAAAATCAATGAAGACGGCTCTTTAAGCGATTTTATAGAAAAAGAAAGTCAATTTGTTGAAACCTTAAAACGCGGTCAAAGAATTATTCTCAAAGGTGAATTTAGCCAAGATTTAATAGAAATGTTGCAACCAATTTTGCTAGAATCTTACGCGCAAAATTTAATGTTAATTATCGAAACTCCAGATAGCAAAATTCCCGCTCATTTACAATTTTTAACTCAAGATCTACGCGCCGATTCTGAAAAAAAAGATCATAAAAAACCTCCAATTGCAGAAGAATTTTCTCCAGATATTTCAGTGCAAGATTTTGAAATTCAGCGCGAAGAATTATTCAAAAACGCTCTTTCAAAAAATCAAATGCTGCATTTAACCGGAGTTAGCGGCGTTGGTAAATCAAGCTTGGTGGAAGAATTTTCTACAAAAAATAATATAAAACTTTATAGCGGACTTGATTCAGTTTTAAATTTTTCTAAAGATAAATCCGATGAAGAAAAAATTCTCTTCATCGACGAATCAAATATTGAAGATTTCCATTTAACCTTTCTCGAAGAATTAAAAAGAGGCGAAACAAGATTTTTATATAAGGGCGAAATTTTATCCTTAAGCCCAAAACATAAAATAGTTTTTGCCTCAAACCCCATGGAATATGGCGGCGGACGCAGTTTGCAAAAATTATTTAGCGATGGAAAAATTCAAGAAATTGAGCTGCAACCAATGCCGCAAAATTATATTATGCATTTGCTTATGAGGGATATTTTTGCGAAATGCACAATTCCAGTCAAAGGCATCCCTAGATTATTTGAAGAATCATTTGAAGAATCATTTGAAGAATTTTGCAAAACCAAAATTCAAGAATATAACAAAAAACTCGCCAGCGAAAACCCTCTAACCATCCGCGAGCTACAGCAGGAAGCACTTTTATACCTAGCTGCAAAATCTGAAAATGCTTTAAAATATATAAAATTATCCACCGCAAATTTTATCTCCACCACCGAAACCAAAGAAATTGAAGAGCAAATTCTCGCCGCAATTAATTTAATAAAATTGCAAGAAAGCCAAGAATTGCCACAAGCTGGCACTCCGGGAATATTGCTTGAAGGCTTGCCAGGAATGGGCAAAAGCGTTATGCTTGAAGCTTATTTAAAAAAACATTTTGGCGAAGATTCTTTTATAAAAATTTCCAGCTCAAATTCTTTAGAAGAAAAACTAAAATTAATTGAGCAAGCCTATGAAGAAGGAAAAAAACTCATGATTGACGAGCTTGACGCCTCAATTGACGACGGTTTGGAAAAGGTTTTAAACTTAGCCTTAAGCAATTTCCATCCAAACGAAGCAAAACAAAAACAAGTTAGAGAAGGAGAGCTAAAAATAAAACCGGGATTCGCTTTATTTGCCACCTCAAATGGCATCGAGCTTGAAGGCAGAAAACTAATTTCCCCCGCAATTCGCCATCGTTTAAAAGCGCCAACAAAACCTGCAAAGAAAGCGCAAGATTCAGCTTCTGCGCCGCAGGAAGAGGTTTGCAATGAGATTTGCGAAATTATTAAATCTTGGATTAGCCCAATAAACATGGGCGCAAGGCGAGGTGATGAAAGTTATGAGAAAGATATTAAATCCATCGCAACCGCATTTTTAGCAGCAAAAAAAGAAAGTCCTGAATATAGTATGAGAGATCTAAAAGACTACTGCCTCAAGGCTTTTGAAGAAAGTGTAAAAGGACTTTCTCCAACTTCCTGCCAGCAACTTTCTGCCGAGAAGTTTGCAAGCGCAAGCGCGGCAATAGCAACTCACTAAAAAACCTCGATCATGAAATCGCTCTTTCCTCAAGCGTTTTTAGAAATGCTACCTCAAAAGAGTCAAAGAACGCAAGCAATTCGGCATTATGCAAGATTGCGTAAAAGGATGCAAAGCAGCAGAAAAAGAAGCTAATCCCGCAAGAAGCAATCTGATTAGATCTTTGAAAAAATCTTCTTCAAACGCAAAACCGCCTTACGCATATTATCTTCATCATGAATTAACGAAAACCTAATATAACCCTCCCCCGCCTCGCCAAACGCACTTCCGGGAGTTATAGCAATTCCTGTTTTGGCAATTAATTCTTCACAAAATTGCATGGAATTTAGATGAGAAAATTTTGCTGGAATTTTTGTCCAAATAAACATGCTCGCTTTAGGTTTTTCAACATTCCAAGCCAGTTCATTTTTTAACAAATCAACCAAAAAATCACCGCGATTTTTATAAGTTTGGCGCAAATTTTTTAAATAATTATCGCTTTGCGCCGACAAAGCATCGCAAGCCGCAATCTGCAAGGGTCCAAAAGATCCATAATCCAAAAATGATTTAATTTTTGCCAAAGCCGCAATTAAATTTTCATTGCCGCAAGCAAAGCCAACTCTACATCCAGCCATGGAATAGCTTTTTGAAAGCGACGAAAATTCAATAGCAATATCTTTAGCTCCTTCAATTTCAAAAATTGAATGTGGCTTGTCTTTTTCATCAAAATAAATTTCGCAATAAGCTAAGTCTGAAATAATATAAATTTCATGCTTTTTACAAAAAGAAACCAACTCGCGATAAAAGCTCAAATCAGCCATTTCAGTGGTTGGATTGCAAGGATAAGAAACAATCACCGCCTGCGGTTTTTTATCTGCGCTTAAGACAAATTCTTGAAATTTTTGCAAAAATTCCACCGCCGAAAGCGCCGCAATTTGCTTAATATTTGAGCGCGAAATTATAAAAGCAAAATTGTGAATTGGATAAGAAGGAGTTGGCACGCAAATATAACCATCATTATCAGAAATTGCATTTGCCAGCGAGGCAATTCCTTCCTTCGCGCCAATTGTGACAAGGGCTTGACTGGCAAAATCCAAATCAACATTAAAGCGCGTTTTATAATAATTGCAGAAGGCTTTTTTTAACTCATCCGTTCCGCCCGAAATTGAATAGCCAAATAATTTGGGATTTTTTACAAGCTGCGACAATTTTTCCATCACATGATCAGGCGGCGGCAAATCAGGATTTCCCATGCCAAAATCAATAATCTCAATGCCATTTTTTGCCGCATTCGCCTTTAATTCACTAAGTTTAGCAAAAACATAAGAAGGAAGCTTTTCGGTGAGGTAAAATTTATTTTGCATAAATGTGCGCGCTTTAAGAATTTTGCTTTTTCTTTAAATCAATATGCAGCTCGCGCAGCTGTTTAAGCGAAACTTCCGCCGGCGCATTCATCATTAAATCTTGCGCTTTGCCATTCATTGGAAACGGAATTACCTCGCGAATATTTGGCTCATCAGCCAAAAGCATAATAATGCGATCAATGCCGGGAGCAATTCCACCATGCGGAGGAGCGCCATATTTGAAGGCATTTAACATCGCACCAAATTCTTTCTCAACAACTTCCGCGCCATAGCCCGCAAGCTCAAAAGCGCGATACATAATTTCTGGCTTGTGATTGCGAATTGCGCCGCTCGAAAGCTCAACGCCATTACAAACCACATCATATTGAAAAGCTTTAATAGTCAGCGGATCTTGTAAATTCAAGGCCTCAAGCCCACCTTGCGGCATTGAAAATGGATTATGCGAAAAATCAATTTTACCTTCATCAGATATCTCATACATAGGAAAATCAACGATCCAGCAAAATTTATAAACGCTTTCATCAATTAAACCTAAGTCGTGACCAAGCTTAATTCTCACCTGCCCCGCAATTTTAGCCGCCTCGTGCGCGCTTCCGCAAGCAAAGAAAACCGCATCACCATTTTGCAAATTAGCAATTTTTTTCAATTCTTCCAATTTTTCTGGAGTTAAAAATTTAGCAATTGGACCTTTAGCTTCGCCATTTTCATCAAAATTAATATATGCCAGCCCTTTTGCCCCAACGCTTTGCGCAAATTCTATAGTTTTATCAAAAAATGAACGCGGTTGCGCAGCGCATTTTGGCGCTGGAATTGCGCGAATTACGCTGCCCGAATCAATTGCTTTGGTAAAAATTGAAAAGCCTGAACCCACGAAAACATTGGTCGCTTCAGCAATAATAATTGGATTTCGCAAATCTGGCTTATCAATTCCATATTTCAAAATCGCATCTTCATAAGTAATGTGCGGGAAGCTTTCTTCTGCCACTTTTTTCACGCCAAATTTATTGAAAATATGCTTCATCACTGGCTCCACAACGCCAAATACATCTTCTTGCGTGACAAATGACATTTCCATATCCAGCTGATAAAATTCCGGCGCACGATCGGCGCGCAAATCTTCATCGCGAAAACAAGGCGCAATTTGAAAATAGCGATTAAATCCCGAAACCATCAAAAGCTGCTTAAACTGCTGCGGCGCCTGCGGCAGAGCATAAAATTTTCCGGGATGCAGGCGCGCTGGAACCAAATAATCGCGCGCTCCTTCTGGTGAAGAGGCGGTTAAAATCGGCGTTTGAATTTCCAAAAAATCAAGTTCAGGCGAAGTCATAACTTTGCGAATTTCTGAAATAACTTGCGAACGCAAAACAATATTTTTGTGAGTTTTTTCACGGCGCAAATCGAGGAAGCGATATTTCAAACGCAGTTCTTCAGGATATTCGTTATTGTCATTAACCTGAAATGGAATTTGCGCGGCGAGAGATTCCACATGCAACTCACCAACTTTAATTTCAATTTCCCCAGTAGAAATATTGGCATTAACCGCCTCCGCAGCGCGCGCCACAACCTCTCCAACAATAGTAATTACCGACTCAAGCTTAATTGCCGCAATCTCATCCAAATTCAACCCCGCCTTTTGCGAATCAACCACCAATTGCGTAATGCCAAAATGATCGCGCAAATCAATAAAAATCAACGCCCCATGATCGCGCTTCGAATGCACAAAACCCGAAAGTTTAACCTGCGCTCCAACATTAGTTTTATTAAGCTGATTACAATTATGTGTTCTATATTTATGCATATTAATAAAATAAATGGGGTCTACCCCTTACGAGGTCAGACCCCTTTCAAAAAAAACTTATTGCGGATGCGGCGATTCACTCGCCGCGTAGCAATTCAAAAAACCCTAAATTTGGCAAAGCCAAATTTAATAAACATCATACGAATTAGTCCCACCATGATAATAGCGGTTTCTACAAACATTACATTTCGACATCCGCGCAATAAACAACTCAATGGCCCGCGGCTCTTTCAAACAAATAAAATAGCCCATCAAATGCATTCCTGGAAGCAAAATTAATAAGTAAAAAAACTTAGTTGTAATTACAAAGGCAAGCAGCGAAACAATGCCATTTAAAGCCGCAAAAGTATAACTCACACCAAACAACATTGGTGGTCGCGTAAGACCCAAAAATAGCGAGTCGGTACCAATTGATCCAGACATTTGAAATTAGTAAATTATTGACAAGAGCGAAGCTCAAATATAAAAATACCGCAGGGCTAAAAAGTCAACTGATGATTACCAATTTTACTCCAATTAAACTTTCCAAAAAACAATGTCATTTCTCGCAAATTCTCTTTCAAAAATTAAAGCCTCGCCAACTATTGCCGTTTCTATGAAAGCCGCAGAATTAAAGGCGCAAGGCAAAGACATCATCTCTCTTGGCATGGGCGAACCAGATTTCGACACTCCTGAAAATATCAAACAAGCCGCAATTGCCGCAATCAACCGCGGCGAAACCAAATATACCGCCGTTGACGGCACTCCCGCTCTAAAAAAAGCGGTGATTGAAAAATTTAAACGCGAAAATAATTTAGAATATAAACCATCCGAAATCATTGTTTCTGGCGGCGCCAAGCAAGTTATTTACAATGCTTTAGTTGCCACCATAAATGCGGGCGATGAAGTAATTATCCCTGCACCTTACTGGGTTTCCTACCCCGACATGGCTCTACTTGCAGGCGGAAACCCCATAATTGTCGACTCATTAGCCGAAAATAATTTTAAAATCACTCCCGCAGATTTAGAAAAAGCCATCACGCCAAAAACTAAATGGATCATCTTAAATTCTCCAAGCAACCCAACCGGCGCCTGCTACTCCAAAGCCGAATTAAAAGCTTTAGCCGATGTTTTATTAAACCATCCACAAGTTAACATAATGGCTGACGACATCTACGAACACTTGGTTTTCGACGGTTTTGAATTTACCACCATCGCCCAAATTGAGCCAAAATTAAAAGAGCGCACCCTCATTGTGAACGGCGTTTCTAAAGCCTATTCAATGACTGGATGGCGCATTGGCTACGGCGCAGGCAATGAAAAATTAATCAAAGCAATGCTGGTAATTCAATCGCAAAGCACTTCTTCGCCTTGTTCAATCTCGCAAGCCGCTTCAGTTGAAGCTTTAAATGGAACGCAAAATTACATCAAACCAAATGCCAAAATTTTTGAAAAACGCCGCAATATGGTTGTAGAAATGTTAAACAAAATTGATGGCATTTCATGCAATATTCCAAACGGCGCGTTCTATGTGTTTCCTTCTTGCAGCGGGCTTTATGGCAAAAAAACTTTAAGCGGAAAAACCATCGAAAATGACAATGATTTTGCAACCTATCTTTTAGAAGAAGCCTTGGTAGCAGTGGTTCCGGGCATAGCTTTTGGCGCTCCAGATTTTTTCAGAATTTCCTACACCGCTTCCGAAGAATTTTTGAAAAATGCCATGCAGCGCATTGATGCCGCCTGCTCTAAGCTTAAATAATTTTTTATGCTTTTAGCTTTTGATATTGGCAATACTAACATTGTTGTTGGCGTTTTTGAAAATAACAAATTAACGCAGCAATGGCGCCTGCCAAGCGATGTAAAAAAATCTGACAATGACTATGCAGTTGATATTATTGAATGTTTTTTAACTCAAAAAATTGATTGCCTAAAAATTAGCGCAGTGGTTATTGCATCAGTTGTTCCAACGCTTACGAGCATTATAAATTCTGCAATTAAAAAATTTTTAAGCGACGAAATTACTAAAAAAACTTTTATAATTTCTGACAATAAAAATCGCCTCAATATCGACATTAAAATAAATAATAAAAAAGAAATTGGCGATGATCGCCTAATCAACGCCATTGCGGCTTACAAAAAATTTGGTGGCAATTTAATTATCATCGATTTAGGCACCGCAACCACTTTTGATATAGTTGGAAAAAATGGCGAATATCTAGGCGGCGCAATCGCTCCGGGCATTAATTTATCTCTCAAAGCCCTGCATGATATGACAGCGCAATTGCCAAGAATTTCCATAAAAAAACAACGCAATGTTATTGGCAAAAACACTATCGAAGCCATGAATTCTGGCATTTATTTTGGCTATATTTCGCTGCTTGAAGGCATGATTGAAAAAATCGAAAATGAACTTGGATGCAAAACCACGCGCATTATCACTGGCGGTTTGGCAGAAATTTTTAAAGATGCCTTAAAAGATTCCATCAATCATCACGAGCCAGACCTTACGCTTGAAGGGTTGAACATGGTTTATCAGCAATAAAAATAACATAAATGCACACAATTTTTGCGCCAATCACCTCACCTTTTCGCGGCGGAATTTCTGTTGTAAGAATTTCTGGAAGCCTTACAGAATCTTGCTTAAAAGCACTTGGCGTTACAAAAAAATTAAAACAGCAACAAGAACAGGCTAAAAAGTGTTCCAAGGGCATGTTGATGCAAAAAAGCGGAGATGAAGCCGGGCACTTTATAGAGGCAAAGTTGGCAGAGGCTTTGGATGGCTCCAACATGGTTTCAGAGCGTCGGCAAGAAGTTGCTGCTTATTTTGAAAGCGATCTTCCCGACTTAAATACAACCATCAGGCTGCCGCAAGGTATTTTGATCGCATACTCAACATGTCTGCTCTCAGATATAATGTTTGCCCGCACCAAGAGAATTGTTCCTCTAGATATGAAGTCTGTTCTCGATCGCACCACGACCATATGTACACTTATGGCCGAAGGACGCAGCAGAATCGCCAAAGCGCAATACGTTCAGTTCGAAATTCAAGGTCAAGACTTTATCAGTCCCGAATCTGTCACGTTCCATCAAGCGCCCAACATGTTTTTCATGCTTTTCAGCGAAATTGACAAAAAAGTTACACTGCAGTACGTCAGCGAATTACGTCCTAAATCTCATTCGACCAGATGGTGGCCTTTTACCATGTGTATAGATCGTCTAG
>Ga0209550_10005700_pt1 | contig 11647 bp, 10 predicted proteins | sample LauGreSuBDMM15SN_2_FD_187567 | JGI IMG/M metagenome (GOLD analysis project Ga0209550, IMG submission 187567) | Freshwater lake microbial communities from Lake Michigan, USA - Su13.BD.MM15.SN (SPAdes) (version 5) | ecosystem: Environmental > Aquatic > Freshwater > Lake | place: Lake Michigan... | reverse complement strand
GCCTTTGCGTCTCACACCCTTTCCTCACATTTCAGGATTTCTGAGTTTCCAGATCGCTGAATGGAATCCTCCCGAATTCTACCAGAAGGATTTCCTTTGTGGGCTGGCAAATGCAAATTCTGTCAATTGATTCGGCTACGCCTCACCCTTGCAGGGCTGCCTGCGGCAGTCGTTCTATACTGCGCTTCGATTCTGTCTAATGTCCGTTTTCGGGTTTAACAGAAAAACGGAAAATGGTTTTTGTGGAGTAGTTCTCCGAGGGGCGCAAGATCGTGCTGGGAAAGGTGGGTTGGTTCGGGCTGTCCGGGAAATGTTGCGTTTCCAGACAGAATCCCCCGCGATTCAGATAGGGCTTTCCGGCCTTCCCAGTGAGGCGGCCATCTAGGAAGTTTCCGGTGTAAAACTGAACGCCCGGTTCTTCTGTTAAAACTTCTAAGAATCGCCCGCTTTTCGGCTCATAAACGGTCGCGGCGAGCGTCATTTTGTTAGCCTGCCCTTTTTTATTGAGCACGAAATTGTGGTCATACCCGCGCCCAAACTGGAGTTGCTCATTTTCTTGGTTGATATCCTTCCCTATCGATTTTTCGATGGTGAAATCAAACGGGGTATCTTTGACGGGAGCGATCTCCCCAGTGGGAATGAGGGTCTGATCCACAGGCGTGTAGTGGTCTGCGTTGAGGTGCACGATATGGTCGAGAATGGTTCCGCTACCCTCACCGGCTAGGTTGAAGTAGGTATGGTTCGTCAGGTTCACGGGTGTCGCCTTATCCGTGGTGGCGTGGTATTCCATGACGATCTCATTATCATCGGTGAGTTTATAGGTCACCTTGCAAACCAAGTTTCCAGGGTATCCTTCTTCGCGGTCTTTGGCGAGATAGCTGAGTTCCAGCCCAGAGAAGTTTTTTCCCTCAATGGGTTTCGCGTCCCAGACGACCTTGTCGAAACCGACGACTCCGCCATGGAGGTGGTTGGGATCATTGTTTTTGGCCAACGAATACGTCTCACCATCTAGGGTGAAGCTTCCCTTCGCTAGCCGGTTGCCATAGCGGCCAACGATTGCGCCAAAGTAGGGCTTGTCAACCGCATTGATGTAGCCCTCGACTCCATTATAGCCCAAGGCGACATCGGCAAATTTCCCGTTTCGGTCAGCCACACGAATGGACGTCAGGATCGCTCCGTAGTTGGTGATTTTAATTTCGGTGCCCGCTTTGTTTTTGAGCGTGAATAATTGAATTCGATCGAAGTCGTCCGTTTTCACTCCAGCGAGCATGGTGCTTGCGCAGAGGGTTAGCGATCCTAAAATGAGGAGACGTATTTGTTTTAGTGATGCAATCATTAGTGTTTCTCTTTCTGGCGACATCAGGCAACTTGGAGTGTAGCCCGGTCCCGTGCGGTGTGAAAAATGCTCTCTGGAGGTTTACTTTTCGATGATTTGAACGTCATCCATGGAAAAGTCGCCTACGCCTGGTTCCAATGTGACAGTGATGACGAGCCCCCCGCGAATAGGGTCCGCACCCTTCAAATCTTCGGGGATACCACCGCTGTAAACAGCATATTTTGTGGTGATTTTTTTCCACTGATCTGTAACGGAAATAACATCATTCAAATTCAAGTCGACGGCCATTCTGCCTTCGACAGAGGTCACTTGCGCTGATCCCCTTTTTGTTTCAACTTCTTTCTGTGTATATGTGCCACCACCAGCAAAGCGCAAATACCCGTTTATTTTAACGCTTTTCACGCGATTGCCTCGGGCGCTGAATGATAAGGCATACGTTTTCCCGCATTTAATTGTTGGTATGCTCGTTTCAAGGGTAAATGCGTTGGGAAGAAAGGTCAGGGAGCTAGAGTCCTGCTTTTCTGGGGGCCTAAATTTAGGCGGATCCATGACTGCATTTGGGAATTTTGCGTACCCCAAATGAAGGAATGATTCGCCCTCCACGGGAAGGATACCAGGAAACTCGTCTTTTTTGGCTACTGTAGCGAAGCCACCTTGGTTTCCAGAGGACAAGCCCGTCTCACAACTCCACCCCTTTGGATTTCGAATCTCCTTTGAAGCTGCCTCGACTTTGAGATCGTTGAGGATTCCAAATTTTGGCTCGGTGGCTGTGCCTGCGTTCATGGCCATGGCGATGCGACCATTGGGCTTGGCTACCACGATGTCAAAAAGTCCATCGCCATTAAAGTCGCCCGTAGCTATCGTGGAAACTCCCCCTGTATTGATAAGGTTTTTGGCTTTCTCAATATCTGCAGGGTCTCGGGTTTTTTTCTCATCGATGGCTGGGACTCCCTCCAGCGGGGCGCCATCCTTCGTCAGAAACGTGTGAAAGGGTATCGTGTCGCCTGGCTTCCAGGGAGTGGCTGGGCTTAAATAGACGGCGATCCGCCCTCCGCGCTCAGTAACGAGAAGGTCTAATTGGCGGTCCCCATTGTAGTCTACCACACAGGGCGAGAGTTGTTCCATACCCATCCCGCTGGCGAGGAGGTGCCGATCGTTATCGTCAAATTTGGATATCGATGAGGCCTTATTAACAAGAATGAAGAGGCTGTTTGCCGAGTAGGAGCCTTCGCCGAAAATGATGTCTGGTTTAGAATCTTTATTCCAATCCGCAACAAATGGGGAGAGTGCTTGCGCTAGGAATGGGCGGGAAGTGGCTTTAATGGGAGTTTGCTCTGTTTTGCTGGGAGTTTTAAAGTCCGGTTTCGAACTCGATCCGCTGTTGGGAATGCTGAACAAGTTGCCTTGGAGCGTAGCGACCAGCATGTTGAATTTACTACCATCATTGTAGAGCGCCATGCGTTGACCCGATTTCAAGTACCGCGTGTTCTTGTAAGCATTGTCCTCTGGGCTATCGTCCATGACCCAATTGGAGGGTCGCGGTAAAGGAAAGATGTTGTGGCTTGTGGTTTCAGCATGGGTGAATTTGGGTGCCTGCTTGGTTCCACTATTGAAAAAAATGCGCATGAGACCAAGGCCATCGATTGCAGCTATATCGGCAAGACCATCGTCATTTAAATCCGCGACATTGACCGAGAAGCCGAGATTCGCACTATTAATGCCGCCCATGGCCGAGGGCACGGCCCCATTTGTGGTCTCACATGCAGCGAAGCCCGTGCTGTCTACGCCCGCTCCGAGATCGCGAGAGGGCGTGGACTCCTCAAATCCGCCGTTCGGAAATGGGCTCCCACAAAGAATCGAATGGGTGAGTGCGAAAAATAGGACAACGCAAAAGGCGCAAGCGGAGCCTGTTTTGGGAAAGAGTAGTGTATTCATCAGAGGGATGTGGCCGATTTTGTCTTAGACTCCCAGCGGGTCAGTAAATGGATAATCATATTAACGCCAAACTTAAAGGCGAGATCGATCGCAGGAGGCTCGACATTGAAAATCAATCGGCCCCGTTGCCATATAAGCACTTGACTCTGAGCTAGAAAGGGTGTTCTGTTATTTCCCGGCTCCAACCTTTCCATATAAAGCGACTTGCGGTCGGTATCGAGGGCAAATTGCCACATGTCGCCGTAGTCATTGGCGGTGTAGATGACGGCGATCTCGCCGTAGATTTTGAGACAATAGACAGGCTCCTTGTAGAAATTGATGCCTGCTGGCACATCTTTCACCTCAGGGTAGTAGGCATGGCCAGTGAAGACGGGATGGGTGAGAGGTAACTCTTCCCACTCCTTGTCCTTATCGGGGAGAACGCGTTTCATCTCGCGGCGGAAGGCGATGTCGAAGCGGGAATTCCGCCCTGGTCGCGAGCTGTCGCCCCAGATCGCGCCGCCCAAGCTCACGTATTTGCGGAGATTTTCCACCTCGGGCTCGGTGAGAACGAAGTCTCGACTGCCTGTCAAGAAAATGAATGGAGGCTTAAGGGAGAAAAAATCGGGTGAGGAGAGCTTAATGGTTTTTACGTTCTTGTAGTTCGTCTTAATTTTCCCCCCAGAGAATTCGGATATGTAGGCAAGCAAGTTCGGGAGACTGCCGTTGTCGATATTATCGGGCTCCACGCCTTGGCCGGGGGTCTTCCGCCTCAATGTACTGATGGTGGAGTCCCAATCGCCGCCAACATATTGGCCGATGTAGGCGGTGAACTCAAACTCTCTGGATCGTGTGCCGGTGCCGCTGCCCGAGCCCTTGCCCCAGCCTCCAGTGAATCCCTTGATGCCCGCGGCGGCTGCTGCCGTCATGCCAGTCCCCTTCACTCCGCCGACGGGTGCGGAGGGCTTCGGTGCGGACATCGATGAGGCGGAAGGGGCGACCGTGGGTACGGGGGCCATGACCATCTGGGCCATAGTGAAACTCGCCGGTGAGGTCGCCGTGGTGGTGATGGCGCTGACGGGGGAATTGTTGACCGGTGTGGCTGTGACGGAGACATCCTGCGTGGGAGGCATCTCCTGCGGGGTCGTCTCGGGAGGGGGCGCATTTTCCTCCGTGCTGCCAACGAAGCCCTCGCTTCCACCTTCGAAGTCGGGTGGCTCCTGCACGGCTTGGAAGAGAACAGTGGTGCCGAAAATCGCCACAAAAATCACGTGGATGAGAATCGAAATCGTGAAATCCCGGGAGTTGCGGAGCTTATCTATAAACTTGACGACGAAGTTGGTTTCCATAGGGGATGCTTTTACTGCAATGTCAATTGTCTATCCGACCGCATGCGGGCTGGGCTTTTCCGTGTCGATGTTTGGGTTCGGATTGCATGAGATATTTTTGACGTTTGAGTGATACCGAAGAATTGGGGGTTAGGCTAGAGGTGACAGTAAGACCTCTTCGCTAGTGGATAAACTAATCACTGCATTGTGCATGAAGGGCTTCGTTTCTTCAACAAAAAACAATCCTTTTTAAGTGGCCATGTTCGAACAGAGATTCAATGTCTTTTTCAGTGGAGCGGGTTTTTACTTTTTGGATTGGTGTCCCTCCTGTGAGGCCCAGACGATGCGTAATCCGATGGATGTGCCGCGACCATTGGGATCGTTCGCGTTGCGGGCCGAGGACATAAGGCCGGTGCCACAGAAGTCCCAAGCGCCTCCGCGCAAGGTGTGGTAGGTGCGGGACGAGTTGTAGTTGTCCATCACCCATTCCCAAACGTTGCCGCTGAGATCGTAGATCCCGAGGTCGTTTGGTTGGAAGGAATCGACGGGCGAGGTGAATTCGAAATCATCTTTTTTGAGCGACTGGTGGTAGTTGCCAAAGTCTTTGCGCGGCGGGTAACCGGGTCCCCAAGGGTAGCCTTGCTTTTGTTTGCTTCTCTCGGCGGGCGTGCCTTCGCCTTCGTTGGGCAGGCCAATGGCGGCGCTCCACTCGAGGTCACTAAGGAAACGATAAAATTGATCCTTCGGCATGATCCCTGCGTCGCGCTCCTTGGCAGTGAGCCAAAGGCAATAGTCGATCCCTTCGTGCCATGAGACATTGACAACCGGATGGGTCAAGTCGGTGGGATTTTTCTGATCAGGGAAAGCGATGTTCTTATCAGTGCAATAAAGTTGGAAGTCCTGCACACGCACGGGATGTGTGCCGACGAGAGTTTTGAAGCGAGGAATCGGAACAAACGAAAGTCCCACGCTGTTCACATGCGGTTCGTTGGCTCGCGCATTGGGCATGAGCGAGGCCACGGCATGAGCTATGTCCGAACTCACTTGAGCAAATGCGGCGAGCAATCGTCTTCGATCGCCGATGCGGGCAATCCCAAGCTCAATCAGATCCTTGTCGGTGAGATATCCCAGAACAGCATCGTCCACACCTTCCCTGAAGAAATTTTCAAGAAGGTTCTCCCGCTTTTCTGTTTTGAGAATAGCTTCAAGCTGTAATGTTATTTCAATAAAATCATCCCCCTGCGACCATGAAAAATTACCACCCCTAGCCTATTTTTTGGGGGCACAAAACAATAGACAAGAGGTTTTTTGTTATTTTTAATTGAGGATGCAGACTATAAAAAAGCGGTTTTGATAGCAAGCCGTAAACGCTGTCCCCCCCCAATAAAAAAGGAGCGATCGTGGCTTCAAATGTGCTTTAATCCGAAGAAGGCAACTATCTATCCAAGGCGGCTTTAAAAAGCTCCTGCGCCGCACGTGCGCTAGCCCCTTCCGCTTGAAGCATGAAGATAATGTCTAACAACTCGGCGGATAATTTTTTTCGCGCGGTGGCGTCCTGCAAGAGTCGGAGCGTCTCCTCGGCGAGGGCGTTCGGGGTCGCGTCGTTTTGGATGAATTCGCGTATAATGTGCGGGGCGGGAAGGGCGGCTTGCCTTGGGTCAGTCGGCGGATGGATGCGGTAATTATTGAGGATATTAATAATCCCGAGGGCATTCACGTTCACCAAACGCTTGCCAACCTCGTATGTGAGCCAAGCGACTCGGTAAACAAGGGCGTGGGGAAGACCAAAAAATGCGGCCTCGAGCGTGGCGGTGCCGGAACAAACAAGGCCCGCTGTGGCGCGTTGCATGAGGTCGTGAGCGGTGCCAACATGAATCGTGATCGGGAAATCGCCCGCCATCGCCCTCATCGTGACGGCACGTGCCTCACTGGCCGCTGCCGCTTCGAAGCGAAGGTGAGGCATTTTCTCAAATACAAGACGTGCTGCATCGAGCATGACGGGAAAAATGCGGCGCACCTCGCGGTCGCGACTCCCTGGGAAAAGTCCTAGTAGATCCGGTTCGCGAGGAAGGAGGGATTTCTTGGCCGCGAGAGCTTCAAGGAGAGGGTGGCCGGTGAAGATCGTTCGCAGGCCGCTTGCCTCGTAGAGTGGGGCCTCAAATGGAAAAACACAGATCACGAGATCCAGCCAGCGGGCCATCTTGGGAATGCGGCCTTTGTTCCATGCCCACACTTGAGGGCTGATGTAATACAGGATGCGTCCGGTGTAACCTTGTGCGCGAAGTGCCTTCGCGAGGCGGAGGTTGAATCCCGGGTAATCCACCAACACGACGGCGTCGGGATTTTCCCTGCGGATCGCTCCAAGCATCGTGTGGAATTTTTGTCGGAAATACCCATAATGTCGCAGAACATCCCAGATCCCAACGACAGCGGCTCGTTGCACCCAGTTATCAAACTCTGGGTCACTCAGCGCCGCCATTCTTTCTCCTCCCGCGCCGCCGAAGCGGATATCCGTGCGAAGATCCCGCATGGCATTCATCACCTCGACCGCCCGCGCGTCGCCGCTCTCCTCTCCCGCTACAAACCAAAAATACGGCCGCTTCATGGACATGGTAGGCAAGGGCGATCTCGGAGGGTGGATATCAATAGGAAAATAGAAAGAATCATTGGCATGGATCGGCAGCTCCCCATATCACGGCTCCGACGGCAGAAAATCGAGCCTTTGTTTTTGACGAAAAAGATTGCTGTTAGGATAGGGGGTCTGATATGTTAAGCAGCTCGCATGCGGTCGTCGTGTCCGCGGGCTGCTCTTTCATTCCTAACTAAGAAGCGGTTGCGATAAACCAACAGGAACAATCAACCATATGTCAGCATTGAAAGAATTGATCGCCAGCTCGATCAAAAATTATCGCGAAGGTAGCATCGTCAAGGGCACTATCCTTGAGATCAGAAACCGGGAATTTCTCGTGGATATCGGATACAAGAGCGAGGGAGTGATCCCTGCCTCGGAGTTCGATGAACCCGATCAAGTCGAAGTCGGAGACGAAGTAGAAGTCTTACTCGAACGCCTTGAAAACGACGAGGGCATGGTCGTCCTCTCGAAAGAAAAAGCCGCTCAGCGTCAGAACTGGGAAAAAATTGTCGGCGTCTTCAAAGGCGACGGACTCATCAAAGGCAAGGTGCGCAGCGTCGTCAAAGGCGGTCTCATGGTCAACGTCGGTGTGGAAGCTTTCCTCCCCGCGTCACAGATCGACATCGTCCCCCCGAAAGATCTTCAGCAGTTCGTCAACAACACCTACGATTTCAAAATCGTCAAAATCAACGAGGATCGCAAAAACGTCGTTCTCAGCCGCCGCGAAATCATTGAGCAAGAACGCTCGGATAAACGCCAGACCTTCCTCAGCGGGGTCAACATCGGCGACAAAATCGTCGGCACGGTCAAAAACATCACCGACTTCGGTGCGTTTGTGGACCTCGACGGCATCGACGGCCTCCTGCATGTCACCGACATGTCTTGGGCGCGCCTCAACCATCCCGCCGAAATCCTCAAGGTCGGCCAACAACTCACCGTTCAGGTGCTCGACATCAACAAGGACAAAGAACGCGTTTCGCTTGGTCTCAAGCAAATGCAGTCGAATCCTTGGGACAAGATCGAAGAGCGCTTCCCAGTCGGCCAGAAGGTCTCTGGAAAAATCACCAACCTCATGCCCTACGGCGCCTTCGTGCAGATCGAAGACGGTGTGGAAGGCCTCATCCACGTGTCCGAACTCTCCTGGACGAAGCGCATCGCACGTCCATCCGACGTTCTCACGCTCGGCCAAGAAGTCGAAGCCATGGTGCTGGGTGTGAACAAAGACGAGCAGAAAATCTCTCTCGGTGTTCGCCAACTCGAGCCTAATCCATGGGACGAGATCGAGCTTCGCTACATGATCGGCAAACAGGTCAAGGGCAAGGTTCGCAACATGACCGCTTATGGCGCGTTCGTGGAACTCGAAGAAGGCATCGACGGCATGATCCACGTCTCGGATCTCTCCTGGACACGCAAGATCAATCACCCGAGCGAAATGCTCAAAAAGGGCGACGATCTCGAAGCAGTGGTTCTCGATATCGACAAAGCCAACCAACGCATCAGCCTTGGTGTCAAACAACTCGATAACGATCCTTGGAAAGAAATCGATGGACGCTTCCGCATCGGTGATCTCGTTAAGGGCACCGTCAGCAAGCTCACGAACTTCGGAGCCTTCATCCAACTTAAGGATGACATCGACGGCCTCGTACACATCTCGCAAATCAGCGAAGACCGTGTCGAAAAAGTCAAAGACGTCCTCAAGGTCGGTCAAGAAGTCGAAGCCCGCGTTATCAAGGTGGACAAAGCTGAGCGCCGCATCGGTCTCTCGGTCAAAGCCGCCAACTACAGCGAGGAAGCCATTCGCAAGGAGGCTGAGGCCTTCGACACACTGCGTCCAGGCGAAGACATGGTCGGTCTCGACCAGGCCTTCCAGTTCGCGGAGGACGAATATCGTCCCGGCCAACCGAATAAATAATTGCGATTGCTCAGCAATCGACGTTCGTAAACTAACACGATGAATAATCTAGAAATCACAGCTTACCTGAAAACCCATTGCGGGTGGAGCCGCGGCGTTCGCGCCGTGTTTGACAAATACGCTCTCCCCTTCACGGATAGGGACATCATCCTGAACCCGAGTTATCGGTTCGAGATGGAGCAACTCAGCGGTCAGTCGCTGTCGCCCTGTGTGGTCATCAATGGGACCATGCTTGCCGACATCAGTGGTGAGGAAGTCGAAGCCTACATGCTCTCTAACGGGCTTGTTGGGCAAGCGACTCAATCCACCAATGTTCCGCTCAATGCCCCTTGTTCCGATGAGGAACATGCCGCGATGGTGAATGTGAGATCCTAATTCGTCGTCCATCTGGAGAAGTGTTCTCCAAGAAATAATCAACAAAGACCGCTGTGATCACCGATCACAGCGGTCTTTTTCTTTAATTTTTCATGCCTTTGATTATCGTGTGGCCGACTTTCCCGAGTGAAAAAAAAGATTAAAATATTCAAGCCCGTCTGTCGGACCGAGGGACCTCTCTCGCGGGACCGGCGAATGATTTTAATTGATCAGATTCCCCTCCGCCGCGAGGCCGAAAAAAAGGCGCTCAAAGGCCTGCGCGAAACAGTCAAACTGCGCGACACCCTAGTCGAATATGAGCGCCAGATCCTGCCGGAGTATGTGCGTTGGGAGACCGAGGTGGTGGGAACTCTCCTCACCGAGGAGCGCGAGGTCGAGGCGAAGCTTCGTGAGTTGAAACGCATCCTTGAGGCGGTGGATTACGAAACCCTCTTCTATGATACCAGCCCCCAAGCGGCCTATCAGGAAATCATGAGGGAAATGAGGAAAATGGAAGCCAGTCAGCGCCGCGCCGAGGACAGAGAGTTTGAAGAGGAACCACGAGATGCCGAGGAAGAACGCGACGAAGAGGATGGCTACTCGGAAAACGAGCGCGCGTTTCGAAGTCTCCTTCGCATGGCCGCCGGCATCGATCCCGACTTCCTGCCGAAAAGAGAATACAAAAAACGCCTCGCGGAATTTATAGAAAGAATGCAGTTTGGAGGTGCTGCCCAGCGACCCAAAACCGCTGAAGACGACATCGTTTCGCGGGTCAAGGAACTCTACCGCGTGCTTGTTCGCCGCCTCCACCCTGATTCCGGGCCTTCCGTGAGGCGGGATCCCCTGATGGCCCAACTCTGGCACGATCTCCAAGACGCCTACGCAAAGAGGGACATCGACCACTTGGAGCTTCTCCTGGCCATGACGGATTTGCACGAAGGCCAAGGAGGAATGCGAAGCACGCTCTTCCACATGCGGCGAGCAGCAAATGAGTTCATGCGTAGCGCCAGAGAGCTGAAGGGGCGCCTGCGTGAGATTCGCACGACGGAAGCCTGGGCATTTTGGCATGCGCCAGACCGAGACAAACTCGCATCCAAGCTCAAAGCCCAAGTCGAGGCGCGATTGAGATCAACCCGCAAAAGACTCGCGCAATGTGAAGCGGAAATCGAAATTCTCAAATCTCCCGCGCGAAATCGAAAAAACAAATACAATCCACGTGGGCAGGGCTTCTTTGACTTCTAGCCATGAATGCCACCTACACCGCCGCCGGATTGATTGTTGCTGCAGGGAGCAGCTCGCGCATGGGATTCGATAAGATGACCGCGCCGCTTCAAGGTCGTCCTGTTGCGGAATGGTCGCTCCGCGCCTTCCAGCAATGTCCCGAGATCACGCACGGCGTTCTTGTCTGCGCCCCCGATCGCATCTCCGAATTTCAAAAGCTCGCGGCGCCTTACCCGAAATTTCAACACATCGTCGCCGGTGGTTCGGAGCGCAGCGCTTCCGTCCTCAACGGACTCCGCGCCCTCGCATCTTCCGCGCCTGCCTACGTGGCTGTCCACGACGCCGCACGCCCCTTCGTCACCCCCGCCCTGATCACGCAAATTCTGGAAGCCGCTCGTATCCACCAAGCCGCCTCGGCAGCCCAACGCATGAGCGATACACTCCATCGCGGCGATGCCGCTGGCGTGCTTCTGGAAACGGTGCCTCGCGAGGGAGTTTTTGCCATGCAAACTCCGCAGGCAGCGTGCTTCGACATCCTCCTCGCCGCGCTGGAGGCTCACCAAGCAGGATCCACGGATGAAGTCTCGGCCCTCATCGCCCACGGCATCCATCCCGTCGCCATTTTAAACGATCAGCCCAATTTCAAAATCACCTATCCGCAAGACCTCGCTTTGGCAGAGGCTTTGCTGGCGATGGGATCGTCCATCTCAAATCAAACTTAGTTTCACCAAAGCACTTATATGAAAACCAAAAACCTCCTCGAAATCCTCTCCATCCCGAGCCCGTCTGGTTGGGAAAAAGAAGGCCAACAACTTTGGATCAAAAACATCACTCCCTTCGCTGACCGAGTGGAATCCGACCCCTACGGCAACGCCTGGGCTGTGCTGGATGGATCGGAGGCCGAGGCTCCGCGAGTGATGCTAGAAGCTCACGCTGACGAGATCGGCTTC
>Ga0209550_10005698_pt1 | contig 11648 bp, 9 predicted proteins | sample LauGreSuBDMM15SN_2_FD_187567 | JGI IMG/M metagenome (GOLD analysis project Ga0209550, IMG submission 187567) | Freshwater lake microbial communities from Lake Michigan, USA - Su13.BD.MM15.SN (SPAdes) (version 5) | ecosystem: Environmental > Aquatic > Freshwater > Lake | place: Lake Michigan, USA... | reverse complement strand
ACTTCGCGATCTCATTCAGGGCAAAGTTTTTAAACACGCGACGGCCAATAAATTTAGGTTTCTCGGGCGTATAGGCAGTCCATTCGATTTTCTCTCGATTTTGGCGTGCCGCTTCCAGTGAAATCGTTGGCGCTACTTTGCGATTGGCATGCTGTACGCGTATACGCTCATAGTCATCGCGCAAGTCTTGAATAAATTTGCTCGCACTCTCATCGGACAGCAGGCTGGATGCAACAGAGACGGAGCGTGACGCATCCGGCACATAGACGACCGGGCCGTCATAGTGTGGTGCAATTTTGACTGCGGTATGAACACGGGATGTAGTCGCCCCACCAATCATCAACGGTAATTGCTGGTCACGGAAATACGGATCACGCTGCATTTCTTGGGCAACGTAAGTCATTTCTTCGAGCGAAGGGGTAATCAAACCAGACAGCCCAACAATATCGGCCTTCTCTTCTTTGGCCACCCTCAGAATTTCAGCGCAATGCACCATCACGCCCATATTGACCACTTCAAAGTTATTGCATTGAAGAACAACGGTAACAATGTTTTTGCCAATGTCGTGCACGTCGCCTTTTACGGTTGCCATCACGATCTTGCCCTTGGCTTTGGCTTCCCCACCTGCAGCAACGTGCAAGCGCTTCTCTTCTTCGATGTATGGAATAAGATGCGCTACTGCCTGTTTCATCACACGCGCACTTTTTACGACTTGTGGCAAAAACATTTTGCCTTCGCCGAACAAATCGCCAACCACGTTCATACCGTCCATGAGCGGGCCCTCAATCACTTCAATTGGCCTACCACCGGACCCCATGATGTCAGCCCGCAACTCTTCGGTGTCGTCCAATATAAAGTTGGTAATGCCGTGCACCAAGGCGTGCGTTAGGCGATCCCGTACCGGCGCTTCACGCCATACGAGATTCTCGACTTGCTTGATGCCATCGCCTTTAAATTGATCTGCAATTGCCAATAAACGCTCGGTTGGAGTTTGGCCATCTTTTTCTTTAAAGCGGTTGAGCACAATGTCTTCAACCCGCTCACGCAACTCTGGGTCTAAGTCCGCATAGAGACCAAGCTGGCCGGCATTGACAATACCCATGTCCATGCCTGCCTGAATCGCGTGGTACAAAAACACCGTATGAATCGCTTCACGCACACGATCATTGCCGCGGAATGAAAAGCTCACATTGGAAACGCCGCCACTGACTTTTGCGCCCGGTAGATTTTCTTTAATCCAGCGCGTTGCGTTTATAAAATCAACCGCGTAGTTGTCGTGCTCCTCAATTCCGGTAGCAATCGCAAAAATATTGGGATCAAAAATGATATCTTCTGCCGGAAAATCTAACTCGTCGACTAGGATGCGGTAGCAACGCTGGCAAATTTCCGTTTTACGTTGATAGGTATCAGCCTGCCCTTTTTCGTCAAAAGCCATGACTACAGTGGCAGCTCCATAGCGACGAATCAGTTTGGCTTGATGCCGAAATGCGTCTTCACCTTCTTTTAAAGAAATCGAATTAACGATTGGCTTGCCTTGGACGCATTTCAAGCCCGCTTCGATGATGCTCCACTTGGATGAGTCGATCATGATGGGCACGCGGGCAATATCCGGCTCGGATGCAATCAGATTCAGAAAGCGAACCATGGCCGCCTCAGAATCGAGCATGGCCTCATCCATATTGATGTCAATAATCTGCGCGCCACTTTCAACCTGCTGCCGTGCTACGGCCAAGGCTTCATCAAATTGATTATTTAAAATCATGCGCGAGAAGGCTTTGGATCCCGTGACGTTGGTGCGTTCGCCAATATTGACGAACCCCACTACTGGACTGATGTTGTAAGACTCGAGGCCAGACAAACGCATTGGAACAATCACGCGCTTGCTCATTCTGCTACCTCTACTTGAGGCTCTCGGTAAAATACCCGTGGCTTACGTTTTGCGACTGCATTGGCAATTGCACGAATGTGATCGGGCGTAGTTCCACAGCAGCCACCCACCAAATTGACTAATCCGTCTTTAGCAAAGCCATCAACCAGCGCAGAAGTAATCTCTGGCGTCTCATCAAAGCCGGTATCGCTCATGGGATTTGGCAGGCCTGCATTGGGATAACATGATACTGCGGTATTACAGATGCGCGCCAACTCCGCAATATAGGGGCGCATTAACGCTGCTCCGAGCGCGCAATTCAAACCAAATGTGAGTGGCTTGATGTGACGCAAGCTATTCCAAAACGCCTCTACTGTTTGTCCGGACAAAATGCGTCCCGATGCATCGGTCACCGTTCCAGAAACCATGACCGGCAACTTCACACCGGTATCCTCAAAAAACTCATCTAGGGCAAACATTGCTGCTTTGGCGTTTAAGGTATCAAAAATTGTTTCGACTAAAAAAAGATCGACGCCGCCGGCATACAAACCTTCAATTTGCTCGCGGTAAGTATCACGCAAGGCATCGAAGCTAATGTTGCGTGCGCCAGGGTCATTGACGTCTGGCGAGATGCTGGCCGTCTTTGGCGTAGGCCCAATTGCGCCAGCCACAAAGCGCGGTTTTTCAGGCGTACTGAACTTGGCGCAGGCAGCATGCGCTAAGCGTGCAGCCGCTTCATTCATCTCGCGAGCCAGGCCCGGCATTTTGTAGTCCTCTTGCGCCACCGAAGTTGCGCCAAAGGTATTGGTTTCAATGATGTCCGCGCCCGCATCCAAATAGTCTTCATGGATTTTTTGGATGATGTGGGGCTGCGTTAACACCAAAAGCTCATTGTTCCCCTTCAGATCGCCGGGGTGATCGGCAAAGCGGGTATTCCCAGGCAGGCCACGGTAATCCGCTTCACTTAGCTTGTATTGCTGAATCATGGTTCCCATGGCGCCGTCCAAGATCAGGATGCGGTCGTTTAGCAGCGCTGGTAATTCGCCGCCCCGGGTAAATAGCAAATTGGAACCGTTTGATTGCATTGTTTAAATAGAGGGGTTAATCTTAATAACCCACTATTCTAATGACTTTATCGGCATCAAGCTGACTTGGAGGCTGTATGTTTGGAACCATTCCTGAATTCAATCAAAGCATGGAAATGCTCAAGACCATGTGGGGGCAAGGGGTTGCTGCTGGCCAAAATGCAGGGCAATTTCCGTTTGCTGCCGATCCATCAAAAGGTCCTGCTGGATTTGCTGGCTTTCCAGGGGTTGACATTGATGAACTTGAAAAGCGAATTAAGGACTTAAAAAGCGTTGAAAACTGGCTTTCAATGAACCATAGCATCCTCAAAACGACGATTCAGGGCCTCGAGGTACAGCATGCGACCCTATTGGCGCTTAAGTCCTTTGGGGAGGCCATGACGCCCAAGCCCGACGTAAGCGCTGACTCCAGCACAAAAACTAGCGCAGCTAAACCGCGCAAAACATCCACACCCCGTCGGAAGAAAGCACGCGGCGCAACTTTCCTTGACGCCACAGGTGATTGAGGTGCGCAATCGCCTCGCCCATTGCAAAACTCATTTGGTGGGTATCAAGGCTGCGTTTAAATAACACGGGAACTATATCGCGGGCATGTTGCGGTACATGGCATGCACCCAGCGCCTCAGCCAAGCGGTCCACGTGGTGCTCTTGTAGTTGCTGAATGCGGTAATGTAAGCCCTTGAAGGGTTTGCCATGGGATGGCAGCACCACAGTACCTGCTGGCAGCGCTGTGTACTTCAATAATGAATCCAAATACAAGCCAAGTGGATCGGCATCAGGCTCAGCATCGTAGACACTCACATTGGTCGAGATACGCGGCAGCACCATATCCCCTGAAATGAAACAGCCCAAGTATGCGCAATAGAGACTGGCATGTTCGGGGGCATGACCATAGCCCATGATGACCTGCCATTGATGACCTCCAATCTCAATATGCTCGCCCTCCATGATGCGGCGGTAGCGCTTTGGCATACCAGGCACCATGCGCTTGTAGTAGTCTGCTCGGCCACGGAGCTTCTCTAGATCTTCGCTGCTAGTAAGGCCATGCCGTTGAAAATGATCTGCAGCGCCGCCGCTTCCAGGAGTGACGCCAATAGCGGCCCCACCTTGATCGTGGCTGAGCCACTGTGCCGTGAGATAATCCGACATCGACATCCACAAGGGCACTTGCCAGCGCTCACAAAGCCATTGCGCCAGGCCAACGTGATCGGGGTGCATGTGAGTCACAATAACCCGCAACACAGGCAATCCATCTAACTGGGTTCGCTCAATTTCTTCCCAAATGGCCCGGGTCTCGTCGTTCGCAATGCCACAATCAATAATGGTCCAACCTGCCCTGCCATTAAACTCATCCCGAATCAACCAGAGATTGATATGATCCAAAGCAAAGGGAAGAGGCATTCTGATCCAGTGCACTCCCGGTAGCAGTTCGAATAGAACGGCCTTCTCAGGCAGCTGATCGCCCCAGGGGTATTGAATTAAATTAAGATCGGTTGCGTTAGTAGTGGGTGGCGTTTTCATCGCTTACTTGGTTTTATAAAAGGATAGTTCCGTGGCTAAATCGCCTTGCGTCAATTGGTGTGAAATGCATCCGCAAACCGGTTATTGCCTGGGCTGCTTTCGCACGCTGGATGAAATCGCACAGTGGTCGTCTTTATCCGACGATGAGCAGGCTGCGATTAATAGCCAGCTCCCATTACGAAAAACACCAAAAAGCGACAGCACATCTTCAAGCCCACTAGCTTAACGATTCACATCCACAATCACACGACCACGCACATTGCCTTTCATTAAGGCGTCAGCATACTGAATTGCTTCACCCAAACTAATTTCGTGGGAAATGGCATCTAAGGTCTTGAGATCCACCAAGGCGCTCAGCTGTTCATACGCTGCAATGCGCTTGGCTTTCGGCACGGTCACGCTATTGATGCCGTATAGGGTTACGCCACGCAAAATGAAGGGCGCTACGCTACCTGGAAAATCCATACCTTGAGCAAGGCCGCAAGCCGCTACCGCGCCCTCACCCTTCGTTGCTGCACAAGCGTTGGCTAAAGTATGACTGCCTACGCTATCCACCACAGCAGCCCAGCGCTCGCGCGCCAACGGCTTGCCTGGCTCCGATAGGCTACTGCGATCAATTACCTCGGTCGCCCCTAAAGAACGAAGGTACTCTGCCTCTTGGGGCCGGCCACTACTAGCAACCACTGCAAAACCAAGCTTACTCAGTAGGGCAATGGCAAAGCTACCAACACCGCCAGCCGCTCCGGTTACCAGCACCTCGCCATCGGCGGGCTTCACGCCATGCTTTTGCAGCGCCATGACACAGAGCATGGCGGTATATCCAGCAGTACCGATAGCCAAGGCCTGTTTGGCAGTAAAGCCTTTTGGCAATGGAATAAGCCAATCCGCCTTTACCCTTGCCTGCTGGGCCAAACCACCCCAATGCCCCTCACCTACGCCCCAGCCATTGAGTAAAACGGCATCGCCCACCTTAAACTCAGGCGACGTGCTTTCCAGCACCTCGCCTGCAAAATCAATGCCGGGAACCATTGGAAAGCTTCTAACCACCGGGCCTTTACCTGTGATTGCCAAGCCATCTTTGTAATTGAGCGTGGAATACTGCACTCGAACAAGTACGTCCCCGGCTGGGAGTGCTGATTCCTCAAGCTGTCCCAGCTCCGCTCGGTAGCCTTTGTCGTCTTTATTTAAAACAATTGCCTTAAACATCATTTTCCTTTCAATACAGAGCCGTACCGCTAATTTTCACCCGCAGGACGTAAACCGTTTATCCTAACAAGCAATACGAATTATGGAGTGTTTCATGAAAAAAATTCTACTCTCTCTTGGGCTGATTACCTTAGTTATGACCGGCTGCTCGTCCACTGACGTCAAGATGTCGATGGGGAATATGCGCCTAATCCAGTCTTCTGCCGCGCCGCAAGACGTGATGAATTTTGCTATTAAAGCCTGTCAGTCCGACTTTTATCTGGGCGCTAGCTTCATCTCGAAAGCATCGAATGAATACCGTTTCAAATGCGTTCGCGCGGAAGATAATGAAGTATTGACACCCATACCGGGCACCAGCATTACTCCAAATAAATAAGTTTAAAGATAAAGCCCCTCATGAGTTCAGCCTCGCCCACCGAGTTACGCAAGGCATTTTCCAGTTTTGCTACGGGTGTAACGGTCATCACCGGCATTGGAAACAGCAATCAAGCCGTTGGTGTCACGATTAGCTCGTTTAATACAGTTTCCTTAGATCCGCCCCTCGTGCTTTGGAGTCTGTCTGAGCGTTCCGTATTGATAGATGCGTTTGCAGTTGGGGAAAAGCAGTTGATTCATGTTTTAGAGCGATCGCAAGAAGACCTTGCCATGCGCTTTGCTAAAAGTACTGGCGATCAATTTGCGGGGGTCGACGTTGTCACTACCCCCTCTGGTCTAGCAATGCTGCCGGATTGTGTCGCCTATTTTGAATGCGAAACCATTGCCGTTCATCCGGGTGGGGACCACCGCATTATTGTTGCGCGCATTATCAACATGCAGTATCACGAAGAGCGTGATCCACTGATTTTTTCACGCAGTCAATTTATGGGCCTCCGCTTGCCTGAGCGCGCCCCAATCGAGTAAAGGATTTTGTATGATGCGTCTTTGGGGTAGGGCCAGCTCAATCAATGTCCAAAAAATTCTATGGTGCCTGTATGAGCTCGGGCTTAAAGAAGGCCCAGACTATGAGCGCATCGATGCCGGTCTGCAATTTGGTGTGGTCAACACTCCGGAATTCTTGGCATTAAACCCTAACGGCTTAGTACCCACGCTACAAGACGAATCCTTCGTTCTGTGGGAATCCAATTCTATTTTGCGTTACCTCATACGAAAATATGATCAGAATGGACGCTTTCCAGCCGACATAAATAGTCAAGCCTCTGCAGACAAATGGCTGGACTGGCAACTCACTACGTTTTGGCCAGCTGTACGTCCCGCATTTTTAGGTCTGACACGAACACCTGAAAATGAACGTAACTATGATTTAATTCGCAAAGGCTACGAAACTGCCAGTGGCCAACTCAGGATCCTAAACCAAGCTTTGGAATCCAATTTGTATTGCGCTGGCAATCGATTTAGCCTGGCTGATATTGCCTTAGGCCTCTGTGTCAATCGCTGGATCATGCTGGCCGAGAAGTTTCCTGAGAGAGTGGGTCAACGGACTTCGTATCCGGCGATTGAAGCATGGATGAAGCGTTTAGAGAGTGAAACAGCCTACCTCACGGTAGCCTAGTTCAGTAAGGGCAAATCGCCCTTACACTTGCTTGAATTTCTTGGCTTGGTGATCGGCGCCAATAAAGAGATACATCGCCGGCACTACAAATAGGGTAAATAAAGTACCGATCGAGAGGCCAGTAAAAATCACGATGCCCATGGATTGTCGCCCTGCAGCGCCAGCGCCAGATGCAATTACCAATGGGACCACACCCAATACCATCGCTGCCGTAGTCATAAGAATGGGGCGTAAACGAACACTACTGGCCTCAACAATCGCATCAAGCTTGCTTCGCCCTGCTGCTTGTAACTCATTGGCGAACTCCACAATTAAAATACCGTGTTTACTGATAAGCCCCATCAGCGTAACCAGGCCAACTTGGGTATAGACATTCAGCGTAGTAAAGCCGAGATTAATAAATATTAGTGCGCCAAACAAAGCCAGCGGGACTGAAACTAAAATCACGATCGGGTCACGGAAACTTTCAAACTGAGCGGCCAATACTAAAAAGACGATCAGGATCGCGAAGAACATCGTGACCAAGAAACCACCGGACTCATTCATAAACTGCCGTGATGGCCCAGCGTAATCAATGGAGTAGCCATTCGGTGCCACCTCTTTTAATGACTGCGCTATGAACTTGAGGACCTCTTCTTGTGATACAAATGGTGTGCTGACGCCAATAATCGTGGCGGAGTTAAGCTGCTGAAAGTGGTTAATCGATTGCGGAACTACCCGCTGCTTAATACTGGCAATGGTCCGCGCCTGGATCATCTCGCCGCTGGGTGTACGAATGTAGTAATCCAGTATTTGATCTGGATTAAGTCGATCGACTTGCTTGACCTGTGGAATCACCCGATACGACCTACCAGCTACTGAAAAGTAGTTTACAAATCCGCCGCCAAGAGCGGCTGAAAGTGCATTACCCACATCGCGCTGCGTCATACCTAATACCGCTACTTTTTCACGGTCTATCTCTAAGACGTTTTGTGGTTTGTCAATTTTTAAATCGCTGTCGACAAAGAAAAACATGCCACTCTTACGCGCTTTATCGAGTACAGCCTGAGATACTTCGTTCAGGTTTTCATAAGACTCCGTGGTGTTAATAACCACCTGCACTGGCAAGCCTTGAGCGCCGGGTAAAGCAGGAAACTGGAACGCAGCCACCCGCACGCCGGCGATGCTGTTCCACTTATTCTGCATGTCTTGCTGAAAAGCAGACGCACTGCGACTGCGCTCATTCCAATCCTTCATCAGCACGCCGCCAAAACTGCTAGTCGCGCTGGTTATTTGGAACATCTGTAAATACTCTGGCTCGGCGGCGGCGATTTTTTGAATCTGATCGGCATAGGTTTGCATTTGATTGACAGTGGCATTGGGCGGGCCAGAGGCCTGCATCAACACAATGCCTTGATCTTCAACCGGCGCCAACTCAGAATGGGCAGTTGCATACAGGTACGCAACCCCGCCAAGTAGAAAGACCCCCATCACAATAATGACCTGCCAGGTGCTCAAAAGGTCCCGTAAGAGGGTTTGATAGCGGTGGTGTACTCGATCAAAAATGGCATCGATCTTTTTGACAAAGGGGGTAGTCTCTTGCCCTTCAGTAAAAATACGCGAGCACATCATGGGCGATAGCGTCAAGGCTACTACTCCAGAAACCGCCACTGCACTGGCCAAGGTAAACGCAAACTCGGTGAATAAGGCGCCGGTAAGGCCGCCCTGAAAGCCAATCGGGATATACACAGCAATGAGCACTACGGTCATTGCCAGAATCGGATTGCCGAGTTCGCGTGCGGCAATTAAAGATGCTTCGAGTGGCGATTTGCCCTCTTTCATATGGCGATCGACGTTTTCCACCACGATGATGGCGTCATCTACTACCAAGCCGATCGCTAAAACTAATGCGAGAAGCGTCAGTAAATTGATGGAATAGCCCAAGATCTGCATTAAGAAGAAAGTGCCGATGAGCGACAGTGGCATCGCAATGACAGGTACTGCAACTGCGCGGAAGCTTCCCAGGAATAAGAAGATAACCACGGTAACAATGAGGAGCGCCTCAAGCAAGGTAGCTACCACCTCGTCGATTGAGGTTGTAATGAATTTAGTGGAGTCATAGACAATGTTGCCAACCAAACCGGTGGGCAATTGCTTCTGAATATCCGGCAAGACTGCGCGTACGCGTTCTGCAACATCAAGTAAATTTGCATCCGGAGCTACTTTGATGCCAATAAACACCGACTGCTTACCGCTGAATGCGACGTTGGTGTTGTAGTCATCTGATCCCAGACTGACTGTGGCAACTTGATCTAAGTAGACAATATCCGCACCATTGCGCTTCACTACCAATTTGCGGAATTCATCCAAGGTATGCAGATCAGTCCCTGCTACTAAATCCACGGCCACCATTTCACCCTTGGTGCTACCAACGGCAGAGAGGTAATTATTGACTGCGAGAGCGTTATAAACGTCATCTGCTCCGACTCCGAGACCAGCCATGCGATCGCGATCCAGCCAGGCACGCAGGGCAAACTTACGACCGCCTAAGATCTCGGCATTTTGAACACCGGCTACCGAGTCAAGCTTTGGCTTTACTACGCGTAAAAGGTAATCGGTTGTGCTGTTGTTGGGAATAACGTCACTATAAAAACCCAGATACATTGCTGCAGTGGATTGGCCGACCTGAACCGTTAAGATGGGTTGCTGCGCCTGCGGTGGCAATTGATTACGAACTGAGCTGATTTGTGTATTGATTTGCGTCAGCGCTTTATTGGCATCGTAATTGAGTTGCAGGGTTGCAATAATGGTGGAGATGCCGCTAATGCTGGTCGAGGAAAGGTAATCAATGCCCTGCGCTTGTGCAATCGCCGCCTCTAATGGCTGTGTTATGAAGCCGGCAATCGTTTCAGGATCTGCGCCAAAATAGGCCGTTGTGATGGTAACAATGGCATTTTGAGTTTGCGGGTACTGATTGACCGGTAAGGTGCTAGCAGACTTTAGTCCAAACACCAGAATGAGCGCACTCACAACCAGCGCCAAGACGGGTCTGCGAATAAATAAATCAGTCCACTTCATAAATTAGTCAGTTCGCTCTATTTATTGTTCTTGTGGCCTTGGATTCGGATTAAAACCTGGCTGAACCTGATTATTAATAATCAATGGCGTGCCATTTTTTAACTTGAGCTGTCCGCTGGTAACAACCATCACGCCTAGTTCAAGGCCTTTAACAATCGCAACTTGATCGCCGCGGGTTAGGCCGGTTGTAACAAACACCTGTTCAGCCTCAATCAGCGGCTTACCTTGCTTATCCTTACGATCGGTTTTGCGCGCAATGAAAACGGTACTGCCGTAAGGATTGTAGGTAATGGCCGTTTGGGGTAGCGTGAGGTATTTAACGCGGTCACCTAAGTTAATGGTGACGTTTGCAAACATGCCTGGTAATACTTTTTTATCGGGATTACTCACCATTGCCTCAATTTGCATATTGCGCGTGTTGAGCTCAACTTTTGGGCTAACTGCCGTAATTTTTCCTTTGAAGCTGGCATCTTTAAATGCGTCCGTCTTCATCTCAATCTCTTGCCCTACTTGAATCATGCCTGCTGTACTTTGTGGCAAGGTGAAATCCACAAAAATGGGATCGAGGGTTTGAATGGTCAACATCTTATCGCCTGCATTGACGTACTGACCGGGGTTAATCGCAATGATGCCGACGCGGCCACTAAAAGGTGCTTTAAGGCTTTTCTTTGCAACTAGGGCGGCCTGCTGCTCAACCTGAGCCGCTTTTGACTTAGCGTCCGCTGCGCTCGTATCGAAGATATTTTTACTAATGGCCTGAATGGCTAGCTGCTGTTTATCGCGCTCATTAATCACCTTGGCCAAATCTGCCATTGCCTTAAAGGAATTCAGCTGAGCAATATCCGATGCATCATTAAGCTGAATTAATAAATCACCCTTCTTTACATCCATTCCGGATTTAACGAATACATCTAATACTGCGCCACCAGTCTCGGCACTCAAATCAACGCCTCGAAACGCGCGGATATTGCCCACGCTACTTAAGGTCGGCTGCCACGCATCTTCCTCCACTACCATCGTCGATACGGTTGCTGGTGGCAGGCCCATACTGGAGATAAAGTAGGTAATCAATGCGGTTTTCAGGGTATTGAAGCCAACCAACAGCCCAAGCAAGATGAAAACCGAAATCAGCATAACGGTCATGCGGCGACGCAAGGGCGTCATCGCCATGAGCTTGGCATAGGCTTTTGTGTTCTTAAATCGTGCACGCAGACGAAGCGTATTGCCAATGCGGCTGAACAACTGGGTTATTGCATTCCATGCCTTGCTGACGTATTCCATTAGTTTCCACTCATGTACTTTGGACTTCAGTGTTTGAATTAATTCCTGCAATGATTTCATTGCGCATTCCTTGCAACATTCG
>Ga0209550_10005696_pt1 | contig 11653 bp, 10 predicted proteins | sample LauGreSuBDMM15SN_2_FD_187567 | JGI IMG/M metagenome (GOLD analysis project Ga0209550, IMG submission 187567) | Freshwater lake microbial communities from Lake Michigan, USA - Su13.BD.MM15.SN (SPAdes) (version 5) | ecosystem: Environmental > Aquatic > Freshwater > Lake | place: Lake Michigan... | reverse complement strand
CCAGCGCGCGCATGCTCCGTGTCTCGTTTGTGGGGTCATGTAAGGTGTGTGTATTCTGAGCGGGCAGTAACAGTGCCGTAGCACCGGCTGTCGCGTCTGTCGTGTTAACGTTCACGCAACACGCAGCACGACCATGAAGATACATGTGCAGGATTCTCGAAATGAGACACATGCAGGCGGAGAGCTGAGAGACAACCTAATACAATTGTATAAGACCCACATATGAACTCGGGAGGGATTTCACGACCAGTATCCGGATACTGTATGGCTGTTCACTGGAGCTCAGATCAACACAACGCGCATCCACCTGGACCCCAAAGCACTGGGATCACATCCGGGCTGGATGGCCGGGTGAACGACGGGGCCGTCGACGACAAGACTTCGCCACAGAACCACAGTAGATATGATGGCGGTTCACGACGCGAGTCGCGACGCGTCGGAACTACGTCGGAACTGTCTTGTCCCCTTCAAGTACTGCAACGCGGCTCCCTGTGATCCATTTCGTTCACAAATTTTTTATGCATGCGCGGTGTATTTTACGAACTTTGTGCGCACGGCGGACGGCAGTTGACCTCGACAGGCTTCTGACCATCGCACCAAGCTGCACTCTCGTGATGCCACGCGGAGGGCACGAGGACAAGTCCGTAGGAGATGAAATCGCTGCGCGGGAGGAGTTGGAGAACTTGCAACGCGTCTTCTCTGTACTCGTCAAGAAAGAGGTCGGAAAGATCACCAAGGAGAAGATCTTTGCGACCATGAAGCGCCTAAAGTTTCCCAACGTGACGATGGGGCTCGTCGAGGATTTGATATGGGAGGTGGACGAGGACTGCGACGGCATGCTGAGCTGGGACGAGTTCAAGGGCATGTTCTTTTGCGTAAGGAATGACAAAACCGGCTGGGAGCCTCGCCGCCTGTTCAACCTCGTCGAGGTATGTGCTGCTTTACGCTTTGTCGGATTGTCGCACGTGCCTGTCGACGTGCCTGCGAGCGTCCGCGTGCAGCTGCCTCTTCCCTGCCCTCTCATGAACATGCCACCGAGGCCAAAACAGCTTTGCGCTCATTTCGGGAGTGATGCGTGCATGCGCGAGCTTGATTCGAGTTTTGATTCGAGTTTTGATTCGAGCCTCACAGTTCATGATGTACGACAAGGATCAGGGCGGATCCATCGACATGGACGAGTGCATGGAGATCTTCTTCCGCCGCTTCGGCAAACTTAACCTCGAGGTGTGTGCAAATATGGTGCAAACACCCACCCCACACAGATTTCCCACTGTGAGCAGTTCTTGAGCAGCTGGCACTGTGTGACCCACTGATTCACGCCCGTGACACGTTCCACATTGAAAATCCCGTCGCATACGGAGCTGTGTCGCGCTCTCAGTCGCGTGTCGCCGATTTCATGATGCACGACACGAACGCGGACCAAGAGATCTCCTTTGCAGAGTTCGTCGAGATGGACAAGAAGCAAGACCTTGCGGGCACGAACAATCACCCGGGCTTCAAGCTCTCAGTGGGTATGATCGCAACCACCAAACAGGAGAACGCGCGGCTTCTCAAGATGATTCGAGGCTGAAAGTTATAGGAGACCGGATGCCAACTATAACAAGTCGACCGGAGCTCCCGCTCGACTCACGACCGCGCGCTGCCCACGTAATCCATACATTCAGTACATGTGAAAACCAGGTGTAAACTCCACTAATGTTGTTGAGTCAGCGGTGTGCTGAAGGCGTGCTGGGGCGTGGACGGTGGAGGGAGCAGGACGGTGGCCCGTATGTATCTTGATGTGTGCCGTGCGCCGGCGCGCTGACCGGGTGATGTTCATGTTGTGAGGTGCGTGGGTGCGATGATTGGGATGGGTTTGGCCGCAAAGTTTGGGAAATAATGGAGTCGAGTGTTAGGAGTGAATCTGTGACGATGTCAAAAGCATGGTCAAAAGTGATTATATTTGAATATCATTATTTACATGGTTCTGTCTTCTGAGAATGTATATCGTGTGGGCCTGGCTTCGCTAGTGTACACATTCCTCACACGCCATGTCACGCGCTCTCAGCGCAACATGAGCTGCATGCTCGGCTCAAAAAGCTAAATTGCAGGCAGCCTCATCGCAGTCGCGCACGTGACGGAACAACCCCACAGCGCGCACCCACAGCGACTGAGTCGCTGTAGGCACCAACAATATCTTCTGCTCGGTGGAGTTTGAGCTGGAGTTCATCCCATAAGGGAGCGCCGGGACCTCGTCCTTGAGAACGATCGAGCAGATGACGCAGGTGATGCATGCACCCAGTAGGTCCATGATCACCTGGATTGTCGCGCCCGCATGTGCTGGGTCGATATGGCAACGATGCAGCAGCAGCGGCAGCGAGGAGCCAATAAGTATCGACGAGAACACGATGCAGAAGAGTGAGCACGAAATGGCCAGAGCGTCGAGCTGCGAATCACCGAAGAGGACGACACGCGCATATCCGAAAAGCACCATCAGCAAGGAGATGACCAGCGCCATCGTCGCCTCGCCAAGCACGTAGCCGACCAGGTTATTGGCGGTGATCTCGCCTGTCGCAAGCCCGCGGACGACAAGGACGGCGGCCTGGCTGCCCGCGTTGCCGCCCGCGCCGACCAGCATTGTGAGAAAGAAGACGATCACGGAGTGCCGCAACAAGAACACCTCATAGTCTTCCAGGATGAAGCTGCTGCACGATTGGAAAATGAGCAGGGCTATCAGGACGCCGGCACGCTCGAGAAGCTTTTGCCACATGGACCTGCCTTCTTCGTTCGTTCGTTTCAGGGCCCTCTCGGGCAGACACACACCCACTAGACCCGAAAAGGCGTGCGTGGGAGGCGCTCACGCATGGACCTGCCTAAATTTGATCTCGAATATTTTTTCCTTTTGAGGCTTTTTCATGTACATGTAGTTGCTCACTCAACGGAGCCGCCACATCTGGCCGGCTTGGCGAGGCGACAATATTCTGTCGCCGCCGGCACGTGCTGTTTCGCACGAAGTTTGCGACGACTGTGGAATGCGCGGCTCAGCAGAGTCGGTCTCATCAATGACATCTTCGGCTACGGAGCCCACGGTGCGTCTGCGCACCGGCCCACAATCACCACGCGAATACCCTCCGCGCACCCCATCTGACGTCTTGCGGTGGCCCCGCGGCCCGCTACTTTTTGATCGCAGGGTCTCGACCCGAGCGTCGGCTACGTCACAGCCTATGGCTCAGCACCAGGTGAGGGCGTCGTTTACCGCAACAAGTTGTCGCCGCACGAGTTGGTGAAGGCGCCCACGGACGGCGAGTACCACAACATCTACCACCTCTTCTCTCGTGGCGGCCTGCGCATGCGGCCCACAGCGCCCTGCTTCGGCAGCCGCGTGCGTGATGACGGCAGCATCTCGACCTACCAATGGCAGACGTACCAGGAGGTGGACAAGCGGGTGGGCGCGTTCGCGGCGGCACTGGTCAAGCTCGACCTCGCGCCGACAACCGCCGACGGCAAGCGCTTCCTCGGCTTCTTCCTCAAGAACAGCCGCGACTGGATGGTCGGCGCGCTCGCCTGCTACCGTATCGGTGTCGTCGTTGTGCCGATGTATGACACGCTCGGGCCGGAGACGGTTTCGTACATCCAAGGGCAGACGATGATGTCGACGGCGCTGTGCACGGCAGCCGAGCTCAAGCTCCTAACCAAACAGAAGACCTTCCCCTTCGCGAACGTCCTCGTGAGTGGGGCGCTCAGCAAGGAGGTACGTGCAGCCGCGGAGGCCAAGGGAGTGCGCGTGTTCACAGTGGCTGAGCTGGAGGCACTTGGGCAGCCGAACCTCGGGCTGCTTGCGAGCGTGCCTGAGCCGAAGCCAGCCGACCTGGCCTACCTGTGCTACACCTCGGGCACCACGGGTGACCCGAAAGGGGCGATGCTCTCTCACGGTAATCTGCTCGCCGCGATCGGCAACGCCGGGTTCCCTTCTCTGTCCATTTTTGCGATGGATCCGAATGGGCCGCAGGAGGTGCACCTGTCGTACCTGCCGCTCGCGCACGTCTTTGAGACCGTCGTGATGAACTTCTGCCTCTACCGCGGCGCGGCCGTTGGCTTCTACCAGGGCGATACTCTGAAGATCCTGGAGGACCTGCAGGTGAGGACTTGCCTCGGACTGCCTCGCGATGACTGCCTCGTGATGGCCCTCGGATGGCTCTCGGATGGGCCTCTGATTGTCACTGATCGCTCGGGCTCCTCGAGGATCCGCAGGCGCTCCGTCCCACTCTCTTTGTCTCCGTCCCGCGGCTGTACAACCGCATCCACGACAAGATCATCGGCGGTGCTAAGGCCAAGGGAGGCATCGCGGGCTACCTCTTCGCCAAAGGACTTGAGGCGAAGCTTGAGCGTCTGCACAGCACTGGCTCCGTCGAGCACGGCCTATGGGATCCGCTCGTCTTCTCGAAGGTTCGCAAGCAGCTGGGCCTCGATCGGTGCGCCAAAATGCTCTGCGGCTCGGCCCCGATAGCAGCCAACGTCAAAGATTTCCTGCGTGTCGCGATCGGAGCCGTTTTTATCGAAGGCTACGGTCTGACCGAAACCTCGGCTGCCGCGACCATCGTCCACCCAGAGGACATCTCCAACTTCCACGTGGGCATGCCTGTCCTGTGCGCCGAGCTCAAGCTGCAGGACGTCTCCGAGATGGGCTACTCGTCCAAGAACATGCCCCCCTCGGGCGAGGTATGCGTGCGAGGCCCGTGCGTCTTCGGCGGGTACTACAAGCTGCCCGACAAGACGGCGGAGGCCTTCGATGCCGAGGGGTGGTTCCACACGGGCGACATCGGCGCTTGGACGAGCACCGGCTGCCTGCGCATCGTCGACCGAAAGAAGAATATCTTCAAGCTCGCGCAGGGCGAGTACGTGGCCGCTGAGAAGATCGAGATGGCACTGCTCCGCTGCCCACTGGTCGCGCAGATGTTTGTCTACGGCGACTCGCTCCAGTCGTGCCTTGTAGGCATCTGCGTGCCAGACGCCGACGAGGTCGCTACTTGGGCGTCTGCCAATGGTTTGGCGGGCAAGAAGGCGGCTGATCTGCTCAAGAGCGAGGCGACGAAAAAGCAGCTCCAGGCGGCAGTGGAGGCGCAGATCGCGGCTGCCTCCAAGGAGGCTGGCCTCAAGGGCTTCGAGAAGATCCAGGCACTGCATCTCGATGCGGAGGCGTGGAGCGTCGACAACGGCCTGCTCACCCCAACCTTCAAGATGAAGCGCAATGACCTCAAGAAGCACTACCAGAGCGTGATCGACGCCATGTACGCACAGATCGATGCCAAGCCAAAGGTTTTGGCTACAGGCTCCAAGCTGTGAGAGGGTAGTGAGAGGGGCCACCGAGAGAGCTGGAGATACTCGGTAGGCACCTGCGGGGCGTCATCAGCAGCGCGCAGCGCAGGCGGGTGGGGAGAACCGTGTGTCCGCGCACGTGCGTAACGTGAGTGCGCCCCCGGGGCCGGGGCGGTCGTCTGATACATGCCTTGGCCCTCAGGCGGCGGTTTTCGACCGGGTCCGGCCGGTTTTGTTTCACGGTCAAGTTTCGACTACGTACTTGTCGTCGCGGATTTAAGGCTAAATAAATATAAAATAATAATCGTATATCGTACAAATTACGCCTAATTCGTAGCGGTGCACATCCGACATCGACTCGAGAACCGGGACTGACGTCGTGCTGCTGCTGGGCCCGCTCCCAGGGGGGCGCCAGGGCGCGCGGCGGGGGGGAAATCGAAATTCAATTTACGAAATTCGAACGCGCGGAACCCGGGAAAATGGAAAGAAGCCGTCGCGTCGGTTTCGCACGGGCCCGGCGTCACGGGGCCCGCGGGGCGAAACCGGGAAAAACTACTAACTAGTCCTTGGCGCGCTTGGGTGCGGGAGGGGCGAGGTGTAGAGAAGCCTATACGGAACACGCTTAAAATCGATTAAAAACGCTCGCCTAATACGTATCGCGCTCAGTCCCGAGTCCGCGTACCAGGGGCCAGGGGCTCCGTCTTAAAGACTACACCTCCGCCCTTGCTACGTAACGCAACGGTCCACGTGAATGGGACCGGGAACCGGCAGCAGCAGCTCACCGGATACGCTTTGCGTCCTACGATGGATGTACGGAATTTTGTCCGCCCGAATCCCCGATCCGTCCGGGACGTGCCGGCCGCTCTTATGCTCTCAAGAATGACACTCGCTCCATTGCCTTCTTGTTGCTCGGCGCCCTGTCTCGCAACCCTTTGGTTGCAGAGCTGATTGCAGAATCTATGCCGCGGCCTATCTTCTCAAAGGAGAGCTTGCGCACCAGTGCACGAGTCTTCTCGAAGGAGAGCTGGCGCACAATCGATCGGGGCGGCAAGGCAGCAGAGGCACTGGAGGAACGCGCGAGCTCGTCCGGGTCGACAGCTACCGCTTCGTCCCCGTCGGGTACCAGCAGCATGGGCTGTGGCTGCTCTGACAGCAGGAGCACGGGCGGCGGTGCCGTTAGCATCGCCAGCGATGACGGCGTTGGCGGCTCTTGCGTGTTGGCAACGAACTTCTCTGTGTCGCCGTCGCCATTCTCGCCCTCCTCGCTGTCCTCTGCATCGGATGGCGACGCACCCATGCCCGCCTCGCCCTCTGCGCTCCGTAGCCAGTGCCGCGCCACCGTCGTCGGGGCATGATAAAGAGCACTACCTATCTCAGGGTCCTCATGGTCCTCAGGCGCGTCTCCGAGCACGTCGGCCGCCGCACGACGCAGCCATAACGGCATTGCCGTTCCTCTATCAAATATCGACTCGCCCGTCTCCTCGGGGCTGGCAGCGGCCGCGGGCCTGCCCAAGGATCCCTTCAACAGCGACGTTCTGGCAGGGAAGACCAGAGCATCAAAGGCGCGCCTCAGAGGAGCGACGCGCCTGGACCGTTTGGCACCGGCTTCTCGGCGCCCATCGGCGGCCGGCGTGTGCTCAGAGCGGTGCTCCTGCCACAGCATGTGCCAGCGCGCCCAGCTGTGCTTCAGCCTTCGTGTACAGCTCTCCGAGTTGAAGCGAGACTGCTTCAGCAAATGGACGAGCTGCCGCTCCCGTCGCATGTCGAGCCGGCGCGCCTCACAGCCCTTGAACCATCGCGTGTAGTTCTGCATGAGCCGGAGGCGCGCCATGAGTGCAGCGCGCCGCTGCGCCGCTCTACAGCGCAGTTCCCTAGCCATCAGCGCGTGCGCCGCTGTGAGCCAGGCAGCCAAGCGCATCCGGAGCTCAATGGCCCAAAAGGAGCTCACGCACGCGTTGAGGTTCTGCAGTGCTAGCGTTTTGGCCTCCCAGTGCGCAAACCAGCACTCCAAGCCCCAGCGGAGGTACTCTTGCCTCACTAAGAGTCCCACTTGGGAGATCTGGAGCGACATCCAGAGCGGGGGTTTGCCGCTGGAAGCGACAGAGGATCCTTCGTCGCTCTATTGTACGGCAATCTCTGTGTCGCGGTCACACAGATCGGGTATCGGAACGCGCGGCGGAGAAAGCTGTTCCATAAATGGGACTGAAATGGGAAAAGGCACTGTAGTAATTAGGCTCCGTCTTGCTGTCATACAGGTTCAAAAACCCTGGGGGACGCGGTCGAGGACGCGGTACTCTCAATGGATTAATCGAATACCTGCTTTACCTGGCCAACACGCAACAGATTGCAAAGGCGCACGGCCAGGGCGCGCTCCTCAGTGCCCATCGCCGGCCGCGCCACTGCTAAGGGGTGTGCGACCTCAATCGTGCAACATGTTGTGCAAGGCCATGCCTGCTCGCCGCCCGCACACTCTGCCGGCGTGGGCATGGCCGCTGGAACGTCTACCGGCCGCGCGATGGCGATTGCTGCTGCGGGGGCAGGCACAGGCTCCGCCTCCCCGGCGTCGCCCGAGCTGACGAAGGGCACGGCAATTGGCACGTCACCCTCTTCTGCGGGCTCGAGGGTTTCGTGAAGGCAGCGGGAAAGGAGGCCCTGTGGGCTGTCTGCCCAGCTGCCACCGAGCGCACGCCGGTGTGCGGCGGCGCAGAGTGCACGGAGGGCTTCCGTCAGGGGGGCGGGCTTCTGGCGTGCGCGCGCGCACGCCTCAAAGTCCTCAAGCGACTCGAACTTGCCTTCGCGCACGATGGAGTGATATAGGCGCGCACGGGATGGGTCAAGAGTGGCAAGCCGTTGATCGTCCGTCACGAGCTCCGGATGCCACACGTCGACGATGAGCACGAGCCGCGGTGACTCGGTCGCGTTCCACACCTCGTGCTCATAGCTGTCATCGAAGAGGGACACGGCACCCTCAACCCACTGGCGGGGCGGCGTGCACCCGACACGCATGGCGCAATCGCCCTCAGGTACCACAAGGGCAAGATGGCAGCGCAGGCGCACGTTTGTCGGCCCGCAGTGCGGGCGCAGCCGCGTGCCGGGTGCGAGCAAGGAGAAGAACGCCGAGCCGTACACGCAGCTGGCAGCCTCTCGGAGCATCGTACCCTCCGCGCTCGATAGCAGAGCACTCGTTCTGGGAGCGAGCGCCGCGTGTCGTTCGTGCCGACGACCGTTGACGTACAAGCTGACATCACGCCATGCAGGGAGGGCGACGTTTGCGGCGGCGGCGGCGGTGGCCGTGCCGTCGGCTGGGCCTCGTTCGACACGATCGACGAGAGTGTGGACGCGCCCGTCACTCATCATGTGGTTTGCCGATGCCTCGGCGCGTGTCTGCTGCCACACTGCCGCCGCCTTGAGCAGTTCGACTCCCTCCGCCCGGATGGTGTCGTAGTGGGCAGCCAGCATCATGCACACGGGGTGGGTGCTCGGATCGAGCCACGGCGCCTCTTCAGTTGCCAGCGAGTCGATAAACTGCGCCGACCGCTGCTCGGGACGCCTCCACACCCCTCTCGCTACAGCTTGTGCTGTTACAGACGCGACAGCTGCCGCACGCGAGGCCGCGTCCGGCACGGCATCCTCCCGACTGGAGCACGACACCCACATCTGCCAACCAAGGCGATCCGTGCCGCACAGCGCGGCCCATCGTGCGTAGTGCTCAAGCGCCCTTGCTGCGTCTCCCTCCTTCGAACCGCAAATGTCGAGGGTGGCGGCAAGCATCAATTCGAGGAGACCGCGAATGCGTTGCTCGTAGCTAGGCCCGAGCAAAGACCAGCGAGCAGGACGGCTTGTTAAGAAGGCATCGCAGCGGGTGATAGCCATCCGCAGTGCTGCACCTGCCTCGACTCCAAGAGCACTACCGTTCGCATCGGCGCGCTCGTGTGCCGTTATCGCTCGCAGCGCGATCTCGCTTGCCACCTCCGTGTGTGCGCTTATGCACTCGTGGTCGGCGTCTTCAACGGCGAGCCACAAACCATGTGACGCTCGCTGATGGGCAGCGAGCACAAAACTATCCGTCATGGTTGCGGCTCGCGCCTCTCGTGGTGATTGCCTGCCGAATAGCTTGGTCTGCAATAGTAGCGGCCGCCCACGAGGGCCGCCCGTCCGAGATGCGAGAAGTCGGGGCACCCTCGGATTCACCCCCGCGCCCCCCGCCGGGGGGCGGCGGTCCCCAAAAAAATAATACACACGTGCACGCGCCAGACCAGAGCCTACCCAAGGGCCCTACGGCTGTGCCTGCTACTGTACCAGTCCTCTGCATCCCCCCTCTTCGCCCAGCATTATCGCCACACCCTGCTTCCCTCAACCCCCCGCAGCGGCGCTCGCCGTCCGGGACCCGCCCGCGTGTACTACCCCCGCCTCCCCCACGCCGCATGGCTACCACATGAGCACACATGCCGCATCGGCTCAGTCGAAGACCGAATCGAGCATCATACCCATGGCGAGGCCACCCACGACGCCCACCGCAACGTCGCCGCCGTCGATGCCGCGGTTGTAGACGGGGCCGCCTCCGACGTGGTGGTGGATTACCTGCGGCTGCTGCTGGTAGATGACCTGCGGCTGCTGCTGGTAGATGACCTGCGGCTGCTGCTGCACCACGACCTGCTGCGGCTGCTGCTGGTAGTACATGGGCTGCTGCATCATCTGCGGCTGCTGCGGGTACTGCATGGGCTGCTGCACCATCTGCGGCTGCTGCCCGTACATCATCGGCTGCGCCATCTGCGGCTGCTGCGCCGGGTACATGGGCTGCTGCTGCGGGTACATGGGTTGGCCCTGGGAAGGGGCACCCACGACTTGACCCATCACGGGTCCCATCGGCTGCCCCGTCGGCTGCCCATAGGCAGGCTGCCCCATCGGGGGCGCGGGCGCGGGAACCATCATGTGGAACTCCTGGCCGGCCCTGAGGCCATTCGGGATGGTGACCTGCATCATGCCCGATGGCGTCTGGACCTTGAGCGCCATGCCGCCCTGCATACCCGCGGGCACGGTGACTGCCATCTTCTGCATGTTGAAAGTAGTCGGCAACTCGATTACGGACGTTCCGGGCTTTTCATACTTTCCGGGTAGCGACGCGAGCGACCTGCGTGTATCCGGTTCCCACGGGTTTTGAGCCGGTAACCCACTCGAGGTCTTCTTTTCCTACTTTTCTTTTGTCGCGACCGTCGACGACGGCAGGTCGGAGATGGGGTGTTGTGTTGGCAAGTCGACAGAGGAGGACATGCAGCCGGCCTTCGACCCGGTGATCGGCCTGTGCGATAAGATGAAGGCCGAAGGCGTCACCGTCAAGGGCCTCGCCATCTCGGGCGAAGGCTCGGTCATGGGCGATTCACCAGTGCTGCAGGACAAGGCGTATTTTGAGGTGACGCTAGTCGAACCGGGGTCGTGGTCAGTGGGCGTCGCCACGCGCGAAACGCCGCTCGAGGGCTTGCTCTCGCAGGAAAAGTCGCCCACCGCGTGGACCCTCACGAGCAGTGGCAGCGTGGCGCTGGGACCTGGCGAGGTCCTTGGCGTTGCCTTCGACCAGGGTGACTACCCCGTGCAGCTCTACTTTTACAAGAAGGGCAGGCAAGTGCACCAGCTCTCGGGCGTGCGCGGCGAGGTGTTGCCCGTATTCAGCGTCGCCGATGGCGCTGTGCTAGAGCCCAACTTTGGCGGGAAGCCATATGCGGAGAGGGTGCCCTCCGGCTACCAAGGCATTATCAAGTCCATGAGCCTGTTGTGAGAGCGAGCCCGGCTCTACCGAGACGGGCGGCCACGCGCGCGCCGCGCTCAGGGTGCACCAGCCGCGCCAAGAACTCCGTCTATGAGCATGCCGAAACCAGGCTCGGGTCGTTGGCGGCCGCACCTGCTCGAATGAGAGGGCGCTCGCGCTGGCTGCGCGCTCACTCGCTGTTAGCGTGCGTTCTTATAACAAACGACACTCGCTGATGACACAAGTGTAGAGCGCCGTGACGAGAGTGTGCGCCTCGTGCGCGCACACTTTTGGGGGGGGGTTCGACGAACGAAACTTGTCACTGTGAACAGTGCGGGGCCGCCAAGTTGTACATACGCCCCGTCGCAGCTTCGTGCGATGAGCGCGGAATCAAACACCTTCATGGCCACCCGACACGGGGAGGTGGCCGAATCTGAATCTCCATCGTCGAAGAAGCAGAAACCCACCCCACCAAAGGTTGCGCTGATCACCGGCATCACGGGCCAGGATGGCTCATACCTCGCTGAGCTGCTGCTGAGCAAGGGCTACGAGGTGCACGGCATCATCCGCCGCTCGTCGTCCTTCAACACCGGGCGCATCGAGGAGCTGTACGAG